>Ga0172378_10006356_pt1 | contig 11045 bp, 10 predicted proteins | sample GrowelOW332metaG_FD_119755 | JGI IMG/M metagenome (GOLD analysis project Ga0172378, IMG submission 119755) | Groundwater microbial communities from an aquifer near a municipal landfill in Southern Ontario, Canada - Pumphouse #3_1 metaG | ecosystem: Environmental > Aquatic > Deep subsurface >... | reverse complement strand
TTTTTAGTTATTATTCTTGTGTTATTAATGAATTAATTGATATATTTGCTGCGACTAATATTAGTTAACTCGAAACAACCTTTAATAATAATATAATGAAAAACACCCGATTACCTATTTTAGGTCACCCATTTAATTCCATTCAATGGATTTTTCTTTTTTTATTCCTGTTTCTTTTCTCTGCCTGCAGTCAGGAAGATATAACGCATAAAGACTTGAATCAAGGGCTTATACTTCTTTCAGTTTTTTTATTTGTGAGTATCGTTTTCATTTCAAAAGAACTTAATCAAACCCGTGCAAAATTACTGGAAAAGGAGAATGTTCGTATTATAGATCTTTCGAAAGAAGAAGATTTACGTGAGATGAATTTTATTCAAACTGAAATTTACTTGAAGCTTAAAGAAATAAGTAACGACGAAAAAGGGAAAATGATGACCCAGGAAGACTGGATCACGTTGGAGCTGGAACTAAATACTATATATAACAACTTTGCGGTACGCTTAAAAAGCTGTTGTGAACAAATTTCCGAAACAGAACTCCACGTCTGCTATCTTCTTAAAGCAGGCTTATCTGTAACTTCCATCGCAAAAATTATAGGCAGAAGCAAATCGGCTGTCTCCATGTGTCGAAAAAGATTATTAGAAAAAATAAACCGTTGCGATTGTCCCGCAGCAGATTTAGATGATTTTTTATCAACAATTTAGTTTTAAAAGCCATTTGTGACCAAATAGTGAATAAAAGTGACCAAAAAGTGATCAACTTTATGGTTATTGAACCAAATATAGTACTTAGTTTTGGCGTAATTAATTCGTTGAAATATTTAATACATGTTGTAGTTTGTATTCATTATTTGTATGACAATGTTTAATTATTATAAGCTTTTGTTAAATGCTACAATATATTTAAAAGTGAATTTTATATTTATGGAAATACCTAAGATAATACATCAAGTTTGGTCTGGAAGCAATGGTCCATTACCAGAAGTATTAAAAGAAATTAGCCAAACTTGGATTAAGTTACATCCAAAATGGGAATATCAATTTTGGGATAAGGATAGAATGGACAATTTTGTAAAACGATACTATCCAGAGTTTTTCTCAATCTATAATGGATACATTTATGATGTTCAAAGGTGGGATGTTATACGTTATTTGCTGCTATTTAAGATTGGAGGTGTTTATGTAGATTTTGATTATGAATGCTTGAAATCTATTGAAGATTTAATCGATGGTCATTCATGTTGTATCGGTTTAGATCCTGATGAGCATGCTAAGATTTTTCATAAACCTTATATAATTTCAAATGCCCTAATGGCCATTGAGGCTGGGCATCCATTTATGAAGGCAGTTATTCAGTACCTAAATAATCAAAATGTCTTAGCGTATGATGCTATTGACCAATTTAATTATGTTTTAAATACTACAGGACCTTATATGTTGACTAGGGTATATCAATCTTATAAGTTTAAAAAACAGTTATATTTAGTCCCTTCCTCCATGACATCTCCATTAACTAAGAGCGAGGTTGGTTTATTGATTAATGAACATATCAATCCTTGCGTATTAGACGAGAAAATTAAAAATGCATTTGCGATTCATTATTTTTTTGGTTCATGGTATAAATAAATCTTATTAAATATAGCATATGTATTTTTATGTTATATTTTGATGAGTTTTGTAAATTTAAAAAAACAATATTCATGATTATGTTTTTTGCTTAAGTTTTCAAATGGATATTATATTTATAAGTTTTTATGACAAGATTGATTATTTGTTAATTTGTAAAAGATTAAAATTATTGATTTATGAGCTTTGATTTATTAAAAAGAATTGCCAACCATTTAATTATAAATGCGAGTTATTTAAATAACTTAGGATTATATCATGGTAAAATGGGAATAGTTTTGTTTTTTGTTCATTACGCTCGTTATACAGGTGATTTATTATATGATGATTTTGCAAGGAAATTGATAAATGAAATTTATGATGAAATTCGTGATGACATTCCAATTAATTTTGAAAATGGATTATGTGGAATTGGTTGGGGAATAGAGTATTTACTCGAGTATGGATTTATGAATGGAAAGTCTGAAGAAATATTAGCAGATATTGATCTAAAGATTATGGAACGAAACTTACGTCGAGTTACTGATTTATCATTGAAAACAGGGGTGTTGGGCATCATTTGTTATGGAAGTAAACATATAAACTCTCGATCTAATAAGTCAGGTAAATTACCCTTTGATTCGGAATATCTTTCTGATTTCATGTGCTTAAAACAATATAATATTCCCAATGATAATATGATATTTTTGAATATCGCTAGCGAATTTATTGTAAAAGATAATGCTAGAGAATGGTTATTAGGATTGGAAAACGGTTGTGCTGGTTACGGACTTAAATCAATGTTGAAATGAAACATATATATATATTTAACGAAGGAAGTCGTGCGGCAGAATATGGAATTGGGACTTATATCCAGCAAATGATTATAATTCTACGTAAATTTAGGGATGTTTCATTGAATATAATTAATTTGAATTCATCTGTTAGTGAATTTATACATGAAGTAATAGATAATTATCACGTATATTCAATTCCAAGCAGTTCTATCATTCAATTAAATAATTCAGAAAAATATTTAGAAAATATATGGTTTCTTGTTAATCCTTCTATTAAATCATTAAGAAGTAATAACTTAATTTTTTTTATAAATTATTATCAAGATTATCAATTGGTTTTATTGATTAAGTCACAATACCCTAGTAGTAAAATATACTTTGTAGTTCATTATCAAGAATGGTGTTTTTCTTTGAAGGGTGATGTTTCATATTTTAGGCAGATTATTTATACAGACAAATTGTTACTAAATGAAAAAGAAAAAGAAGTTTTAAAGTCTTATGAAAATGAAATAAAAATATTAAACGAAGTGGATAGAATAATTTGTTTGTCAAATTTTACAAAAAATTTATTAAGAGATGAGTATTTAATACCACAAGAGAAATTAATTGTGATATACAACGGACTGCAAAACGATGGTATTGTTTTGCTAGACAATGAAAAATCTGAGTTAAAAAAGAAGTTGTTAATTCCTATAGAAGAAAAAATTATTTTATTTGTTGGTCGCTTAGATGAAATTAAGGGTGTTGATATCTTGATTAAAGCATTTAAAAGGATAGTTGAATCTTATAATTACTTTCATTTGGTTATTATAGGTGATGGAAAGCTGTCGTCGCATTTAAATGACGGAAGAGGAATTTGGCGAAAAATTACGTTTACAGGACACTTAAATAAGGCCGATTTGTATAAGTTTTATCAAATTGCTGATATTGGAGTTATGCCATCAATGCATGAACAATGTAGTTATGTTGCGATTGAAATGATGATGTTTGGAATTCCATTGATTATTTCTACAACCACTGGTTTAAATGAAATGATTGATGACGAAGATTGGAAATATAAATTTCATATAAATAATTCATTAACTGCAGAAATTATACTGTCTAATTTAATTGTAGATATTTTAAAATTAGATAATCAATCTTATCAATTATTATGCAATATGATTAAATTAAATTATGATAATAGATATTCTTTAACTATAATGGAAAGATTTATAAAACAACTAATAAAATGAATAATATAATTCATATTACGACTTCTGACCATGAGAATAATTATCTCTATAATAGAATTAAATCTCAATTAGTCTATGTTCATCCTGTTCTTAAATTAATTATTTCTATGATTAATAATGGTGAACATATAGATGCGATAGTTATTGAAAAAATTCATGAGATATTCCCAGATTGTTCTAACGAAGATTTTTTTTATTACAAAAAAAAATACAGTCACTGGAAAAAATCTTGTTTGTATGATGCTGATGAAAAATATTTTCATAATCATACAGTTGTTATGAATCCTTTTGATATTAAAAAACAATTAGCTAATATTAATCAAATTGTTTTTGAAGTTACAGATGATTGCAATTTAAACTGTTATTATTGTGGGTATGGACAACTTTATGATTTTTATGACAAAAGAGATAAAGTAAATTTAGAAAAAGAAAAAGCGTTCGATCTTATTGATTATTTATCGGATTTATGGAACTCTTCTTTGAACACTTCCCATGGAAAGGCGATTTATATTAGTTTTTATGGAGGTGAGCCATTGATGAATGTGCCATTAATTCAAGATATTATAGATTACTTTAAAACAAAAAAATTGAGACACTGTACAATTAAATATTCGATGACAACTAATGCTATTTTATTAAAAAAGTATATCGATTTTTTGATTAAGTATGATTTTGATATTTTGGTTAGCATAGATGGAGATCGTTATAATAATAGCTACCGTGTTTTCAAAAATAATTCTAGTTCATTTGGCTTAGTTTATGAAAATGTGAAATATGTTAAAAAAAAGTATCCTGATTACTTTTACAAGAAAGTTGCATTTAATTCAGTACTACATAATCGTAATTCGGTAAATGATATTTATTTTTTTGTAAAAAAACACTTTGATAAAATCCCATCAATTGGAGAACTAAATTTAATGGGTGTGCGTAATGATAAAAAAAATGATTTTTATAAATCATATCGAAACATTGTTGAAAGTTTACATCAGCAAGAAGATTATTCAATTCTCGAACAAGATATGTTTGTTGGACTTCCAGATAGCAAGAGTATGGTTTATTTTTTATATAGATATACCGGAAATCATTTTAGCTATTTTAATGATTTCTTTACAAACAAAGATAAAATATCATATTTTCCCACAGGTACATGTTTCCCTTTTAGCCGAAAAGTATTTTTAACTACTTCTGGAAAAATATTGCAGTGTGAAAGAATCCCACATAAATTTAGTCTTGGAAAAATTGATGAATTTGGTGTTTCATTAGATTTTGATTTGATTGCTATACAGCTTGGCATATTATATTCTAGAATTGTAAGTCAATGTATGGAGTGTTATCGCTCTGATGGATGTTCACAGTGTATTTTCTATTTAACAGATATAGACTATTCTGAAAAGTGTTCAGGATTTACTAACAAGCAAATGTTTGAAACATATTTTGGGAGTTCTATTTATCGATTAGAGAACAATTCTTCTGAATATGCTCGTATTGTAAATGAAATAACATTATTATAATAGATTATGAAATTGTATAATTATTTTTTATATTTAGAACCTTTTGTTTTTCTTTTTTTACAGGATAATTACGCATTATTATATGATTCTTTGACTTGTAAATCATATAAAATTTTTGTGAATGATAGTATAAGGCTGTTATTGAAAAATTTATTGAAAATTGAAAATATGTATACTATTCAATTGAATATTGATGAACTTCAAGATGAATATATTACAAATTTTATCTTATTTATAAAGTCTAATTACTTAGGAGATGTGGTTTCAGATCAACTTTGTAAGGTTAAACCAATTTTGTTCCCTCCTTTTTTAAATTTCGATCAAAATAAATCAGATGGCATAAAAGAAAGATATTCGAATGTAATTAGTAATTTGTCAGAATTAACTATAAATTTAACAGATTCTTGTAATCAGAAATGCGCAATAAAATGTGACATGATTAAAAATCAAACTTTATTTTGTCATAAGCATAATATTGTTAAATATCTTGATATTGATTTGCTTAAATTATTTATTTCTGATCAACAAATAAGGCATGTTCCAATTAGTTTAATCGGTGGTAATATTTTAGAATTTCCACGATTTAGTGAAATAATTGAATTGTTTAAAGATTATGAAAAAGTTAGTCTATTTGTTCATTACAAAAATTTTAAACAAATAATGACTGAAGAAAAACTTAATAATTTTGTGTTTGTGATACTTATTGATTATCCTATTATTGAGGAAGAATTACAGAAAGTACAGACTTATGTTTTAAAGAATAATGTAGATGCAACGTTTAAATTTATAGTTAATAATATTAATGAGTATACAACCTTAATCTTATATTTAAAGAATAATCCATATCCAAATTCGATTATAGTTCCTGTATATGATGGTGATATTAACTTTTTTATTGAAAATGTTTATATTTCAGAAAATGATATACAAGAATTTAATTTAACAAAAAAGGATATTTATGCAAATCAAACAGTAAATATTAATGATTTTGGGAAACTAATTATAAATTGTGATGGATTAGTTTATGCGAATTACAATAATCCCCCTATTGGTAGTATCGCTAAAAATAGTATTAATGAAATGATCCTGAGGTGTTTGGGCGATAATAATACATGGCTACGTACGCGGACAATGAAACCTTGCAGTGATTGTTTATATCAATGGTTGTGTCCTTCTCCATCTAATTATGATTATGTTATTGGTAAATCAAATTTATGTCACATAATTGATTAATGGTTATGATTATATTTATCTAAATCATCTATTAAGTTGTTTCGATTATAGTTTTTATTTTGATCGTACGTTAACTTTTATTGTTAAGTAGTAAGTCCGATAGAATTTTTAATAACAGTAAATAAAATAAATACGTAATGCACTTGATTTATATATTTATGTTAGTATGTTCTTAATTCTTAGTGAAAAAGTAAATTTGTGATTGGATGAAAAATATATTTTATTGATAGTTTTCTTAAGTTTAATCTATTAAAACAAATGTTATGGAAGAATTAAAGCGATTAAAATTAACTCAATTGAGTAAAGACGAATTAAAAAAGAGAGAAATGAATCTTCTCCGAGGAGGTAATGGTGAGGCTGAATGTTGTGGTTGTGGATACGGTACAGAGAATCGCAATGCAAACTCTAGTAATGGGTATGCTTATTCAGGAGGTGGAAGTTCTGAATGTTGGGGTTGGGCTTATAGTGGAGGATGGACTGGAACACAAGTTTCTCATTGTTAAGCTGTATTAAGGAGAGAGTAAAATCTCTCCTTAACTATATAAGAATTATTAATTGTTGTTAATTGGTTAGGGCTTTTTTATATATTAAAATTAGACAAATTTAGCTATTTTAGTTCGTTTAGTTTTTTTGTTATATTGTAATCGGATGTATTACAATTAATATAAAACGCTCTGCAAGGTTAAGATGAAAATAAAACAACTATTTATGAAAAAAATACATTTATTTATTATTATTTTATGTTTCTTTGGTTGTAATTCCAAAAATAACCAGACTGATCCCGCGAATAATGTTACTCACAATGATTCGGTCGAGTTTTATTCTATCGATGTTAGTAGGTCAATTAAGAATTCGGAAGATGTGGTCACTCCCTTTAGCGATTTTGTGGAAAATATAGAATATGTTCCGTTGCAGACTACATCGTTAAGTCTTATTAATGAGGGGAGGCATGGAATTATATCTGATATTTCACAAAAACTGATTATTGCTGATATGAATGTTTTTGATCGTAATACAGGGCATTTTTTATTCAAATTGGGGACAAGAGGACAAGGTCCTGAGGAATATACGTACGTAGTTGACGTAGAGATTGACGATGATCGGAAAGAAATTTATGTTTTGAACGCTGAACCTTCCAAAATATTGACATACAGTTTTGATAATAAATATGAATATACGGTTAGTGCTTTAGGTAGTGAATCGTTTTATGCAATGGGTAATGGAAATCTGTTGTTATCTAGGTCTGGATCAATAAAGAATGGTTATTACGATTATTGCGTGGTTAATGTAGATTCAAAAGAAACAGTATACAAACATATATCTTCTATTGTTAAAAAATCCGGCGATTTTAGTAAATGCAAAGGAATTATGAAAGCCGGATCAGTAGACGAACCTTATTTTATCGTAACAGGAAAGAATCAATTTTGGAAATATAACGAAAAATGGTGTTATTATGAATATTTGTCCGACTCTCTCTTTGTCCTTAACAATCGTTTTGAACCGGTTCCGAGGGGATATTTAGATATGGAGGGTTTAAAAATAACGGAAGAGCAGTGGAAGGTTGGGTTTTTTAAACAGAACTTTTTTACTTGGGTAATAAAAAGCATATCGGAAACAAAAGAGAATATTACTATTGATCTTTTCGCGAGTAATATTGTTCAGAAGATATTTGATAATTATCTTATTACCTATTCAAAAAGCGATAAAAAAACAAAGTCAATATTGAATCCGGTATATGAAGATGATCTGGCAAAGGGTGTTGCAAAACCTTTTTTATTAAAAATCTCCAATGAAAATAGTAAATACTACTTTATATCACCTGATGAAATGAATGCTGAAATTGAAAAAAAGGGAGTTAAAGCCTTTTCAACCGGAATAGCTAATGAATTCAAAGAACTCGCGAATCGATTAATGGAAGATGATAACAATGTAGTCTGCCTACTAAAGCTTAAATAAATTTTATTTATGTTTTAACCATTATATATCAGTCATATGTCTGTAGCCAATATATTATTTTTTTTTATAAATAAAATTGTAAAAAAAAACATATTAGAATGTGTGTTGGAAAAACTTAATATTCAATACACACCGAACTTTACAACATCACTAATGTTGAGATATCCAAATTCATACAATAGGTTGAGTGTTTTGTCTAAAATGTTAGCATTTTACAATGTTAAAACTGGAATTGTGTCTATTGATATAAAGAACGAAATGTTGAGGGTGTTTAACTGTCCATTTGTAGCACAGGTTGGTCCCAATAATATAGTTGTTCTTGAACGATTAGATAATGATATTAGTTGTTTTTTGAATGGTAAATATTTTAAGATGTCTTATGATAAATTTATTGATAATTGGACAGGTTTAACATTATTGATTGAGAGGACTGACGATTCCCAAGAACCAAACTTTGAGAGCAATTTCAAACATTATGTTTTAGAATTTATTCTTAACAGTGTATTGTTGTTTTCATGTATTGTATTAATGATTGTTTTTTTTAAAAACCTCAGTATTGAATATTTTTGTATCTTTTTCATTTGTTTTATTGTTAATTTATTAGGAAGCTTTCTATCTATATTGTTGCTGTTTAAGCAACTAAGTGTTGGGTCAAGCTTTGCTGAACTTGTGTGTAAATCTTTAAATAAACAACATGGCTGTGATAGTGTATTAAATACTAAAGTTGCGAAAATATGTGAATTAATTAGTTGGAGTGAAATAGGTATGGGATATTTTTCTGTAAATATCGTTTTACTATTTTCATTCTCAGAGACTTTTATTTATATGCTTGTAATCAATTCGTTAGCATTGCCTTTTAGCGTTTGGAGTATTTATTATCAAAAGAAAATCTTAAAGCAATGGTGTACTCTTTGTTTATGTATTCAGTTTGCGTTGTGGTTACTTTGGGGTATTAATATTAATAATATTTCATTATTCAATCTGTCATTTAATCCCTATATGTTTGTATATGTATTAATTATCTATATTGTTGTTATTTTACTTATTAATAGATTGGTTTATTTTTTATCAATAAATAGAAAATTAATACAATCAACTAAGGATTACAACGAATTAAGATTAAATAAATCAATTTTTAATACTTTGCTATTTCAGCAAAAATTTTACGCCATTGATAAATATATCCCATCGGTTATATTGGGGGGTAGATCTGCTGTAAATATGATAACAATAATTTTGAATCCATTCTGTACTCCATGTGCAATAGTACATTTAAAAATAAGTCAATTAATTAAATTTAGGCCGGATTTTTGTGTACAATATCTTTTTTATTCTTTTTCTGAAAATCTAAATTATATAGATGAATTATTGACTTCTTTATATTTTGTGAGTAGTAATAAAGAAATCCAAAAAATATATGACGAATGGTTTAGTACTGGGCGAAAAAACCCAAAGGACTTTATTCACAAATATACTCTAAATGAAAAGAGTATTAAACTAAATGTGTGTAAAGCACAAACAGAGTGGATAGTACATGAAAAAATTGTAGTTACCCCAACAATTCTAGTTAATGGATACAAAATACCGTCAACGTATACTATTGATGATATACTACTAATTGATTTTGATGAATAATAAATAATAAATGGCTTGATATTGTATTGTGATTAGCTTATAAAGAATATTGAAATGCATTAAATTATGTGAATACCTTTTTTACATTTTCCAATATTCATATTAATATTTGAATTATGATTTATGAATTTGTAGATAATTTTCAATATAATTGACACACTAATAATATAATGATTAAGATGTGTTATTTTTATAATTTGGAAATTTATAATGAATATTCTTAACATATAACTAGAATAGATTCTAAGGAAATGATTCTCATATTTGATATATGTAATTTTTCTAAGAAATATAAAGGAAATTATTATAAACAAACAAATAAATAAATCTGCAAAGTTTTGATATCCTAAGATGAAAGTTTATATATCTAAATATATACAATTAGATGCCATGGACTGCGGCCCAACCTGTCTTCGCATGGTTGCGAAGCATTATGGTCGTAGTTATTCCTTGCAGGGGCTTCGGGAGAAATCTTTTATATCCCGAGAGGGTGTGTCTATGCTTGGAATTAGTGAAGCTGCTGAGAATATTGGGTTTCGGACTTCGGGGGTGCGTATTACGTATGAGCAGCTTCGGGATGAGGCTGTAAAGCCTTGTATTCTCCATTGGAATCAGAATCATTTTGTTGTTTGCTATAAAATAAAAAAAGGAAAGATTTATATTGCAGATCCTGCATCGGGGCTGGTGGTTTATACGGAAGAGGAGTTTAAGCGGTGTTGGATAAGTACGAAAGTAAATGGGGAGGATACGGGTACGGCTTTGCTGCTGGAACCGGGACCGGAGTTTTATGAGTTGGAGGAGGAAAAAAAGGCTGTTAAGCGTGATTTACGTTTTTTCTTTCGTTATCTGACTCCTTATAAGAGCCAGTTTGTTCAGCTGGTCCTGGGGATGGTTACAGCTAGTATCCTACAATTGATTTTGCCCTTTCTTACCCAGTCGTTGGTTGATACGGGTATCCGGGATGGGAATTTGTCATTTATCACACTTATTCTAATTACGCAATTGGCCATCTTTGTTGGGAAGTTATCGGTGGATTTTATTCGCAGCTGGATATTGCTTCATATGAATACCCGG
>Ga0172378_10006352_pt1 | contig 11048 bp, 21 predicted proteins | sample GrowelOW332metaG_FD_119755 | JGI IMG/M metagenome (GOLD analysis project Ga0172378, IMG submission 119755) | Groundwater microbial communities from an aquifer near a municipal landfill in Southern Ontario, Canada - Pumphouse #3_1 metaG | ecosystem: Environmental > Aquatic > Deep subsurface >... | reverse complement strand
TTTTCCTCAAGGCCCTTGCACTCACCGCCATGAATGCAGCAGCCACATATGCCAAAGTCATCTATGAGCTTCATCAGCTTGACAAGATCGCTTGCTGACATCTCCTGGATCTTATCCAGGTTCGTCTTGATGCTCATCTTGAGCAAAACCAAGACAATGACCATCACAAGCACTATTGCCAAGCCAATGATCAAGAATAAAAAACTAGTCATCCTTTTTCCCTCCAATACATCCAAGTAGGGTTATCTTGACTTCGATGAAAACCACATGCTTCCCGTCATCCCTCTTATGAGGCAGGCAGTGGCCAAGCTTTACCCTGGCAAACTGGCACTTGTCACTTGTGAGTGAGCACTTCGCACATGTCATTGTGTCATCGCTCGCGCACAAGTAATGATTGCCATCCCATTCCCGGATCTCTCCAACTTTCATGTTTTCCATAGGTGGCCTCTACTGTTGAGCCCTGCAGATAGCATGCTTGCTTCTGTAGGTTGAGCATCCTTCGCAGTCCGGATACCTGAAGGTCGAATAGTCGGGGCAGGTTCCTATGGCTGGGTCATAGAAAACGCAATCCGACTTGAGGCCAGCCACTTCCGCAATGACTTCCATCCTTGCCACTGCCTCGACTCTCTTTGTCTCGCTGCATTCAACGCATCTCATTCGTTCCCTTCCTTCTTCGCCACAAAGATCACATCCTTGCCGTCTTTCCTCTGCACAGCCGAGCACCTGAAGCGCCTCGGCAGGAGCTCGCATTCCACCAGGCCCACAAAATAGCACCCTGTGCATGTTAGCTTGTCCACTGCAACGCAGGTGAGAGTCACCGACTCCCCGACTGCCATTGCATCCATCACTGTATTGTCCCTTTCGCTCATTTCCTCCCCCTGCCCTTGCTCGATCTCCTCAAGCATCTTGTCCACCTCCCTCTCCAGCCTCTTGGACTTCTCGAGATCCGATCCCTTGCGATCCCTGAAGTACTCCTTCTGGGCTTCCCGCATCCTCTTCACAAGGTCCTTCAAGGCCCTTAATGTCTTTTCCTCTCCCATGCCTCAAGCTCCTGTCTTTTTCCGATCATGCATTGTCATGTCAGCATCTTTGTAGTACCTTGGCCACCCCGTGCCGGTATCCTTGTCAAGCTTAACCTCCGACAGGATTCCGTTAGGATTCTGATACACGATCTTGCCGACACGTCCTGTCCTCTTGATCATCACCACATCTCCAACCTTGAACTTGCTCATATCGCATCTCCTTGCTGCTGGGCCATGCCAGCCACTTGCACCTGCTCCCTGGCATAGGCCAGGGTCCTTTCCTTATCGCGCTTGTCACAGTAGCAGTAGACAACCTGCGTCCCCATGACAACATCCTCCGCCAGCAGGTAGTTAGGGTTCATCTTGCGGATGACCGCCCTGACCGAGCCAGCCTTCATTCCAAGGGCCTGGGCGATTTCAGAAGGGCTCATCTGGCTGGGATAAACCTTGAGGATCTCGCAGATCCTCAGTCTTCTGACACAGCTCTCAAGTCTTGTCATCTTCACTTTCCTCAGCCCGCTAGAATGGAATCTCATCCTGGTCAAAGCTCTCAGGGCCGTCTGAAGGCGCTGGATCCCTATAACGTGGAGCTGCACTGGCCTGCCTCGGCGGAGGCGTTGACGGCTTGCTGTAAGCTGTCTGTGCAGACCTGACCGGCTGGCGTGCCATCGGGGATTGCTCTGACTGCTGGGACTGGGACTGGCTGCTTCCAAGAAGCTGCAGCTGAGTGACTACAACCTCGATCCTTGACTTCTGCACCCCGTCCTGCTCCCAGCGGTTCTGCCTGAGCTCTCCCTGGACACAGACCTGCTTGCCCTTTTCCAGGTAAGGCGTCAGAGTCTCAGCCGACTTTCCCCAAAGGACGCAGTCGATGAAGGATGCCTCATCCTCCCACTTGTCGCCTTTCTTGACCTTGCGATTGGATGCAAGGGAGAACCTTGATACTGACATTCCGGCATTGGTGCACTTCAGCTCTCCATCTCTGGTTAGCCTGCCTACGATGATCACAGAGTTGATATCAGATGCCATGATTCACCTTCCCTGTTGTATCTACTGCATAGCTGGCATTGAGCCTGATATCGAGCCTGCCAAGCTTGTAGCTGATGCAGCCATTGACATTGTCCCAGCCACACATCTCGGCCTGCTGCCAAAGCATAATGAAGACATCGGCAATCTCCTCGATCTTGCTGTCCTCATTGTCCTTGCAGATGGCCTTGGTAAGCTCAGACAGCTCCTCTACGGTCTTCCTGTCCTGCTTCTCCTTTCCCCAGGTCCGTATGGCCTGTCTCATGACCTCTTCCTGCTCGAGTGTCACTTCAAATTTCGTTTCCATCAAAAAACCTCCTCTCTGATGATTTTCCTTTCATTTCCGCGCCAAGACTTCTGTGTGAGATGAATCACAACTCCTGCATTTCCCAGGCGGTCGAAGTTAGCCCCTCCAACCAGCTCAGGCAGATCCTCTGCATTCTTGGCATTGATGAGGATCACTGTTGTCAAGCACCAGTCATAGCGCCCATTGACAATGTCGAAGAGCGTCACGTATTCCAGCTGCGTGCCATATGACTTGTCCACTTCGTCGATAACGAGATACGGGATCATCTGGTACTTGCGTATGACGGATTCGGGATTGCCGCCGTTGAACTGCTGCTTCATCTCCTGGAAGATCTGTCCAGCTGTGACAAAGACAGCATCGACATGCTTGAGCCACTGGTACTTGCAGAGGCCTCTGCCGATGTGAGTCTTCCCGCAGCCATAGTCTCCGTAGATGATTGCAGAGCTGCCATCCAGGAGCAGGTCCCAAGCTTTTGACTTCTTCAATGCGTCATTCTCATAGCTGTCGAGAGTGGCATCCTTGTACCTTGTCGGTACAGAATCCATCTTGCCCTTTAACCAGGCTTGCTGCTGCTTCTCTTGTGCAGCCTTTTCAGCTGCATCCAGTTCAGCCTCTTCCTTGGCCTTAAGCTCCTGATTGTGCTTCAAGCGCTCTTCTGGGGTAAGGACGTACCCAAATTCCTCAAGCTCTTGCTGCTGAATCGACTTCAGGTTCTCTGCAGCGATCCTTGCCATCATTTCCTTGAAACTTTCACTCATCTAGAACTCCTCAATCTTTACGTCATCAATCGGATTCGAAGACTGGAAGCGCCTTGTGCCTGTGGATCCTGAAGAAGGCCTGCTGTTGCCGGTCTTTTCCCAGGTTCTGATGCATGCCTGCCAGTCCTTCATCCTGGTCTTGCCGACAAGCCAGCCCTTTGACTGGTAGAAATCGTAGAACCGCTGAGGATCCACATCGTTCCTGCGCTCCTGGCAGTAGGCTGCGACCTCTGAAACCGTGGGAACAATGAACACAGAACGGGGTGCTGATGGTGTAACAGGTGATAGTGCAGGTGCACTATTATCTTGTTCTTGTTCTTGTTCTTGTTCTTGGTTTTGGTCTTGGTATACGCGCGCGTTGGTAGTAGTAGAATTGTTATTCAATTGTTCTTCATTTGAATCACCTTTGTTTTCATCTTGTTCTTCGTTTGAACCTGCATACCTTGAACTAACCGCATTACGACGTGCTTCAGAAATCCGTTTTCCTTCGGCTACATCACGCTGTACTCTTTTTGAGTAAATCTCGTTTTTGTCAGTCTTTACAAAAAGGTGATACTCTTCGCTGCATGCAAGGTCAATGCACTTTCTGATCATGGCCTTCTTGATATGAGTTGAATCAGAAAGGTCATTCACCAAGCGGTCAATCCTTGTAGGATTGCCACCGTTCTTTGTCAACATGCAAGCGACCTCGAAGAACACAGCGTATGCGTAGCCTGGTATCTGCTGACAAAACCAGCGAAATTTCTCATCGTTTTGAAGCGCGTACAGATCATGCTTCAAATACAAATCACTTCTCATTCATTCCCTCCAGATCAGGCTGATACCAAGTCTTAAGGACATACTGGGCTTTCTTGAGGCTCATGAATAGGTTCTCAGCTCTCACGGTCGTCTCATTTATGAAGCCTTCGATGTCAGCTCTGGAACTTGGTCTGTAGTAGCCCTTGCCTGAAGAGGATGAGCATATGACGGTCTTCCTTCTCAGCCATGCGATATCATCCCTGACCTTGCGGTCGGACTTGCCTGTCACAGTGCAGAGTTGCTGCCTTGTGATTGCATGATCCCTTCCTACAGGGATCATGCTGATGTCTACGTACCTTGCAATCAGATTCTTCATATCAATCACTGCTCCTTGCTTACGAACCTGCACATGACCTCTAGAGTCATAAGGCAGTCGCCAAGCGACCTGTGATCCTGCTCTTCCTCAATCTCAAGGTCCTCAGCAGCTTTGCATAGCTTGCAGAAGCGGCCCTTGCCGGTGGCCTTGGCGTAGGGTCCCATTGCATCCCAGGAGCTGAAATCCGGGGCGCTGGCGCCTGCAAGGTCGAGCTCATGCTTGAGCATGTTGATGTCGAAAGAGATGTTCCATCCGACAATCGTCTTGCCCCTGAGAACCCTGAGAATGTCCCTTGAGGCTTCACGGAAGGTCTGAGCGCCAGATACCATCTCATCAGAGATGCCGTTGACTGCCTTTGCATCCTCCGGAATCGTGCATTCAGGATTGAGCAAGCATGACAGCAAGGCATTGCCTTCCATGTCGATGATTGATATCTCGATGATCCTGGGATTCTCGCACTTTCCAGGAATCCCTGTAGTCTCTGTGTCGAGTATCACGCAGTCCTCTCTCATATGAGAGAGGAACTGTTGCCTGTAGGTGCTTTCAATGGCCTGTGCCTGAGCCTTGGCCTTGAAAGAATTGGTGGCTGATGATGCCTTTGGGGCTGGCATCTTGCTATGGAAAGGATTGACAAGCTTCATCTTCTAGTACCTCTTTGGCATATAGTCATCATCGTCATCAGCGGCTTCAGCTTCGGGATTGCCAGGGGTGTCATCGAAGAGGCCCTGCTCGCGAAGGTCTGCATCTTCCTTTGCCTTGCGCTCTTCCTCACGCTTCTGCCACATGTCCTCAAACTGCAGCCTAAGCTCGTTTTCGGCCTTCATTGGTGGAATGACCTCTTCCTCCTCTTCCTGTTCGTCATAGGGGGTGAAGAGATCCCTTTCGATCTCGGCACGCCTGGCGCCTTCGATAAAGAGAATTGCCTGGTCAAGAACATCAAGAATCCTGTGGATCTCATGCTTGTGCAGCTCGTTTGCTCCGATGCTGCAATCTGTCGTGTCCGGACGATACTCACGGAACTCGCCAGAGTCCTCCGTGTAGACCTTCCCGTTAGGCGCATGATACTTAGCTGTGAAGACCCATGAGCTAGGGTCCTTCTCTGGCTCCTTGTAGGTGATTGCTACAAGGCACCAGCCTTCTCCAAATGATCTCTTCAGAGCTTCATCAAACTGGTTAAAGGATTCTGTGAAGGCTTTCAGGGGCCTGTCAGAAGAAGTGATGGAGAGCTCATCTCCATCGCCGATGGAGTAATAGATCTTGACCAGATTGTACTTGAGTACAACCTTGACGACCTTGATCACCTGCTGTGTGTTCTTTGTGCTGTTTTCCATTGATTTAATCTCCTATGCTTCCGAATACGGTAGCATTGACCTGATTGTGATTTCAGTTCTTGGCTTCATGCTGTAGTACTTTCCGGTTGTTCCTCCGTACTGGACTATGGCTGAGTCGTCACTGAAAACTATGGCATTCAAGGCATCTTCGACACCCTTGATGTAATTGGATAAGTCAGGCTTCGTGATTGGACGGATCAAGCCCTGCTCGGCTTTCTCAATCTTCTTCTTTGAAAACTGCTTGGGGATTGGCCTATAAGCCCTTACGGTAAGCTCCAGCGGTCCTGTAAGCAGGTCTCTGCCTGCCATTGAACCTTGTGCTTTCAGAGACAGCATCTGCTTCCAGGCGCGGCTGTCTTTTGGATCATAGATGCAGGCACGAATCTTGCTTGGATCGAAAGGCCCTTTCTGATTCTTGCCTAAGACCGCGGTCTTGGGCCTGCCCTGTGCAACAGGGCTGCCTAAGATAACAATCTGCACTGGATCCTGCTTTCTCATCTCATCAGAATCCAAGGCCTTCATCGGGTTCCTCCTCTTCCTCGAACTGGTTATAGTCATTGTCGTACTCTTGCTCAGGAGCCGTTTCCTGGGCCTGTAGCCCGTTCTTTGGCTCTGGCTTAGTAGTTTCAGCCTTTGGAGCAGGTGTGGCCTCTGCGGGCTTATTTGGAGCTGTAGCAGGTTGTTCTTCCTCAACAGGATCAAACCAGTCCTCTGGCTTGCTCATCTGATCCTTCAAGCTCTCAGCAATGCGCTTGAGCTCGATGTACTTCTCGACTGACATAGCGTTGACATTGCGCTGGATGCGCTTTGATATCTGAGCCTCCGTCACCCCGTACTTGGATTTGAAGTAGGCGCACATGGTGGCAATGCTTTCCGGGGTGATCTTCACTGAGGCGGCGAGGGTCTTGCTGCAGAGGTCTACGGCATAGTCAACAACATCTGTAGGGATGAGCTGAAGAATGCAGGCCCTTACTCTTCTTGATGCAGAGTTGGCACAAAGCTCATAGATGTCTCTTGGATCTGTGAGCTCCTTGTTCCCGCTCTTGGTCCCTCTGATATGCTGGACCACAAACTGGCGCTCAGCCCTAGTGTTGGTCTCGATGTCATAGGCGTAGGCCTGGACTGCAGAAGCATTGTCGCTCTCATCAAGGATGTTGAAGCCATACTTGATGTTCCCCCACGATCTGGCAAGCTGCTCAGCAAGACGGATGGAAGGTCCTGCAATGTCAGATCCGCCACGAGCGTACTGATATGTCGCATGCTCTGCGAGAGTCTGTCTTGAACAGGCTGCCTCGAGGCTTCTCAAGGCATATGAAGGATCTCTCGGGAACTGCTTTGCCATCATGACCTCGGCCATGACCTGCGATAGCTCTCTTGTCTGCTGAATCTGTATCAGGCTGCTGGATCCGTTTGTTGGATTGGCTGATACTCCGAAGTTAGGTCTCTCTGCTGGGAGCTTCTGAGACTTATGCGGTGCAATGTTCATTCCCTGCACCTCGTTTGCTTTTACTGCCATGTTACTTGCTTACCTCCATGCAGTTGTTTACCACTTCCTGCGAAGCGATCTCGACTTTCGATGTCCTCTTGAGGATCACCCCGATATCCTTTCCATAGCCGACTAGCTCTGCTATGTTTTCCTTAGTGCCACAACACAAGAATGTGCATGTGAGCAAGATTCCTGGATCCATTATTGATGGCTGCTTTACTGGCTCCGGAGCTGGGGCTGGCTCCTCTGGCTCGGCATTGGCAGCTGCTTCAGCGGCTGCTGCAGCTGCAGCTTCCGCTCTGGCCTTTGCCTCAGCTCTGTCCTTGGCTTCCTGGGCTTCACGGATCTTGCGGTTCTCCTCTTCCTGTGCAAGGCGAAGAGCTCTTGCTTCCTCGATCTTGGCCATCTGCTCATCCTGGGCCCTGTAGCGCTCAATGGCTAAGGAGACTTCGCTGTAGCTGAAATGGTCCTGGAAGACACCGAGGAGCTGAGCCTCGTGCTTGTTTCCCTTGATGGCGCTGACTGTTGCGCTTGCAGCATCGGCCAAGCGCTGGAAGTCCTTGACGATCTCCTTGTCGGTAGTCGTCTTGTTCTCCCACCTTGGATCAAAGTAGTCCTTGATGACCAATGCGACTTCTGTTGACAGCTTTGCGCGCTCAGCTGCTATAAGATCTACAACAGCCTGGTGCTTGGCCTGCTTCTCGGCCTCGACGACAGCGGATATTCCGGCGTTCATCTCGACTTCGATGTGGTCAAGCTGTGCAAGGGTTGCAAGCACTTCTTCGTTGAGGTCATTCCAAGGCTTCAGGATCTCATCCTTGACTTCCTTCATCTTCCCAAGCACGGCCTTCTTGATCTTGCGGAAATCAGCAAGAGAAGACTTTGCTTCCTTGACGTTGCCGGCTGTGATTGGCTGGCTTACATACGATGCGTCCACGGTGGCCACGAAGGTCTTTAGGTCCGCAAGTGTGCTCTGGATGGTTGGTGCCTCCGGAGTCACTACGATGTCAAAACTGAAACTGATGTTTTCATTTTCTTCTGGCATTTTTTTATCTCCTTGATTTGTAGTTGATTGTTGTTGAAGGGCGACGTCGATTGATCACGCAGTCATGGAACATGTCCGCGTTCTCCTCAATGGCATGCATTGATTCCTGGACATCCTTGTCAGCCGCGTCGACATAGCGATAAAAGCATCGGATCTCAGGCAGAACATTTGCTGCATCTTCCTTGAAAGGAGTGCGCTTGAGCCTGGCGACGACAATCCAGTATTGCCATCCGGTCACAAGCAATTGCTGGCAGACCTGCGCGTAGTAATGCAGGGGCATGCCGTTCTTCCAGTCCTCGAGATCCTTCTCATTCCGGAAGGACCCTGTCTTGATCTCAAGGCCGCCCTTGAGATAGTCGGACCAACGAAGGAGCTCTCCATCAAGCGTGGCGAAGATCCAGGGCTTTGCGTTCATGCGCAATATGTCGAAGGGGTGATTCTCAACCTTGTACGTTGTCATAAGGTCCAGGGCAACCAGCCTGCGGATGTGCTCCTCGGCCTCAATCCCAAACTGAACTGCTGCATTGCCAGACAGGTCCTTTGGAGGCTTGAGCCCAATGGCCCTGCTGTACAGATCGTCTATCGTTTCCCAGGGGGACAGGCCCATCCTAGCAGCAGCGTCTGATGCTCCTGTGGATCCCAAGATGGATCCCCTGCCAAGAAGCCATGCTTCACGGCTGTCGTAGGTTTCCCTGGAGAATCCAGAGAGTGGCGACTTAGTTTCCATTATGTTGTAAGATGAATCCAGCATAGGGTTTTCTACCTCCTTTTGTTTGCCGGATGTCTTTTATGGTGTGACTGACATCCGGCTTTTTATTGCCTGCTCAGGCAAGAACCTTCCTCGAATACATCTCTTGTCTTTCGTCGATCGGGATCTTCTCCCAGTCCTCTACTGTGCTGATCAGCCACCTGGCGGTTCCGGGAAAATCGCTTTTCCCAAAGCCTGGCATGAGCCAAGGTGCGTCATACTTGATGTGGTTGTATGACGATGCATATCGCTGTGCGAGCTGGCGGATATTCAAGGTCTTTGGCTTGTCCTTGCTATACAGGTCAAGCAGCTCATCAACCTTCTTCTCCAGGCGATTGAAGTCTTCCATTGTGGGAATCGTCATACTGAAGCCCCTTGTGACTTATCCGACACTTTTACTGCAAAAAATATTGGCATAGGGTTATTGATCTCAAGGGCATCCTTGATAGCCTCAATCTCATTAAGCCTGAATTTTCCATTCTTGAATCGACTGTATATAGTTCTTGAGGATATGCCTATTCTTTTAGCAAGCGTACTTTGAGTATACCCTTTCCTAAACATCTCAATCTTCAATGCTTCAATGTCAACCACGGTTTCCTCCACGTGTCTTATACGACACTAAAGAGAGTACTTTATGTCTTGTAACTTGTCAAGTCATTTTTTTCTTGCTATCGGAAAAAAATTGCTATATAGTATAGTCAGGAGAAAGACGATGAGCTTTGGGACAAACCTACACAACCTACGAACTGAAAAGAGAATGACTATGGAAGAGCTCGCCGTAAAGGTCGGCTGCACGAAGCCTACAATATATAAATACGAGCATGGCATTGTGACATCTGTTCCGTATGACAGGATAGTAGCATTAGCCGATGCGCTGTCTGTCAGCCCTGGAGTGCTGGTGGGATGGGAGGCAAGGCTCAATGTGGATAATAATGCCAATGCATTAAGCCTTGATCCTCATGAAGAGGAAGTCATATTGACTTACAGATCAAAGCCGGAGCTGCAGCGCGCCGTTGACATTCTTCTTGGCATTGAAAAACAAGAAACTGGAAGCTGTGGAGCAATGGCAAATTAGTCAAGACCGTTTAGGGAGTTGACATGCTGGCAAGAATGATGGAAAGAGAGGGCGCACTGTACTGGACCTGCGTTGTTGTGAGTTTCCTTTTTCTTATGATGGGAATATTTCAGCAGGCTCAAGAAATGACTGCTATTGATGTTATTGCAAGACTCGAGCTCCTTTTCTTCCTGGGATTTACAGGGCTCGGATACGTATGCGACTGCGATACTGGAAGCTTCGTCGTCTTTGCAATAATCAATCTTAATGCTGCAATAGCTACTCTTGTCTCCATCTGGTTCACCCCTGACCACGCGACAATTATTTGCGTTTGTGTTGTTTTGATAATAACACTGATTCTTGAGATCATGTATGACAAGTTTAAGAAAATAAGGAATTGATTAGGAGAGCATTTGATATGAAGAGTACGGGATTGACAGTTGTCTTGATGATATTGGTGGCATTTCTTATTTATTGCGTTGGCGCACAGGGCTTTGTGGCAATGATCTGGAGTGGTTTTGATGTCGTGCTAATAAGAATCTTTCAATTCACTTGGTACGCCAGTTGCATATATTTCCCTGTGAGGATTTGGAAAAGGCACAAGAGAGTTGCGCCAAAGAAAGCAGAGCCAGCTCCGGAAGTCCACCTGGACATGAATGACTCATCCTATTGAAAACCTTTACCAGTTTTTTACCAAACAACAACAGTTAAGTCGAGCGTTAATAAAATCAAAACCCGCCTGCAAAAGATTAAAACAAATTAAATATTTAAAAAATATCTATAAGTATTCCCGTCGCCGGCATAATTCATAAAGAGCTAACTTGCTAACAGCAAACAAATTAGCCCTTTTATTTTTTTAAACATTTACTAAAAACCTTTACCTTGACGTGAGAACAAAGCATATATAATATATAAGTACGATGAAACAGATTGATAAGCCATACAGGCTGAGAAAGCCAAAGCAGCTGGGGAAGTACCAAGTATGCTTCAAGCATATGCCAGGGAAATGGATGTCTACAGGTACTGATGATATAACACAGGCGGTCTTCTGGGCCGAAGCCAAGCTCAAGGAGGATGGCATCATCTCTAACAAGGATGTCACGCTCAAGGCATTTGCGGAGAAGATTTTCACCCCGGAAGATCCATGCCGCATAAGA
>Ga0172378_10006351_pt1 | contig 11049 bp, 16 predicted proteins | sample GrowelOW332metaG_FD_119755 | JGI IMG/M metagenome (GOLD analysis project Ga0172378, IMG submission 119755) | Groundwater microbial communities from an aquifer near a municipal landfill in Southern Ontario, Canada - Pumphouse #3_1 metaG | ecosystem: Environmental > Aquatic > Deep subsurface >... | reverse complement strand
CGACCTTATAGAAACATTCTTCCCTCTTCCAAGAATATTCTTCGATAATAAATTCAATTCATTCAAAGTCCTGCCAGAATTCGAAGAACGATCCAACGACTCCAACTCTTTCGCTATCTTCATCAACTCACTCGATACTTTATTCATAAAGAATACTCCTTACAACTTATTCACAAATTCTTCTAATAAATGAGAATCTGAAAATGATAACTCTGTCCTAAAACTAAAATAAAGACTCAATTCCTCATGACCATAATTAATCTCGCCAGAAAATTCTAAACCATTGTTAATCGACTTTGCAAAATGACTGATCTTCCTTATCCCTGTTATTAAACTCTGTTGCGCATCTTCTAATAAATTAATATACTCACCAACCCTAATAACAGACGTAACACTCAAAAGCTTCGGACTGTCGATCTTTAAACTCAACTTCCGAACATTAAACTTAATGTAATCTAATCGAATCTTCGATGATGCTGTCTTATTAGACCCTGACAACTCTTTTGCTATCTTTATCAATTCACTCGCTTCTCTATTCATTTTTATTACCCCCTGATATTCATTATCTTACGAATCTCAACCTCTTCTTCTTTCGTCAAAACCCTATTCACCTGCACAATAAAACTAATGTACAACGTCTCATAAGTTATCTGATCTGAAACCCTATCAACATGGCTAGACAGTATTCTCTTCTCTTTTAACAATTGAACCAATTTAGAGGCCATAAACTTGAAAACATACATTCTTCCTTCCAAATATCTAATGTAATCCTCTAGTTTCATCGAAGGCACTTTATCTAAATTATTCCATATCTCCAAAGTCGTATAATTAGAAGAATTCGTAATACGCATTCTCCAATCGGAATCAGCTACCTTGTTCACAATCTTCTCTGCTATCTTCGATTCTCTATTCATGCAATCCTCCTATAAATTCGAATGTCACACATCTCTACATGTAAACCTTTTATTCAAATTTTATTATACAAACCACTCAGAAACCACTCTCTGTTAAGATCTCATACACATCATCCCAAATTATACTCTTCCCCGCCACAAACTTAACCCGTACCTTATAACGACGCTCAATACTCTCTACCTTATAACGCAATATCGGTAAACGATGTCTCTTCAATTCAGAAATATCTAACTTTATCTGACGCAATAATTCAACCTCAGATATCCCTGTATCACTCCTTACTCCAAAAATAGCCTCAGTCTGGGTGACTCGCAATATCTCCCATTTTATTCCTGACCCCGATACCTTACTTGTAATACCCCTACAATCCATTCTAACCTCCTTGTCCATTCCTTTATCACTCATTACCTTCACAGCCACCTCTCAAACCCTCTCAATACATCTCCTATAACTAATACACAAATATTCAAAAATTTTCTATGTTTTTGTCAGAACTAAGAGCCTCGTAAGCTCAATATAATTTGGTTATTATATAATAAGCACCTAAAATCTGACATTCAAATTTATCATTACTCATCTCTTAACATACTCCCATCATACAACTTAACAAAGACTTCCAAATTTTTCACTTTACCGAATAAATACCACGTTTTTAACCTGTAAATTCTTATTTTGATTGTTCTAAACAATCTGTTAATACCATTCTCAGTCTTCGAATCGGAGTTGGCAACCTTCCAGAAAATTTGAATCGTAAACAATTGTCATCCTCTTTCATTTTTACCCACGGTATCTGAGTTAACGCTTTACTGATTGTTTTAGAAACTCTTCCATCTTGTAAATCTGTTATTCCAATATGTCCCTTCAACTTTTTCAGACTTATCGCATAATGATTGCTCGAAGCCTGCATCCCCAACCATAACCTAAGACATAATACACACATCGAATTTGTCTTGATTTCTTTCAACGGTACAAACCAAGGACTTTTCTCCATCATCTCTAAATAATCCTTTGAGATATAAATTTCCAAATCATTCTCATTCCTCCATGTGTCATCTAAAACCCCAATGTCTTTTAACTGTTCTAAAGCATCATCTAAAGATTTATTAAAAGACGCGCCTGGTGTTTTACCCAACAGTTGAGCAAATCTTCTTCTTTGAAGTTGTAACATGCGCATCTCAACATGTCCATTCATAATATACCAACCAATTCCTAATAAGGTTTGATATGCAATTAATCCAATCATTCCTTCTTTCTTTGTCTTGGCATGGTTCGGGATAGGATTCAACATCCTCGGAATCGCACACCACATATCTGTATTGATCTCTTTATTAGAATCTAACCTCACTCTACCAGAATGCAACTTTTCATGACACTCTTTACATAATGTAATTCCCTCAATCATTCCAGAGGCATGTCTGTCACAAACATGTTTTACTACCTCATCCTCATCTTTGTATATATTCCACAATCCTAATATTTCATGATACAACAACACAATGTGATGAACTTGTAATTCATTTGTTCCTCCGCAGAAAAAACAAACAGAACTCTTATTTTGTTCAACCCATTGTGTATATGCTAATGAAGATCGGATGCGGTGGTCTAGTGTTTTTAAGACCAACTTGCTATCAATCATATATTCCTTTTTATTTTAATTCACAGTTTCTGTACAAATCACATACTCTGTTTTATCCATCCCTCCAAGTTTAGCCCAATCAATAGGCCAATCGTCTAATACCTGCGGAAGCAATCCCTTTGAAATACATTCCTGATTATGCATCAATGCCATTACATTAAATGCTATCGCGGCTAGATGATCCTCATTCATCATTCCCATTTCTGCTTGTGCAACATGTCTCCGAAGAGAAGCCCAATATTCGCTGTTAGGCATTCCTTTCGCCCAATTCCAATCATTATATTTTATCGCACCTCGCCTCATGTGATGCCCAAGACGTTCTTCAAAAAACGGAGAGATAAGGTCTGGACGGCTTTTCTCTCCTCCCCTGTCTCGTACCGCTCCATTCAAAAACGGAGTCCTATTTCCACTGTCCGCCAAATCTGATTTTGGCAATTCATCTGATTCACTCATTTTGATTTCCTTTCTTTTAATTCACCTAACTTATAAAAACATTCCGTCTCTAATGCCGTGTATGCTAATGCTAAAGCCGCTCTCTCATCATTACCAACACCATACAAAGGCCCAGGCTCCTTCTTCGTTCCTATCGCAAGCTCTCTCGTAGAACCAAACCTATCCATCAATGCTTGACGAATGTTTGCATCATTTGCTTTCGGACTATGACAAATATTCATCTTAACATCTTTTCTGACGATCAAACGAAACTCTCCTTCCCATGTCGCAATATATCTTCCAATCCAAACACAGGTGTCAAAAACAGAACGTCCAACGGGCATTCCATAAGATGCCACCATCTCAATCGCTAACTCACAATTCTCTTTCCCATATATCGTCTCGAATTCTTTTAATTGTACGATCATCATTTCATTTGATATCTTCGCATGAAACAAAATCTTCTTATCTTCCTTGTCCAATACGACAACTGCCGTCTCAGTATTGCCTGGGTCTAATGCTATCACAACTTTCATTTATAATTACCTCTCTTCATTCTTTGTTTTGCTCCCATGTCTTTACTCGAACAATTCGCATAATTTGGACACCAAGGACACAACCCTGACGGCCTCCCAATCGGATTGTCTGGACAAGCCAAAATCTCGTCCACTTTCTCAGTCAATTCTTGCAAGTCTTTCTTTGCATCTTCTGCCGTTAAACAAATTCTTTGAACTCTATGTCTCAGAACCCAAAAAGAAACCTTCGCCGTTCCAGTCAATTCAGGCAACAATTTCCTTGAACCTATATTATAAATCATCGCCTGCCAATTGTGATTCAATTCTTTGTCGGTGAATTCTCGTTTCTGAGTTTTGATATCCAGAATGTCTGCATCAGGAAACATAACATCTAAACGATCTATATATCCAACAACATTAATCCCATTAGGAAGCGGAAACTCAATCTTTAATTCACAAGCAAAAGTTTTCGACACATTTCGAAAATACCCCCAATCATTAGCATTGCAAATCAGTTCATCAACTAAAGGTGACAAACTGTTTGGAACCTCATGTTTAGACATCATTTCTTTTTTCCAAAACATTGGATTCATCAATTCTGTTCCACATTCAGCCTGAGACTTATAACTATTAACAGCATTCTCCAACATACCATGACAAGCCTTACCCATTTTAGTAAGCTCGTGTACTGGGCCTTCTGGTATCTTTAAAACCTTCTCTACATAAAATTTTAATGGACATTGTTCATACGTCTTTATACTTGATGCAGAAATGTGATCTTCAATTTTCACAATATTGAATCCTCATCTCCCAAACCCGTTTTTTTATTTGTCGGATTTTGGATGTTTCCCACTTTCAATCCAAGAATGACTTCCGCATTGTTCAATGCCACTTCAGCCGCATTTGTAAGATCTGCGATCATTTCGGGCAACTCCGATACATCACAATCAAATTCTTGATTACATTTTGTTTCCAAGTCTTTCTTTTGTTTCTCCAACGCGCCCAACTCACCAGACAATCTACTTTTTTCTCTTGATTGTTCCTCGGCCTTTGCCCTTGCTTTCTGAAGCCTCTCGATTTGTTTCTGAATCTCTTGTTGTGTCATATTTGCCATCATCTTCTCCTGTTTTTTCCATCGGATATTCTCCGAATCTTGTTCCCGATATCATGCGACTTAAAAACTCGCCACTCAGTCCTCTTAATTCACCCTTCGAACCCATTATACAATCTCTACAACGACTCTTACATGGAGATGTAAAAATTTCCAAATCAGACTGTGAAAATCCTTTCCCCTCTTTAATGTATTGAACTCCTGGGCATCCATTCTTTATATTTGAACAATATAACACCAAAAACGATCTAACGTCTAAAGGTTCAAAATCTGACGAACAATATCCTCCTATATCTGTTTTATAAATCCTGACAATAATTCCTTCCTTTCCCTTTAACAAAACCTTCGTGGAATCTTCTCCTAAAAGTTCTCCTGACAACATTCCCATTGTTTTTGTCCCGATTGTTACATTATGTCCAATAAACTCTTTCATTTCTTTTTCTCCATTCCATCATACTCATCTGTTTCAACACACGCGCTCCGCGAGGATCGCGACTTAATTCTTTTTCTACCTTCACTTTTAAAACCAAAACGCTACATTTCCCGTGTATAAAAATCTTGTATTTAAGACCTCTTTAATGTATCTAGGTCGAAGATACATAATCGCATTTGTCAATGCCACATGCATCCGTAATTGGTCTTAAAGTAAATGGACAAGTCGTCACAGCATCTAAGATTTCTGTAATCTCTTTGTCCAATTCTTTAAGTTCTTGCATCCTCGACTCAATCGACAAGCTTTTCAAACTAATCTGCGTTTTTAATGCTAACCATTCTCCAGATGTTTTTACCATCCCCCTTACATTGTCCAGATTCTTTTGCACCAACCCTAGATACTTTTCACCGTCAAGTTTCGAATCCAATTCTTTCAATTCACGAAACAGCTCGTTTGCTCCATTCTGATTTGTTTCATAATCTTTATGTATCTCCACTGCTTTCAATAGAATATTTGATTTTTCCATACCAATCAAAATCTGTTCCTGTGCCTTGTCAACATCAGGAATCTTATTCAACTTCCCTTTCCATACCTTTAACTCATCACAAATGTTTCTATCTTGATGCAGAACCCCACTTGCTTCTGTTACATCATTCATAAACTCTTCAACTCTCTTAACCTCGCTTAATGCCAAAACGACATCAGGCAGCCTATCAATTCCTTCTTTGCAAATCTCTATCTCTGACTCCAATCCATCTCCATCATTTAACATCTTTTCAGCTCTTATCTTTGCCAAATCCAACATTTCATACTCTTCAATCCCCTGCTTTGTCTTCGACAAGACCAACTCTTCTTTATCTAACTCATCTTCTGGATATAATTGGTCCTTTACTTCTTCCATGTGTTTCTCAGTATCAGTAATCTCTCTTCCAAACCTATATTGGTCTAAACTAACACTCTTAATAACTCCCTCAATACCTGACAATCCAGAAATTTCATCTATGATTTGTGCTCTCATCGAACCACTTGCATTCTTGTCACCAATACCAGACAACATAAAATGCGATTCCAATTGATCCATTACGTTCACTGGAATCTTTATGTCTCCCAATGTTACAATCTTCAATCCAACAATCTCTTCCGCCTCTGGAACAACATTCTGCCCAACCTTGTCAAAAAACCGAGTAGTCTCTCCGACTCTTGTAGTTTCCCACAAATTGTCTTTAGGCCCTCTTGTTACTTTGACTGTTCCTCGTTCCGTCTCTACCAAAACCCTACAATTCTTCGCACCAACTCTAACAGACTTTGGATCAAACTCATTATATGCTACAAGCTTGATTGCCCTAACTATACTCGTTTTCCCTGAATTTGATTCTCCACAAATCAAATTCAATTCTGGCGAAATATCGTTTATTTCTGTATGCTCATGCGATTCAAAATCCCACAATTCTATTCTCTTAATCATCTTATTTTACTTTCCCCCTCAAACTCTAAAGTGTTCCATCTTACTTTTATTATACTCAAAAGTCTTTAGAAAGGTATTTTAATTTTTCCCCACTCAAACGGATATTGTTTTTGCATGATATTCAAATATTTGATAGCATCTTCCCTGCAAACTGCAAACGAAGCCATCAACTCTCTGACAAACAAGAAATCATCTCCCATCCTAAAATAACGTCTTAATGCATCATTCCAATTGATAATTCCAACACTCTCTAATTCATTAGGAACTACAACCTTTTTCCCCTTCCTCTTTTTCTCTGCCAACTTTTCCAATACAGGCATCCGAATAGCTTCATCACTTTCTCGCAATTCTACAATCTGTTCCCCTATGGTCATTATCTTCTTTTTTTTTGCGACTTCCACATTCGTATGCAAACACTCATACAAATCATCATAGCAAATATTCTTACGAACAATTTCTGGCTCTGGAATTCTAAACACTGTTCCACTCTTAAATGGTGCCACTGACGGCGTAAACATTCCTTTATACATCCAATCTTCTACTGCCTCTATCGCCAAAGCAACACAACAAGAAAGAACATGTCCCTCCCGATCTTCTGAATTATCAATCATCTGATCTGCAATCAATTTTAATTGATCTCTCAAAGAAATTGATTTGTCGCTTGGCAACCCTTCTGACATTTTCTATCTCCCTTTAAAATATCCCACATTGTCGTCAACAGACTCCTCTTCACGTTTGTTGAGAATCTCCTGTAGTTCGTCGAATGCAGACTCTAAATCCTCTGTAGTGCTATTAGGGTTTGAAAGAATCCCTTTAATAACAGCCGATCTATCTTGACTCTCCACATATTTGTCAAGAATATCCATGTGACTAACTTTCTTTGTCAAATTCACATAAATCGTGTTCGGTTCGACCTTCTCCCGACATGCCTCATCTTGAATTGCCTTCAACCTTTCCAAACAATGTTCTACAGATTCCTTCGAACTATTCGGATCTTCAAGCACTTTCTTGATCAAATCAAACATTGACTTGTCAGCTAGATATTTTTCCAAATCTTCTTTAGGAAGATAAGAACTAAACTTTTCTAAATCATTCACATACTTAATCCCAACATTAATTGTTTCTTGAAACACATCTCTCTCTACAAAATATTTTGAGTCAATGTCTTTCATCCCTTTCGGCTCTACGAACTTTCCTTCTCTTTTTACAATGTGTCCCTCGACATCTTTCCAATACACAACCGCATCTGCATCTCCATTTTTATCCAAATCCTCATACTGACAATGTTCGAACACAGAAATCTCTGTATCAACATCATCATCATTTCCATAAGCTTTCTTTGTCTTACGATTGTAATGATTACCTCCTGATGGAATATAAGCTCTAAGCTTTGTTCCATCATAATAAATTACATAATAAATTGGATATTCCCAATCACCACAAGACATTATAGATAAACACATCAACCCACTAGGCAATGTCTTAAAACCAACTCGTTTGTCTCCCTCATCATCATCATTCTCTTCATCCTCATCATTCTCATGCCACACCTCCCACTCCACATTTTCTCCATCGAATTCCAATTTTGACAAATCATCTTTGACTTTTGGAGTCAATTCTTTCGCAATCTTCCAGAATCCTCCTGATCGTAAAAAATCCTTAGCATCTCCTTGTACAAAATCTTGATCTCGACTTTCAAACTCATTCTGAAAATATTCGTGTTTCGACACAGCATAAGCAATTGATTCCATCAATTGTTCTTTCGTAATCTTTCCTGTAAATGTTCTACTCATTTTTATACCCCCATTCTAGACTTAATCATTCTTACTCTGTCAGACTGTGCCTCTATTGCTCTTTCGGTAGGCCCAATAATAGATAGTCTGCTCTTAAAACAATTCATCAAATCTCCATATTTGTCATACACTCTATAAATGTTTTCGTCTTCTGTAGAAAACCCAACATACTCAACTCCAAGGTCAAAATTTTCTGTCAAACCAACGTTGTCAACAATGATCACGAGCACCTCCTTATGTGCACTCTTTAACAACTCAAGCAACATGTCTTGACTGATAACCGAATCTTCTGGAATTGCAAGGTGTTTAGCACATGCATTGGGTAATTCAGAAACGTCTCTTGGCTCCCATCCCCTAGACTTCACCTTTGTCTTTAACAAAGTCTTAGCTCTTTCTTCTGCTTCTTCAAGAGTGGGATAGAACTCACTAAAAACAGCACATTCGACAGACCCATTGTCTCTTACAATAGCCGTCTTCACATTATAATCTTTACCCAACTTATGAATCGTTACAAGGTAATTATGCCCCTTGTCTGTCTTTAACATATAATTCATTTTTTTCCCTACTTAAAAAGTTTCATCTGTTCTGGTTCCTCAATCGACACAATCTTGAAAAGTCCCTTTGGTCCTTTGGCAATTCTCCCACCAAAAAAACGTTGTAGCACCAACCAAATCTGTCTTTTACTTTCGACAGGGATTACATTCTTCCCATTCACCCAAACACGACCTGGGATATTTCTCCATGCCATAACAAAATCTTTCGAATCCTTTCTGCGGTATGGCGTTATAACAGAATAAAATCCTTTGTCAATTGTAATCTCTATGTCTGCCTTACTTTCAGCCTTCACAAACCTCTTTCTCATTTTATCAGCCAGAACTTTCATTCCCATCTCTTCGATCTGGTTCGCCGCGAATAAAACCTCACTGATTCTACCTCTTGTAGCAGAACATGCGGCATCTCGAACTATCTTATTAGCCTTTTCCCTGTTCTCATTCGAAATTCCACCATCAAAATTCTTTCTACATTCTGGCCCCATTCCAAGCGAAACAGAAACCGAATCCAAAAGAGCACGGCCACAACAAACACAACGGACCTCAAGCATCTTGCACGTCAGAGAATCTGTATAATCATTTATATTCATTTGTCAACATCCCCCCTTATTTTATCAAATACAGAAACAATCTTTGATCCCTTCTTTAGATTATCTATAGCCCACATAGGACGCAAATTACTCAACGACCAACACTTCTTAAAATCGTTATCAGAACAAGACGAGAACGAAAAACTCGACACAGGAAGAATGTGATCGATATGCCACTCGTTTCCATAATTTTCCCAAGTCATGCCTTGAGAAAACTGTGCCTCAAGATGTTCCATCAACTGCCCCACAGAATAACCGACCATTACGGTCCAAGAGACTCCTCCTTTCCCGCTTTTTAGTCCTCGGCTAACAGAACGAGAAAATCCATTCGACACCCGATATCTTGGATCAATCTTCCTCTTATTCCGATACCACTCTGCCCTATTGGACTTGTTCTCTGGATTCGACATCCAACGACGATAAGACTCTTTTCTACGTGGGTCTTTCCTCATCTTGTCCTTGAAATCTTCCGACTCTCTCAACGTCTTGAAATATTCACGACAATAAGCCGATCCTAATGGAGTTCTCCGCCACTTCTTTGACCATTCTGCACTTTTCATTCTTCCTTCTTCTGTCTTGTCCCTTTTCGATTTTTGTTTAAGTTCACAATCATGACACATCTTTCTTCTATATTTTCCATTCATCCTGAATTCCAACTCATCCTTCTCAATTCCACACAAACTACAAATCATTGTATTCATAAAACCTCCGTTCATCTACAAACCATATACAAAGACCTCAATTATCAAACTTTAAACAAACACAATTCGTTGCTAACATCTTAGTTGCGGGAGCGTTTTCGTAATGACTATTCATTTTTAAATTTCCTTGTTGTTTCCTTTACACCTATTCATTACGGAAACACAACCAAAATATGGAAGAAGGCGAGATAATTCCTTACCTCACCTCCATTTTACCAAACATTCGTTAAGTTGTTTACCATCAACGTCTTCCAGAGTCAAGCTTTTTATTGTAAATATCTTCCAGCTTATCTCCATAGGTATCTTCAAGATGTTTTTGAATATCTTGGTTGAATCGTGCCCGAATACAGTTCCATTTCAAGTCTCCCTTCAATTTGAACAGAGTGTGGTTCGAGGCTAATTTCTCCATTTCAATATTAAAAATAGCATCGTCTAGCAAATTCGCTGTCAACATATTAGGATCAAAAGTGAGTTCTCTTTTCATCACGTCAGAATACCACGTTCTCTTTTTGGCTTCCTCTATATAAAGCTTCTGTTCAGGCGTCGCCCAAACAACCACTCTATCCCCAGACACATCCTCATAGGTTGCCGTAACCCTATCTGCTCCAACATCTTTCCAACGATAGATATATTGATCTATGCCGATCTGTTCAATTTCGGCAACATACTTTCCATCACGACACAAAGTTGCATTGTCAACAACTTTCCTCCGCCATATCACATTCATAATCCTATACATGTAAATCCTTTCTATTACAACTATACATTACGGATTCTCTATCAGAATATGGAAGAATCTATCTTTTATTGCCGTAAAGTGGCGGTGTAGCATCCTCAAACGCCACATTCTCTTCTCCTTTTTTATGCCAAAGTAACTTCTCTCCGCTCGTTGTAGTCGCCCTCTCCT
>Ga0172378_10006350_pt1 | contig 11050 bp, 7 predicted proteins | sample GrowelOW332metaG_FD_119755 | JGI IMG/M metagenome (GOLD analysis project Ga0172378, IMG submission 119755) | Groundwater microbial communities from an aquifer near a municipal landfill in Southern Ontario, Canada - Pumphouse #3_1 metaG | ecosystem: Environmental > Aquatic > Deep subsurface >... | reverse complement strand
GTTTGTGAGGTTTAATCATAGCAACCCTCCGACTATTTCCAGTTTTGTGCTTCGTAATACTCTTGTAGCGCTGCGTTGATTTGAGGAATGTTCATATCAATATATCCACAAGTCTGTTCTGTACCTGTGGTTTTTCTAATACCCCAATAATCAACAAACACGGTATCGCTAACTAGCCCACCAAAGCTATTGTTTGCGCGGACATTAATTACAAAGCTGTCATTGTTAGATAACATCCCTTTTACACTCATCACAACCACAGAAGATGGGTCTTTAAAAAAATCAATTCCATTTTCAAGATGGGTAACTAATGCTTTTTCATCATTAGTCAATAAATCGTGTGCCGTTGGAACTTTAACAGAAACGGCGCATTTAGCTTCTGTTCCATGCTCAGTTCTTGCAATCACTGTTGTGTTTCCTTCGGCAACACTGGTGATTTCTCCATCTTTGACAGTAGCAATTGACTCATCTTCCGATACCCACTCAACCGTTACATCGTTATTTGGCTTAACATATGCTTGAAATGTTTTGGATGGCTGTCCCAAATACATATTACAGTTGGGACTAGACAGTATAATCTCTTCATAGATTACTGTCACTTCACAACTATCTACACAGTCTTGATATTGGACTTGAATTGTCGCTGTTCCCTCAGCAACAGGTGTTAGGTTTCCATCCACAACTTGCACAACAGTCTCATCGGTGGAAGACCATTGTAAAGCGTCTGGTACAATAGTGGACGGTGTGAGATTAGCAGACAATTGATAATCTTCTCCAGTGGCAAGTTCTATGGATTCGTTGGATAGAGTGATAGCTTCTAGAGCTGGCTCTTTATCCCCACCACATGCTGTGCAACTTAGCATAAGGCACAGCATCACACTTATATATTTATATTTCTTCATAAAATAGACCTCCTTTAGTATGGTACGCTTACCTCTAGTTAAATTGTATCATTTTCTTTCCTGTTTGTCAATGCTTTTATAATAATTTATGGTATACCTCACTATATCATAAATTGGTAACAGATTGGTTTTAACTTCATGGAATATTGTAAAAGCACAAAAAAACAGTAAGAACTCTCCGTCATTTAGTAGCTATGAAGAACAGTTAAAAATGCTGCAAGTGTATAATGACGGTGGGGTAAAATTGTCAGGGGGTGCAAAGAATAAGCGACTGGACGAAATTGCAAAACAGTCAACTGGTACTTTAAAACAATTTACTGCGCAATGTCGTGATGTAGTAGATGCTGAGAATAAGCTAATTCAAAAAGGTAAGGAGTTTAATAGCGAAAACTATGTTGCTTTTCTTGGTGATAAAAAATACACCAAAGGTATCGCAAACGCTCGTAAGATCATTAGTGTCTATAACGATATTGGAAACGCGTACCTGAAATCTGAAGAGGCTAAGGCTTTATTGTCTGAGAAAATGGCGAAAACCACAGACAGTCAAAGAAAATTAGACATTGACACTCAACTAAGTCAAAATGTGTTAGTTCGTCAACAGGAATTCGCTCAACAAATTGGTCAAACAAACGCTGCATTGGGTAATTCTCTTACAGGGTCTAATGTAACACTTGGATCATACATTAAGAGTTTGATAAAGACAAAGGCGGCTACCATTGCCACAACAGTGGCTACTACTGCATTTAACGCGGCTATGTCCTTTGGTGTGTCACTTGCAATTCAAGGCGTGATTACACTTATTGATAACCTGATTCACAAATCGGATAAGATTATTGAAAAAGGAAAGCAAGCCATTCAAACTGTACAGGATTTATCGAAGTCATTTAAGGATTTGAATGATCAAACCAATGGGCTGAAAGATCGTTATGCAAAACTGTCTCAGGGCGTAAATACTTTTGGGGAAAATGCCTCTCTTACAACAGAGGAGTACAAAGAATACATTGATCTCTCAAATGAAATCGCTGGCTTATTTCCAACTCTCAATCGTGTGTACGATAGTAATGGCAATGCAGTGCTTAACTTGAGTGGAGATATTGATACAGTTGTGTCATCTCTTGAATCTTTAGTCGAAGCAGAGCGTCAAGCAAAGAATGAAGAGATTGTTTCTGGTATGCGAGACAGTTTTAATGGAGTAAACCAAGAAGTAAGCCAGCTTACTGAATCTATGCAAAAAGCAACGGCTGAAAAGTCTGCGTTCGTTACTGCTTTACAATCTATACAAAAAGACGCTACTACAGCAACAAACGGGAAACTCTTTAATTTTGAAGCGTATAATACGCAAGAAGAATTTGATACGCAAGAAATACTAAATCAACTCGGTGTCAAGTATGATACCAAAACGCTAATAAAAGAAGATACTACAACAGTCCAGTTTTCATTTGATAAAGAGGCTTTTTTGAAAGCGTCACAAAATTATGAAAATCAGCTTGATGTAGAGATGCAATCCTTCCAGAAACAAATTAGTGATAAGTATCAAGAGTTGAACCCTGTAATTAGTTCTTGGTTAGATAGTGATTTTGGATTTAATGAATTGACCTCTGACTTACAAAATTCTATTAAAAAGGCTGTTTCTACAATGCAATGGACAGATGCGGATGAAATGCAGAGTGATATTCGTAGTAATTTCATTACACCATTACAGTCTGCTTCTCCGGAAGTGCAGCAAGCCTTTGTAGAACTATTTGCTCCGTCACAAGACGTGCAAAATCTCACGGTCAAAGAATATCAAGACTATATTAATTCCATTGTCCAGCAATTGAGCGCAATACTCCCAGACGAAGGGGTTTTGGAACTCAAGATTGCATTAGGATTGACAGATGATAACGGTGTCAATAAGATCCAAACTCAGATTGACAATATTAAACAGCGCTATGGCATGGGAGAGCTCAATTTAACTCCCGCCAATAATGATTCGGATTATCAAGAATTGATGAACATGTCTGCGGATCGTTTAAATAAATTCTATGAGTTTACTGCATCTGAGGGAGCTTCACTTGGACAGGCATTGGTTGAATTTGAAAAACAGTTTGCTCAAACAGCTTCATCTGGGTCTTATGGCTCATTAGATCTGTCTGCTTATGAAGAAAAGATCAACGCTGTTTCGGATAGAATTTCTACATTAAAAGCGGCATTGGCATCACTCGAAGACGGGTCAATGGATGCGTCTGGTTTGGTTGAATTGTTCACACAGTTTCCTGATTTAGCCGCTTATGGAGACAATGTGAAACAGCTCAGTGCTGCTATTCAGATCCTTATGGGAAACGCGCCTGATGATCTTATCACTTCTTTGGAAAAAATTCGTCCGGATTTAGATGACATTGACAAAGCAAAGCTAGATAATGTTATTACACAAATCAAGGAATCCAGCAAAAAAACAAAGGAGTTAGACCAGAACTTAACTAAGTTATCTGATACCTTAAAACAGTTTGACACCGTTAGCGGAATCATGAAGTCAGCGGAGTCTGACATTACTGATTTTGGGCATATCACTCTTTCTACATTACAATCCATATTAGATCAGTATCCAGAAATGGAAAATTCCGTAGCTGAATATATTGCTGGTGTGCGTTCGGCTGGGGATGTGGTAGATGAATTAAAACAACACTATACTGTTGATGCGAAAAATTACAGCAAATACCTGAATGAAAAATTACAGAATAATACAACTGTATACAATAATTTTATATCTACCAACTCTAAGCTCGTTAGTCATCTTAGTTCGCTGTATCAAACAGATTTGCGAAATTGTAAAACGTATGCAGAAGCAAAGAGCGCTATTCTCAAAGCCTTGGAAACATACGCATACAGATCTTCGGCTGCAACACAAGATTCCATAATTGATATTACCCGATATTATAATATGGACACTGGTAAATTACTGCCAGATTACGACAAGATGGCGGCAAATGTATCCGATCTGCATACAGCACAATTAGTTGAAAAAATCCAACAGTTAAAAGCTGAGTATGACCGTCTAAACATAGCTTACGCTGATACGAACTTCGATTCCATTATAACTAATTTTGATACTGCTGCTACGACTGCTTCTGAATCAGCGGCAGAAGATACAACTGATGCTTGGAAAGATGCAGCGGAAGCGGAAATTGCAACTCTTGAACATCTCCATAATATGAAGCTTATTTCAGACATGGACTATTACAATGAGTTGAATCGGATCAACGACAAGTATTACGCAAATAACCAAGACAAATACTTATCTGAATATCGTTCCATGCTTGAAAAAGCAAGATCCGCATATATCGAAATGGTCAATGCTGAAATTGCAGAAACTAAGTATGCTTACGATTCCAAGTTGATGAGTGCAACCCAGTATTACACTACCTTATCTCAGATCAATGACAAGTACTATAAAGATCAGTCTATGTACTTAGAGGAATATCGTTCACTTGTTCAAGAAGTGTATAATGGCTTACGCACAGCGCATGTAGATGAATTTGAAAAGGAAAAGAGCACACTGGATCATTTGAGAACCATGAACGTAATAGATGAGGAAGCCTATTACTTTGAACTTGAAAAGCTAGTTACTAAGTATTATAAGGGTAATGCTGAATACTTGGATGAATATCAGTCAGAGGAAGAAGCCATTTATCAGGCGCTTTTCGATATGAAAAAGCAAGCCTTACAAGAGGAAGTGGATGCTCTCAAAGAAGTTGCGGATGCTACACAAGAAGCAATTGACCTAGAGGAAAAGCGAATTGCTTTGTTCAATACCAAGAATCAGAAAACGGTCTATACTTATGATTCTGCAAAGGGTGGATGGACATGGCAAGCGAATCAAGAAGAAGTGAAAAAAGCAGAAGATGACCTCAAGAATGCTTACATTCAAAAGGAAATTGAAGCGATGCAAAAGCTTGTTGATGCTTTGGACGACATGTCATATAACCTAAACTATGTAGACCCTGCAACCGGACAAACAGTACAGGCTAAATATCTCAAGCTTTTAGACGATGATCAGTATGAACAGTTGTATGCGAATACATTCGGTGGAAGTGGCATTAAGTCAATTGTAGATAATCTCACTGACATGAGTAGCACAGTAAAGACAACGGCTGCGGAGTTAGCACAGATTCAGCAGATGTCCCCTATCTATTATAATTATAATATTGATAAGGTCATAGCGAATGATGTGGGTGATTTTAATAAGTCCATGAAAGATTTTGTAAACCAAGCAAGCAGTTGGTCAGCTTTGAATAACCGCTAATCAATGAATACACCTTATAAAAACAATGAACATTTAAAAATAACTTGAAAAACCTAACATTCTGTGATATATTATAGATGAGAAAGTGGGACAAAATTATCGCAGTCTATTTGTGTCTCATGATAAACGAACAACAGAATTAAAAAGTGCTTGTGGGTAATGCCTATAAGCACTTTTTTCTTTAAGTGTTATGAAAGGAAGTGAAATAATATGTTACACGCACCTATTAACGCATATCCACATAATACTGTAGTGGATGTGAATTATCCGATATCCTTCACATTTACGCATAGCGGAAGTAAGCTTGAACATTGTAAATTTAACTTATATTCTACAACAAGCACGAATCTAGTAGACAGCTTTTGGAATACTTACACGGAGAATCTGTATAATGGTGATCAGGTTTGCGCAATTCATAAAAACAGTACAGATTTACATGATAAGGTCAATTATAAATGGAATGTGACTCAATATCAAGAAAGCTATGATATCTTTGCAGCACGCTCCTTTGTACAGAAGAAAGATTGTATTCAGTACTATTATACCAATCAGCCTACATCAGACGCTTTCCTTTCTGGTTATCCTCAAGGATTTGACACGTCACTTGTTACAGATGTGGAGCAGTTTATTCCCGTGGCATACGAAACCTCTGGTATTGAAGCTCCGGTATACGATGAGGATGGAAACCTAATTGGTGGTCAATATCTTGAAATCAATGGTGAGCGCAGACTTATTCTTGGTATATGGTCTAGTTATGTTATATACCTTATGTATTACAACAATCCTACCATGCCTCATGCACCATACACTGATGCAATCATTGTAGAAAGTCCGTTTTCTACATTCCCTGAATATAATAGGAATTGGGGGAAAACTGTCAAGTATTCCATCTTTAAAAACTATTTGACCTCCCCTTTCTTTTATTTTAAATCTCGTAATACTCCTACTACTGCTTTGAGTGTGGATGTTGTGTCAAGCGCAGCGGTCGAATGTACATCAACCTATTACCAGAGCGCTGGTATTCCTATACAGTCGTACAATTGGTCACTGTATCATACAACTACCGATGAATTGCTTCTTACAACTACCACAAAATCAGACGCTAGTATTCAGACGCTTCTTGCAATTGGTGAAACAGTAGATCGGTATCACATCCCTTTGCAAACAGGCTTAACTTTTTCTTTAAAAGACGCGGTTGCAATCATAAATGGAGAATATCTCCCCTGTTCAGCCTACGATAATCTAACAGGAATTTTGACACTTGACACTCCAGTCACCAATTTCCCTAATGCCGGTGCTAGTTGTGCGATTCACAAGATTAAGGAATACAAACTTGCTACAAGCGATGTGGAATATAGCGAGAAGCTTGTGTCACAATTCCCATTATTTCCCATTGATCAAACTTGCCGCTGCGTAATGACAGTTACAACACAGGATGGAATGCAATACGCAAGCACAACCTCTACTACACTAGGTTATAACAATTCTACAGATATTGTAGATAGTGTAACTATAACACCTGTCAACGCGAATTGGAATGACATTGGTTCTAGTGGATTCACCATCTCATGGGGAGTATCGAATGGATTGACTATGTTTGATTACACATTCAACGTATATAAACAAACAGATGATCAATCCCCTACTTTATACGCACAAAACATACATGAAACTAATAATGACATGGTGTCTATTACGGATTATGCTGTTGGAAATGAGCATAAGTATAAATATCACATTGTACCGATCTCAAATTCTTCTAGAAAGGTTTGTGGTGCAACAAAGATCTGTGATGAAGCTATGTTGAATGTAAATTGCTGGTCTGTTACAGCACTGCATGCCAATGGCACCTGTTACAATAAGAAAGTGTATGAAACTGGAGATACATGGACGTTTAGAGTGGATGTTACATCTTCTGATTTTACACATAATACAGATCGGAAGATTTATACCAGTACGTCCACATATCCAAAACAGATTAAAACCAAAAGTCGATATATTACAAGTGGCTTGACCTGTGTACTTGGCAATATGGACTGTCAGAGTAAGAAGTTCAATGGCTCTGTGCAGAAGTTGGATCAATGGAGACAGTTCATTTTTGAGAATGATATCTTCCTTTTGAAAACAATCAAAGGAGATATTTTCATTGTAGTTATCAATGACAATCCAAGCGAAACATATGAAGAAGTACGCTTAGATGGTATTGTTCCGGTACAGGTTAAGTTTGAATACACAGAAGTTGAGTCCATTCACAATTGCATTGTGAGGTGACATATGGAATATTTTAATGTTTATAATGCAGAGTATGTGAAACTGTGCAAGTCTCCATATGTAAAAAGACAGATTAGACTATGTATTTTAGATCATTATGAAAATGTAATATATAGTGTGACAAATGACGTTGAAGACACCAATGGTAGTGTATCTATTGAATATCAACAAGGAGTGCGAAGAACTTGCTCTTTAACAATGAGGGACATAGATAATCAATATTTTCCTTCTGAAAATTCACCGTTTTGGATACTGAGAAAATTCAAAATATATGCTGGTCTATATTCACCTCGCGGAGACATTTACTGGTTTTCGCAAGGTGTTTTCTTTTGCCAAGAGCCGCAATTAAATGAGCATGAATTGAGCATTAAGGGAGTGGATAAGTTTGGCATATTCACTGAGGCTCTTAACACCAATATTAACCAAGGTACCATTTTAATAAAAAATAACTCCTCTGCTTATCATGCTGTTTTAGAGCTGTTGCAAGAGGATTTAGGTAATGGACTGGTGACAGATCCAATTGAACCCTATATAGATAATATGTTCTACACCAAAAATCTTCCATACGATATTACCATTAACGAAGGTGGGCACAGAGGAGACATTCTCAAAGAAATCGCTACGTGTTTTTGCGCTGATATTTTTTATGATAACGAAGGGCATCTGGTGATTACTAAGCAGATAGATGAAGACTATCGTAACTATGCCCCACAGTGGATTTTCTCTAATGGGTCATGTGAACTGTTGAGTTTGAATACCGACTTTAATTACACAGACGTGGTTAATATGGTAACTGTATGGGGCAGTGACGAGAACGGACAAATTTACCGATATACGGAAAAGAACGATTATCCGTCTAGTCCTATTAGAGTGTCTTTAATTGGATCCAAACCATGTGAACCAATTGAATCTGCTATGTGCTACAATTACACCCGTTGCAGAGATTATGCAGCATATGAGATTAGAAAACAAGCATTACTTGCGACTAACGTATCCATTCAATCAACCTTTCTTCCACATCTCAATGTCAATCAAATCATTAAAGTGGAAGAAAACGATATTAATATTGACCTTAACAATACTTTTATTGTACAGGGGTTGACCATCCCTTTATCTTCAGGAGAAATGCAGATCAATTGTTGCAATGCAACTTATCTTGAAGATAATTATGAGACAAGCAGTTGTATTGCAAATACATCTCTAATCATGGTAAGTGATGAAGATTTCGTCTACTACATTGATGGAAATGAAGAAGCTCACGCAATTTTCTACAGAGGAACGGAAACGAATATCATTATACCAAAAACACTAGGAGGTAAAGCCTTGCGTTACATCGAAAGTACAGCATTTACTTGGTCTAATGTAACAGAAGTGCAGATTCCTTCTACTGTCATTTCCATAGGATAGGAGGTTTTTATGACAGGTACAGGAACACAAGCAGATCCTTTTATTATTGACACTTATGATGAATTATTGACAAAAGCTGCTATTGCAGAGACATATATTGAGTTTAATAATGCAGCCACAACTAAGACTATTGACATTAATAACACTGAATATAAAACTGGCGAAACTGGATTAGTGATTGCTAATGGTGTACACATAAGTGGTAATGGATGGACAATACGAAACATTTATGCGGTAAGTGGTCATTCAGCTATACAACTTGGTTCTGGGATAGAAATCAAAGGATTGAATCTATTAAATATCACACAAATGGGTGCAAATGTTCCATTGAATAACAACACCAGTAACACTACTTACAGTCTTTTTAAAGAATGCAAACTTTCTGTCATGAAAGTATGTGGAAATCTTGCGCCAGAGTTTTGTGGTGGATCAATAAAATTTGAAGACTGTAGTTTAAATTTGAAAAACTGCGGTGGATTTGCGGTTCGCTCAAGTGGGGCGTCATATAGCATACTGGTACGATGTAATGTCAATATAGATTTCTCATTATGGCATAATGATCTCATGACAATTAGCGAATTTAGTAATGTTTCAGACTGTAAGTTTACTGGAACAGTAAAATTATACAGTGTGGCAGCAACCTCATATCAAGCTAATAATATTCGTTTTGTCGCAGCGGATACTGATCTGAACAGTAGTGTATTTTGTGTAACATTTACAGAGGAATATCATGGTATATCAACTGGCTCTATCTTTTTGTTAAACAATGGTGATCCAACGAGTGCCTGTTTGGTCGATCAATCCCTACTCCCTGAGACATTTACTATTAGCGATGCGCATGTAAATGTTCATTATTTGACCACAAGTGAAATGAAAGATTATGATACTGTTGTGGCTACGGGGTTCCCTTGTGTTCCAGCTTAGGAGGTTAAGATTATGGCATGGGTAGTAAACAATAGTTATCCATATTACGCAGGAACTCCTGCAATTCACGATTTTGACCCAACTTTTCCTTCGGAAATATGGGGGGGTGCAGACGGTCATTATCCCGATAAAAGTACGTTTTTATCGAATGCTGATTTTGAGGCTCCATACAGCTCTTTTTTATGGGCTATTAACACAAATAAAGCACCTACGCTCCCCTGCCATCTTGATACTGCCATGTTATGTGAGCCATACCCTGTGCGTTTGTGGTGTGTAGGAGGGGATGATTATCCTCGCCGGGGGAGTTCTTTAAACGTAGAGCCTATGGGTGCATTTAGAAATGCCACAGACCTATCAAAAATAAAAATCGCCTATTCTGTTAAGAGTTTAGGTAATTTTTCTTTTCAAAACACAAACTTACATACAGTTAAAATCAATGGTGAATGTACCTATTCCGATACAACTTTTCCAAATGAGTGTGTCGTTAGGACGATATAACAGGAGAGTGTGTATATGGATAAGCAGATATTCAATAAACTAGCAGAGTTTATTGACTCAAGAATTGCAAGCGTTTTTAAACAGCAAAGAAATCTGATGGAAAGTCCTGCCACAGTCGTATCTACAAATGATTTGACGGGTAAGGCGACAGTACAGTTTATCAATGATGATAACGTACAACTAACTCTGTTTAATAAAACTGGAGAAGCCTTATCTATTGGGGAAACCGTGTTTGTCAATTGGCGTGGGACTTTAGCTTCTAACACGGGGTATGTGGCAAGAAGATCAGGGGCAACAATTTCAAAAAATGATGCCGCTGTAACACAACTGCAAGAGGATGTTGTGGAAATCAACAGTGAAAAAGGCGCTAACAATGGTATTGCAACCTTAAATGACATTGGTCAATTAGAGCATTCACAAGTCCCTAATAGCATTAACAAAGAAATTCGTAAATTAAAATTAGCAATAATTAGTAGAGATGTACGTGGAATGGAATCGTTTACAATTGCGGAATTGCAAGAATTTACGATTGCGGAATTAGAAGGGAGGTATTAAGTTGGGAGTAACTTATACGTCACATTATAATTTAGGAAAACAATGCAATGATACAGATCGTTGGTTAATGAGCGTTATTACAGATAACATGGATAAGGTTGATACAGCATTGTATGCAAAATCAGATAGCAGTTCAACATACACCAAAACAGATACGGATACACTATTATCTGGTAAAATTGCAAATGTAGAAAAAGGCGCGAATAACGGT
>Ga0172378_10006349_pt1 | contig 11050 bp, 11 predicted proteins | sample GrowelOW332metaG_FD_119755 | JGI IMG/M metagenome (GOLD analysis project Ga0172378, IMG submission 119755) | Groundwater microbial communities from an aquifer near a municipal landfill in Southern Ontario, Canada - Pumphouse #3_1 metaG | ecosystem: Environmental > Aquatic > Deep subsurface >... | reverse complement strand
CCTATCTGCCTTCTGTCCACATTTACAACTGCTGTTACCTCCATAGCGGTTCCGCTGAAAAACATCTCATCTGCTGCATACAGCTCGCACCTTGGGACACTTCTCTCCACTACTTCCATGTTTAACTCTTCCTTAGCAAGTCTGATTACTGTATCTCTTGTAATTCCTTCTAATATATCATCGGATACAGGAGGAGTAATAAGTTTCCCTTTTTTTACTATAAACAGGTTTTCTCCAGGTCCCTCACATACATACCCGTTTTTAGTTAAGAATACGGCTTCATCAAAACCGTTTGATAATACCTCAAGTGATGCTAATGCAGAATTTAAATAAGCCGCCGTTGCCTTTGTCCTTGGAGGAAGCATATTATCTGATATTCTTGTCCAGGAGGATACAGCAACGCTTAGCTCTTCCTTCCCTGCATATTTTCCGAGAGGCTGACAGTAAATAACAAGCCTGTCATCATCATCGTCATAAAGACTTGGTGCTAATTTATCTGAGCCCTTATAGGCAACAGGTCTTATATAGGTGGTTGTCTTATAATCATTTTTCTTTAAAAGCTCTAAAGTCATTTTGCAAAGCTCCTCAGAAGTATAGGGTATGTTAATCCATAAAGTCTTACAGGATGCCTTTAACCTGTCATAATGGTCCTTAAGCCTGAATGCATACATTTCTTCCTTTTCCTCATCCCAGTAAGCTCTGATTCCCTCAAAACAGCCTAAGCCATAATTAAAGGCCTTAGACCTTATGCTTATGCTAACATCTTCTTCCTTTACTATTTCTCCATTGTAAATTACATATGATTCTTTCATTTCTTTGCCCCCTATTATAAAAAATCAGATTATGCAGCAGCATAATCCATTTAATTCATTTTTTAAACATTGGTTAATTGTATAAATGATAATACCTTATTAAATAATTGTCAAGTTTATCCAAACAATTTTTTTTTGCTTCAAGCTGACCTCATATAAAAATATGGTTGTGGCAATAGCAGCATTTAGGGAATTGCAGTCTCCAAACATAGGAATAGAAATCAAATTAATCTGCTCTTATACCCGTTCCTTGAAATTCCATCCTTTTCGCTAACCGCAGCCAAGGCAACCCTTCCCTTATAATCATATTGAAAATATGATTTTTCCGCTTTTGTATCCGTCAAAAATATTTTGAAATTATTTTTTTAAGATATTTTATACCATTTTGATAAAACATAAGAATTCTCAGATTTTTCTATTACATTATATTTTTCTTCGTTAATATTATTTATCATCATTTCACCTGTCTATTTATACTTTTCTCTTGGCTAAAGCCATCAGGATAGCGCTTTTTAAGCTTTTCTATGTTCATATCTGCTATTTTTTCCAGGGGAACATCAATTACTTTTGATATATATGATAGATACCAGAGCACATCTCCCAGTTCCAGAGATATTTTTTCTTTATCTAAATCATGTCCATGAAAAATAACCTTTTTTATGTAATCCGTAACCTCTCCTGCTTCTCCTGATATTCCAAGAGCACCCAGTGTCAGGTTTTCATTATTTAAGCTTATATTGCCTGCTGTCCTTAACATTTTATCTTGATACTGATTTAAATCCATAATATTACCTCCAGCTTCATATAATTAATTATACACTATGTTTTATAATTTTAAGGAGTTTATATGGCAAATTTAATGGAGAATATAAATAATATAAACGCTGTAAAAAAAGATTTGTCCGAGCTCCCTTCAGATCCCAGGGAAAAGTCCTACATAGATAGCAGTATTTCACCTATAGCTGATCTTTTATATAAACTCAGTTCCGCAGCTTCATCATTAGCCGAAAGTGCAAATTACCTTTCCCAAAGCTTCATTACAAAACCTAAAAAAAGAAAAATTAGAAAGACAAATGACACCATATATGAAATAAACGAAGCCTGTAATGAACTCTTTAAAATCATAAAAGAAAGAATAGATCTTATAGAATAACCTATTCTAAATTTTCTTAAAAGAAGAAATTTCACAATTCAATAATTAGTTTTTTCTGATTAAAAAGCATTGATAATTTGTTATTTTTAATCTGAAAATCAGCCAAAAGGTTATTACACAATTCCCTTAATAGCCTAACATATGCGGAAAATAAACAGATATAAAAGTAATAATAGTTCCGGATATAGTTCCTCCAATTAGAGCACAGACTATAGACTTTTTAAAATCAAGCTTTAGAAAGGATGCAATAGCAGAACCTGTCCAAAGTCCTGTGGTTGGAAGAGGTATACCAATAAAAATAATAAGCCCCAGCTCCTTATACTTTTCCATATTTTTAGAGCCCTTTTCAATCTTTCTTTCTATAAATTTATTTAATGGGTCAAAAACTTCATGTTTTTTCATAAATGCAAATATACTGTTAAACAGAATAAGAACAAAGGGAACCGGAAGGAAGCTTCCTATAAGTGTAACTATAAAGGCAGTCATAGGACTGAGTCCATATTTATATATACCAAGAGGAATGGCTCCTTTTTGCTCCATAAGAGGAACAGCAGCAAGCAGCATAGTTTTTATTATGTTCATTTTATCTCTCCAATACTAACATCAAATTAAACTCATAAAAATACTATAAATATTAAATAATCCAATGTCAAGTAAAATAAGGAAATTGCATAATCAACACATAATCAGCTGTCATATCACATTTATGCAATTTCCTATAAAATTTGTATGTTAAGTAGATTGTTTTTTGGCTGTCCTATTTTTATTTTTGCCGGTCTCCCTTGTACTTGGGGTATCAAAATTAGCCTTAGCTTCTCTTATTCCCTTTTTATCAACCTGACTATCCTTTGGCATATTATCACCTCCTATTGATATTATCTCAAAAGAGAGTAAAATTATTATAAAAAACTTTCGGAGGAATTATGAATTATATTGATTTCCACTGTGATACTGCCAGCAGGCTGTTTTATAAGGATAAGGAATTATTCAGAAATGATTTTTCTGTAGATATTGGGAAAATGATCAAAGGTAAATGTCTGGCTCAATTTTTTGCCATGTTTATTAATAATAAGGATTTAGAAAGCCCATTTATGATAGCTTCAGATATGATAGATAATTTTCATAAAGAGCTTACTAAAAATAAAGACTATATAGAATTAGCTTTAGATTATAAAACACTGATAGAGAACAAAGGCTCAAACAAGATGTCTGCATTTTTAACCATTGAAGAAGGAGAAGCATTAGAAGGAAATATTGATAATCTTAAATTTTTCTATGATAAAGGGATCAGGCTGATTACACTTACCTGGAACTACGAAAACAGCATAGGCTATCCTCATATAATGAAAGAAAAAGCCTGCTCTGGTTTAAAAAATTTTGGGAAAGAATTAGTACAGGCTATGAATCACTATAAGATGTTAATTGATGTATCTCATTTAAATGACAGCGGCTTTAATGATGTACTTAATTTATCAAAATATCCCGTTTTAGCATCTCATTCAAATTCCAGAGCTGTAAAAGGTCACAGCAGAAATTTAGGAGATGATATGATACGAAAGCTGGCTGGCTCCGGCGGAGTAATGGGACTTAATTTCTGTTCCGGCTTTATGGGAGAAAATGAAGTAACGAAAATTGAAGATATGAAAAAACATATTAACCATATAAAGAATGTAGGAGGAATAGATGTTCTAGCCTTGGGTTCTGATTTTGACGGAATATCAAATCAGGTAGAAATAAAAAATGCATCAGAGATGGATAAGCTGCACTCAGCATTAAAGGGGGAGCTTTCAGAAGATGATATTGAAAAGATATATTATAAAAATGCTTTAAGAGTAATTAAAGACGTATTATAAAAAAAATCAGCAGGAAATTCTATTATGGATTCCCTGCTGCTTTATCTTATTTCAATTTAAGCCATATCTTTACCGGATTATGGTCTGAATTTTTAAACTTCAGGTCATAGCCCTTAACCTGCTTTATCTCTACATTTGGAGATACTAAAAATCCATCTATTATTGACAGGAAGTTAACTCCTTCTTTGTAAGTGCTGGCAACAGCTCTGTTAGATGGGGTATTTTTATCTGCTCCCCAGGTAAAACCCTCCGGTGTAAAGTCATTCGGGATAGTCTGCAGCCAGTCAGGCCAGCTCTCTTCTGATTTAAAGTTTTTTGCATCTGTTCCCGGTATCTGATGATTAAAATCTCCTCCTACTATAACATAGTTTCCCTTATTGTACTCTGTTTCTATAAAGGTCTTGAGGAAGGCAAGCTGCTGTTTTCTTACAAAACCTCCTTTATCGTAGGCTGACATATGGGAATTTAGAAGTATTAAAGTTTTTCCATTATTCAGTGGTATTTTTGTCTGAATAAAACATCTGTCAAGTTCAGCCAGCTGTCTGGGCCATTTCTCAGTTCCGGGATACTGGTACCTCTCTGCATCAGTTATTTTATATTTTGAAAATGTAACTAAGCCTCCATTTACATATCCCATAGGTTTGCTTAGAGGAACAGGAACCCATAATACCTTATAATTTGTGGCATAGGTGCTGCTGTAACCATCTAATAATGTTTTTAGATAGTCATATTCATTAACATAGTTGGATCTGGTAGCATTTTTATCTATTTCCTGAACAAATATAAAATCTGCATCTAAATTTATAAGTGTCTTGCCTATTCCCTGAAGATTTTCCTCTGTCTTTTCTTTTGAGCTGGATCTTGACATGGTTCCACCATCCATAAAGAAATCCTGTTTATCATCTAATCCGCAATAACCGATATTAAATGTAGCTATGGTAAATTCATTATTGCTTAATATATTTGTTCTTTGATTTTCTGATTTTAAAAGAACTACATCTTTAGGCTTATAATCTGAAATAGTCATAACAAGAAAATAAAGACCTGCTAATAAAACTAAAATACCTATAATCCATAGAATTATTTTAATTGCTTTTTTCATGCTTATACCCCCATTGAATTTCTTAATATAATTATACTCTAAAAAAGGTTGTAAATTAAATTTTCTTAGTAAGTATTTTTGTTAAAAAATATGTTTAACGATGTATAAGATAAGCCTTCTCAGGTAAAAATAAAAAGATAAAAAAGTTTTACAAGGAGGCAAACATGGATATAACAATTCAGCAGCAAATAAAATTAAAATTCAGAAATGGTGCTGTCTGCCCACACTGCGGAAGCAGTGAAGTCAACAAATTCGGATTCTTTAATGGGAAACAGAGATATAGGTGCAAGGAATGCAGAAAAACCTTTAATCTTTATACGAAAACACTGCTCAGCTGGTCCCATTATAAAGATAAGTGGGATAGATTTATTGAAACCATGAAACAGGATTTGTCGTTAAGAAAAGCAGAAGATAAGGTTGGTGTCAGTTATGCTTCCTTATTCTATTGGAGACATAAGGTATTGACTGTGTTAAATGAAGAAAATGATGGGAAACTTCATGGAGTTCTGGAACTTATTCATACTAAGCTTAAATATATAGATAAGTATCGTAATATAGAAATGGACGAGGATATGGGTACATCCCAGAATGTGATATTTGCATTTTTATATCAGCGTGAGGACAGGCTTGATAGCTATATTTATAAAGAAAAAGAAAAAGCGAAAGCCTTTATATATGAATTATCTGATAATATTGATGAAAGAAGTATAGTTTGTCTAAAATCCAACTATCCTTTCAGGTACCCCCTTAAATATAAAAACATAAAAGTTGCTGATAAGAATAATTATAAGAGAGTTAATTATTTTAACACAGAGAAATCAAGAAAATATTTAGGTAATTTTATTATATGGCTTAAAATGTTCAGAGGAGTATCCTCTAAAAACTTAGTAAAATATGCAGCATTCTTTAAAACTAAAAACGTATTTGATAATATGGAAGGCATAATACTGTCTTCACTCAGGAAATGGGAAAACCTTAGAAACAGTCAGGCTGCAGATGGAGCCTGGGGTTTTTAGCTTGAGCTTTCAACATAATTTTTAACAAAACTACATAACAAAAAAACTGCCCTCAGGCAGCTTTTATTTACACGAATCTCTCTCTATTATCTGATGTGGAAGTACATAGTGCATAGGGTCCAGCTCCTGCTTATTTATGCTCTTTATCAGCATTCTCATACCAACTGAGCCCATATCGTACATTGGAACAGCCACTGTTGTAAGCTTAGGATAGAACTGCGAAGCACTATATATATCATCAAAACCTGCTACATCAATATCCTCAGGCACTCTAATATTATTTTCTCTAAGCGAGTTAATAGCTCCCATTGCCAGCTCATCAGATACACAGAATACAGCATCTACATCAGTATTTCTGATTATCTTTTCCATTGCCCTAAAGCCGTCTTTTCCTTTAAGTCCGCCAAAGCTTACCAGCTCTTCTTTAAATTCTATATCATTCTGCAAAAGAGCTCTTTTATATCCTTCATATCTTAAGGACTTTGCATTGTTTTCCTCTAAAGATACTCCAATGAATGCTATTTTTTTATTTCCATTTTTAATTAATCTGCATACTATATCAAAGGCTGCCCTTTCATCATCTATAGTAACACTTGGGAATTCTCCTTTTTCGTCTTTCGTTTCAACAAGAACGGTTTTTAATGATAGATTTTTAGCTAAATCTAAAGCCTCTTGATTCAGGGAGCTGCTCATAAGAACTATTCCATCACACATTTTTTCTCTTAAAACTCTTATGTAATCAAGTTCCTTTTCTGTGTCCAGGTCAGCATTGCAAAGAATAATATTGTAATCATAAATATTTGCTACATCCTCTGCTCCTCTTACAACCTCCGGATAAAATGGGCTGGAAATGTCCGGTATTACTATCCCAATCGTTTTTGTTTTCTGTGTTTTTAAACTTCTTGCTACAATGTTTGGTCTATAATCCAACTTCTTTATAGCATCTAATACCTTTTGCTTTGTATCATCATTTACTACGTCTACATCATTTAGTACCCTGGAAACAGTTGCTATTGAAACTCCTGCTTCTCTTGCAACATCTTTTATTGAAGCTGCCATTGATATGCCCCCTTCTTTTTAATATTTATTTGTAGTATAATTTATCCTAAGAATAAATAGAATTTAGAATTTGCCAAGGTGGTTATATGAAAAACAAAGATTTACTTAGTCTAATCCTTATTATATACATTTTAATTCCATTAATAATAAGCCAATTTATAGAAAGCAAATTTTTTATTAAAGGATATAAATTTATTATACTTTACTATATTATAATATCTTTTATATTTTTTGCAATTTTTACTTATTATTATCTAAAAAATAAAATGAAATGTAAAAATCGCTGAGTATTACTCAGCGATTTTTTTATACTCTTTTAACTGAAATCATTAAGTTCTTACCATTTATATTACAACCAGTATAAACTTTATCTTCTCCGAATGCAATATCTATGCTTAGAGTTTCTTTCTTTATTTTATCCTGATACTTATTTATAACTGTTATCAGCTCCTCTGAGCCGCTGACATAAAGATTTATCTTATCTGCAACCTCAAAGCCTGATTCCTTTCTCATGTTCTGAATCTTAGATAATATCTCTCTCAGGTCTCCTTCTTCAATAAGCTCAGGTGTAAGAGTTGTATCCAAAACTACTCCTAAAGTTCCTTCACCTGCAAATGCAAAGCCTTCTAATCCCTGCATTGTTACTAAAACATTTTCCTGATTTAGTGTTATCTTCGCATCTCCTATTTCCAAGATGACATCTTCTCCTCTTTTTACCTTCTGAGCCAGTTCCATCTGATTCATTGAGGATATTCCCTTTCTTATCTGAGGGATTAGCCTGCCATATGTCTTTCCTAGAACGGGAAGGTTTGGCTTTATGTCAAAGAGAACATATTTTGATAAATCGGCTCCAAACACTGCTTCTTTAATATTCAGTTCATCCTTTATTATGTCTCCATAATATTCAGGAAGAGTTCTTGTTGAAAGAAGAAGTTCAGATAGTGGCTGCCTGTTTTTAATGTTTGCTCCATTTCTTGCGCTTCTTCCCAGCTTAACTATGTCATAAGCTAATTCCATTTCTGTTTCCAGTTCCTTATAGATAATGTCATTCTTATATTCCGGCCACTTGCACAGGTGAACACTCTTAACAGCATCTTTATCAAGTATTACCACTAGGTTTTGATATATTTCCTCAGTCATAAACGGAACATATGGAGCTGCTACTTTAACAAGTGTTGTTAATACCTTGTACAGCGTTGTATAGGCACCTATCTTATCCTCTGTCAGATTTTCTGTCCAGAACCTGTTTCTGTTTCTTCTTACATACCAATTAGATAATTCATCTGTAAAGTTTTCTATAGCTATTGCAGACTGTGTTATTTTGTAAGTATCTAAATCCTCAGATACTTCTTTGATTAATGAATTTAATTTTGAAAGTATCCATTTATCCATTACATTTTTGCTTTCGAAATCCTTGTATTTAAGTGGATTAAACTTATCCAGCTCTGCATATAAAACGTAGAAGGAATATACATTCCAAAGTGTACCTAAGAACTTTCTCTGAGTTTCCTTTACTGCATCCTCATAGAATCTGGATGGTAGCCATGGTGCTGAGGATGTATAGAAGTACCATCTGGTAGCATCTGCTCCTACATTATCTAATACTTCAAATGGGTCAACTACATTTCCCTTATGCTTACTCATTTTAAGACCATTTTTATCAAGTACGTGGCCTAAAACTACACAGTTCTGATAGGAGGACTTTCCAAATATTGCTGTTGATATTGCAAGAAGGGTATAGAACCATCCCCTTGTCTGGTCAACTGCCTCTGATATAAACTGTGCCGGGAAGTTTTTCTCAAATAATTCTTTGTTTTCAAATGGATAATGATGCTGAGCAAATGGCATGGAGCCTGAGTCAAACCAGCAGTCGATAACTTCTGATGCTCTCTTCATTTCCTTTCCGCATTTTGGACATCTAAGCTTTACTTCATCTATATATGGCTTATGAAGTTCTATATCATCTTTTACATTTATTCCCTTTTTCTTAAGTTCATCTATGCTTCCTATGCATTCTCTGTGACCGCATTCGCATTCCCAGATAGGAAGAGGTGTACCCCAGTATCTTTCTCTTGATATACCCCAGTCAATAACATTTTCCAGGAAGTTTCCGAATCTTCCTGTTCTTATATTGTCCGGATACCAGTTAATTGTATTATTATTTGTCAGAAGATCATCTCTCAGAGTGGACATAGCAACAAACCAGCTCTCTCTTGGGTAGTATAAAAGTGGTGTATCGCATCTCCAGCAGTGAGGATAGTCATGGGCAAACTTTTCATCCTTATATAATATATTGTTATCAGAAAGGTACTTAACAATTTTAGGATCAGCCTTTTTAACAAACTCTCCCTTCCATGGAGTTACGCAGTCAATGAAATTACCCTGAGTATCTACCAGATTTATGAGAGGAAGGTTATTTTTCTTTCCTACAATATTATCATCTTCACCATAAGCAGGTGCTATATGAACTATTCCGGTACCATCAGTTAATGTAACAAAATCACCATGGATTACAAAGAAAGCTTTTTCCTTAGGAGTAAAGAATTTAAACATCTGCTCATATTCTTTACCTAAAAGAGCTTCTCCTTTAAATTCTGATACTAACTCATATTCCCCTACCAGTTTATTTAATAACGTTTTTGCCAGTATATAATGTTCTCCATTTTGTACTACTTCCACATAGTCATACTTTTTGTTAACTGCTAAGGCTGCGTTGCTTGGAAGAGTCCATGGGGTTGTGGTCCATACTAATATATATTTATTTTCATTTTTCAGCTTAAACTTAACATAAACTGAGGTTTCCTTAACATTTTTATACCCCTGAGCTACCTCGTGAGAAGAAAGCGAAGTTCCGCATCTTGGACAATATGGAACTATTTTGTGGCCTTTATATAAAAGCTTCTTATCCCACATCTGTTTTAGAGCCCACCAAACAGACTCTATATAATCATTATGATATGTTACGTAAGGATTATCCATGTCAACCCAGAAGCCAACTTTTTCAGACATCTCTTTCCACTGGCTTGCATAGGTAAATACGCTTTCTTTACACTTTTTAACGAAATCCTCTACACCGTATTCTTCTATCTGAGGCTTTCCTGATATGCCAAGAGATTTCTCAACCTCCAGTTCTACAGGAAGACCATGAGTATCCCATCCTGCCTTTCGGAGTACTCTGTAGCCCTTCATTACCTTATATCTAGGGATAAGATCCTTCATAACTCTGGTAATTATATGACCTACATGAGGCTTTCCGTTTGCTGTAGGAGGTCCGTCATAAAATGTAAAATATTCTCCATCTTTGTTACAATCTAAGCTCTCCTTAATGATATCTTTTTCTTCCCATAGCTTATAGACATCTTTTTCCATATCTACAAAGCTTTTAGAGGAATCAATTTTTTTGTACATAGCTGTGTCCCCTTTACTTTTTTCTAAATTCTGCAATTTCTAAAATAAAAAGCTCCGTCCAAAAAGGACAAAGCTAAAATACCACCTTTAAAGTACCAACATACTCTTTCCTTTAACGCAGGAATACGATTTTGCTTACTATTATTTCAGCAGACTGCTCAAAGGTGATTTTCACATAAGTTCTGCTTGCAGGCTTTCACCAGTCCCTGCTCTCTATAAGCTTCTCTTAAGCTACTTTTCCTTATCATAGCATTTTACCTTACAATATTATATATTAAGGAAATTTTTTTGTCAATTTTTTTGAATATTCTTAATTTACGAAATTTGAATTGTTAATTTTTGTGCTATGTGGTATATTTAATATTATTAAAAGTTAAGCAGGGGGATGATTATTATAAAAAAATTTATTTCAATTATAGTAGCTTTAATGTTATCCTTAATAGTTTTTGGATGCTGGAAAAATAAATCAGTACAAACTGATAACCCGACTTCCGATAATAAAGCAACTAATGAACCGGCAGAAGAAGCACCTAAATATTATGCTATGTTTACAGGAGAAGAAGTTTCAGAAGAAGATTCAAAAAATACTCCATATTTTGTTATTATAGAAAATCTTAAGGCTGCCAGACCTCAGTCAGGTCTTACCT
>Ga0172378_10006347_pt1 | contig 11052 bp, 9 predicted proteins | sample GrowelOW332metaG_FD_119755 | JGI IMG/M metagenome (GOLD analysis project Ga0172378, IMG submission 119755) | Groundwater microbial communities from an aquifer near a municipal landfill in Southern Ontario, Canada - Pumphouse #3_1 metaG | ecosystem: Environmental > Aquatic > Deep subsurface >... | reverse complement strand
TAGAGATTGCATCGTTGCGATCTGAATATGCCAACTTACTATATAACTCGTTCAAGTTTCTTTTGTCCTTCAATCCCTTTTCCCTATGAAAGCCCCTAAATTCTTCCTTATCTGACATCTTCCCTTATCTACACAGGATAACCTTTCTTTTCTATCTGCCCTTTCCTGTCCTGAGCTCTGGGATTATTACAAATATTATATTATCAGTGTAAGAAAAGTTTTATGATAAACAACTATCGAAAAAGTCTCCTATCTTTCTCAATAGTTTTTTATTCTCACGTTATTGGCGCAGGGTTGAAAAAACATAAGTAGTTATACAACTTGTATTTTTCTGCCCAAGGTTGTTTTCGCCCCGAAGCAACATCGATAATTAAACGAAACAATTCTGTCCCAACATCCTCAATACTTTTTTCTCCCGTTGCTATTAACCCTGCATTCACATCAATGAGATCATCCCACATCTCTTTCAAGGCGTTGCGTGAACAGACTTTTATTACAGGTGCAGCAGCCAACCCATAGGGCGTTCCTCGACCGGTCATGAACACTTGCAATGTGATGCCACTTGCCAGTTGCATGGGACCACATACAAAATCGTTTGCTGGAGTCGCAGCAAAGATAAGGCCTTTTTTCGTGGGAAGCTCTCCAGGAGAAAGCACCTCTACAATCGGGCTTGTTCCGCTCTTAGCAATCGAGCCCATCGCTTTTTCCACAATATTTGCAAGTCCACCCTTTTTGTTTCCCGGGGTCGGATTTGCATTACGGTCAACACCACCTTCACGAAGATATGTATCATACCAGCTCATCTCTTTCGCAAGCTTGGCACCGACTTCCTTGTCTACACAACGACGAGCCAACTGAATGACTCCATCTCGAACCTCAGTGACTTCACTGAACATCACTGTAGCTCCACCTTTTACTAGAAGATCGCTTGCGTATCCAGCGGAAGGATTCGCTGTGATACCGCTGAAGGTGTCAGAACCACCACATTGCATTCCTATGCAAAGTCGGGAAATCGGCAAGGTAATTCTTCTTCGTGCATTTAGTTTTTTCAGCTTGGTATCTGCCATGGACATAAGCGCGTCAATCATCGCATTAAATCCACAAAAGTCCTGCAGAATCAGGACGTTATCTGGATTGATATCCTTTTTTTCCAATAGCATCTCGACGGTCAATTTCTCACAACCAAGCCCTACAACCATCAATTCACCGCCAAAATTTGGATTCTTTGCCAAATTTCTCACCGCTCGGATAGGTATATCAGCATTGTTTCCCTTGATAGCGACTCCGCAACCATATGCATGCTCTAATGCAACAATGCCATCCACATGGGGATACCAAGGCAACAGCTCCTGTTTCATTTTATCAACAGCAACATTCAAAACCCCTGCTACACATTGCACTGTAGTGGTAATCCCTAGAATGTTCCGCGTACCTGCGTATTCCAATCCAGGAACCTCATATCCCTCAAACGTCATAATAGGGGGATCTGGAAGGTTATGTTGTAAATCTGTTGCAAACTCAAGTTCATCCAAACAAGGCGAAGGGGGAAGCTCAATCATATGCTCATTAATCCAACCACCCTTTGGCACATCAACAAGTAAGGCACCAAGAGAAACTCCGTATCGAACGACCAGGTCTCCTCTCTTCAAATCTCGTAAAGCAATTTTGTGGCCCTGAGGGATAGCATCCTGAGTAACCAAATCTGGCTCCAACATTCTACCTTTCTCCAACGCATCCACGGCAATGGCAACATTATCCTTGTTGGAAATACGGATATGAGTGATAATCTTCTCCCTCTTATCCTCAAACTTGCAATCCATACTCTCACTCCCTATTCATTTGATACATCAATGACCTTTTTTACCTATTAAAAGTATCCACTTTCTTTCAACTGTCTCTTCAACTCTTCCAGCTAGATAGCCGTTGATGGTTTGCTTGGAATCATTGGGCAAATTCAGAAACATCGTAATGACCAAGAAACATCCGAAGGCAATCTATAACACTTTTACCAGCTTTCACACCTGCAACAACCACATTAGCCAGATTCACTTGAAAATATCGAACGCAACGACCTCATGACCGACTTTAAGCAGATTCTCCTCCATTAGCTTCCTTAACCCCCCAAACCAATAAATCTAATTCTCATTTTCAGCCTTGCCCCTATATTAATTTCCTTATTTCATTATAAAAAAGAAATAACTCTATATTTTTAATAACATAAATTATACTATACATATTCTATTTTTATATTTTTTATTTGTAAATTTTAAATTTATAAAATAAATATAAAAATAATATATTGTATTATAAAATAATCATTTTTAAAAAACAATCCGAAATTTTTCGTCGTTATTTTTATGAAAGAGATTGCCGTAAATGCTCAGGGTGATTCACAGACCATTGGGGTTTTCTACCTTGAAGAACATCATCAATACCCATGGCTGCATGTAAGCTCATCCTTTCACCAGCTTCCCTTGTTTGTCCTGCCGTATGAGGATCAACAATGACATTGTCAAGTCTAAACAAAGGGCAGTTTGCTGTAGCTGGTTCATCTTCGAGACAATCAAGAGCAGCACCAGCAATTTTTTTCTGTAACAAACTCTTATATAATTCACAATCGTCGACTATCCCACCTCGAGCACAATTAATAAGGAATGCACTTTTTTTCATTAAGGAAAGTTCACGTGCCCCAACCATATGATAAGTCTGAGAAGTAAGCGGCACATGCAATGTAATAAAGTCTGATTGAGAAAAAATTTCATCAAGAGATACCTCCCATTTCTCTACTGCTTCAGGATGTCTTGAATATATGAGTATTTTCATACCCAAGGACATTGAATACGCAGCAACTTTTCTCCCAATCGCACCATATCCAATTATTCCAAGCGTCTTTCCGTAAAGTTCCGTACTCAATCCCGAATTGCGGATTTCCCAATTTCCTTCTCTCGTTTCCCTGTCAAGTTCAAGTAAATCCGAAGCTAATGCCAGAATCAGTGCTATAGTATGTTCTGCAACTGATACAGTATTTGCTATTGGAGTGTTTGTGACCCAAATGCCAAGTTCAGTCGCACGCATAACATCTAATTTGTCTGTACCTACTCCATAGTTGCCAATGACTTTTAGGTTATTATCAACATCAAAAACGCAACCAGGACACCCAATTGTTCCACGTGAGAAAAAAGCATCAGCATCACCAATCTCCTTCATCCATATTAGAGGATCCGCTTTGCTAGCCATAATCACTTCATATCCTTTCTTTAATAAAAACTCTGGCCCAGAAACAGATACATCCTGCCCAATATATACCTTCATTTTTCCCCTGCTCCACCAACATTAACCTAGTTCCTGATTATCTCAATAAAAACTTGTACTTTATCAGTTAAGCCAAGGTGTCAAGAGTGTTCCTTCTTCATCAAATATTAAATTTAAAGGCGTATCTAGTGCCTTAACTTTTGGATATTTACCATTGATAACATCTTTGTAATAACTCTCAGATAACATAATCTGTCCAATTCGAAGACTGTTTGGAATACGAACTATCCGGGGTTCCTTGTTATTCAATCCAGGACAGGTACGAATACAGAGTTGAATAGCTTCTTTATCATTTGCCACGATACAGGGAATCCTCGCAGAAGCTAATACTGTACTAGTGATACAATTCGGATACATCTTCTCAACATCCATGTCATGATAAATTTTTTGGGTAATTACATCTGCCAACCCAATTCCCAAAGCATTTCCATCTGATTCTTCAGTTAGGTTAAGCATACATGTTCGCTGAACTTTAACACCTCCAGATGCATAAGGAGTAGAAAAAGTTCCCGTGATATTTGGATCTACACCAGTTCCACTGAAATTTTTTCCAATTTGGTCAACAACAAGTACATCCGTCTCTTTAATTAATAAAGAAGGCATTTGTGAAAAAGCAATCCTTAGCAACTCTGGTTCTCGTTTAAGGACTTCTTCAGCTAATACTGGTTCCAGCCTATATGTTTCATCATATGCATCCTCAATTGTTGCTACAGCAAATAATACAGGAGCTTTCTCTAGAACAACTTTTGCCATCTCTGGAATATTCCTTGCCATATGATTCATTCCATCGCTATGAACAATTGATGCACCGGCCTGTTTCCCAAGCCCTACTGTCAGCATCTTGCAAATACCACTTTCAATAGGCCCTCGAAATGCGTTATGAGGTTTAATCCTGCAGGAAACAATAATGCCATTGGATTCAAAAGCATTTTTATCAATAAATACTCTTTTCCCACAACTTGAAACACCTAGTTCCACCACTTCCATTGAAGATAGAATGGGGCATCCCATGGTTTCCTCGGTAATCTGATAGTGAGCAAGAACCTCGAGTTGGCCTTCCGCAGTCGCTCCACCATGGCTACCCATTGCGGGAACAATGAAGGGATATGCACCTCTGCTTTTCACCCAATCAACAATTGCTTTTGTAATAACATTAATATTTCGAATACCTCTGCTACCTACAGTTATTGCTATCCTCATTCCCGATTGTACTTTGGATGCATATAAATCATTAGATAAGAGTTTTTGAATCCTAGAAGGAATCTCTTCACATGAAATACTTCCTCTTGGAAAAGATTGACTTACATGGAACATCCTAGGAATTGGAATCCCACGTAAAAGCTGAGAAACTTTTCCATCCGATCTTATTGTATTCATATTTCTCTAACTTATCCTTTTGCTTTTACCCCTAATTTGTTTAACTACGAGGTATATAACATAAATAATGGCAAGCGAAATACATACAGCCGCAACAGGGGAAGTAAAAAACACAAAGAAATTCCCATCCGCATACATCAGTCCACGCATAAGATTCTCTTCAATAATACCACCAAGTACAAACCCAAGAATAAGTGGAGAAAGAGGGAAATCATACCTCAACATATAATAACCAAGTACTCCAAATGCAATAGCAGTCCACACATCTGATATTTGATGGTTCAATCCAAAAGTACCAACGACGCAAAGGAGAAAAATCGCAGGCATCAAATAATTTTTGGGAACAGAAAGTAACTTTACAAATCCACGAATTCCCCCAAATTCAGTCACCAACATTAATACAGTTGCAATGAGAAAAGAACCAAATATTCCATATACCAAAACACCACTGGTCTTGAAGAGGAGAGGCCCAGGAATAATTCCATGCAAGGTAAGGCCACCAAGGATAATCGCAGTTACCGTATCTCCTGGAATACCTAGAGTCAAAAGAGGAATCAAAGAACCACCAATTGATGCATTATTTGAAGTCTCTGATGCAACAATCCCCCCCATATATCCTGTCCCATACTTTTCAGGATGTTTGCTACGTTGTTTTGCAACAGAATAAGCAATCAAATTTGAAGTAGAGCTGCCAATGCCAGGGAGAATTCCAATTCCAATTCCCAAGAGGGCAGATCTAATCATATTAACAAAATGATCTTTAAATTCTTGCCAAGTGAAACCCAACCCTTTCATTTTATATGGAATTACCTTAGCGTTGCTTTGCTTCCCTCTTTCAAACCCCATTTTCAGTAATTCGGACACAGCAAAAAGGCCAATCATTACTGGAAGGATATTCAAACCCTTTTCCAAGGCAGGAATCCCAAAAGTAAATCGAATTGCACCACCTACTGGAGCCACTCCAATAAGAGAACAAAGCAATCCGATAACTCCGCTGAGTATTCCTTTAAAAATACTCTTTCCTGCCATTCCTCCAATTAACGTCAAAGCCAACACACAAATAGCAAAAAACTCATATGGCCCAAATTTTAAGGCAACTCGAGCAAGAGTTGGTGCAATAAAAATCAAGGCAATCACAGAAAAGATTGTCCCAATGAACGAGTACACAATGCCAATACTTAAAGCCCTACCACCCTCTCCCTTTTCTGCCATGGGCCCACCGTCGAATACCGTAGCTACGGAAGAAGGGGTCCCTGGGATTTTCAACAAAATTGCAGAAATTAACCCACCTGACGTTCCCCCAACATCAATGGCTATCAACATTGCAATACCATTAAGAGGACTCATTGAAAAAGTCAAAGGAAGACAAAGCGCTACTCCCATTGTAGAAGTTAAGCCAGGTATCGCTCCAAAAATAATTCCAAGTACAACACCTAAAAATATTATTCCAATTGTCTGCACATTCAAAACAGACGTTAATCCTTCAATTACCATAAAATACTCCTTCTAAAATAATATACCTTTCGGTAATATCAGCTCAAATAGCGAATTGAATATCCAATATACAAGGAGAGGTAATACCACCGAAATGAGTATAATAATGTAATAGTTCCTCTTTGCTTTAGGAGTAAAAATGAGAATCTGAAGAAAAAGATATACAATTGAAGAAAGGCGAAAACCAAAAATGGTAATCAAAAGGAGATACAATAATAGAAGCCCTAAAGTAAGAAGAAAACCTTTTTGATCACCAGAACAATGATATTCCTTTGATTCTTTTGCGGATTTTGCAAGCGCAATGATAAAGGTAATTACAGACAAACAAACCCAGAGAAATGCGATAATTCGTGGCATTAATTCACCACCATTTACCATCTCAACTCCTTGATTAATATTGAAGGAGCCAATTACCAAGACCACTCCTAGTATTAATAGAATGAAGGAAAAAATAACATCACCATTCCATGACTTTTCATTCATAATCTAAACGCCAAGTAAAATACTCAGCCCTCCAATATCGATAATTAAATTGACCGTTCTTCAAAACGTACAATTCTTCATTCAAAGTTACTTAAGAGAAATGCATTGTACTATCAATGCATTTCTCATGTTTTCAAAGAAAAGAGCCTAAAGAAAAAATATAGCAATACCTATATACTTTAAAATTTATTTCAGAAATCAATTCATAAATAATTCTCTTGATTTGGGAGGGATTGAAAACCCCTCCCTGTCTTTAAAAAACAAGAAACAAAAACTAATTATTTCTTAATACTGAAATCCACACCTTTTAAAAGTTCATATACATTCTGATATTGTGCAAGGCCATCTACGCTATTGTAATAAGTCGGTAATTGATAATATGCTTTGTAGATTTTATCCTGATAGCTCTTATCGTTTTCGACAATATCTTTGACTGCATTAGACAACTGCTGAACCAGTTCCGGATTCGTCCCCTTGGGGAATGAGAAGGAATAGAAGAACGGAAATCCAATCTTATAACCATAGGATTCAACACTCTTTACCCCAACTTCATCAAGATCAGCCTGACTATCAATAGCAACAGCGACAAGTTCACCAGAATCAATATAATCTTTGATGGTTCCATAAGCGGCAAGAATGATATCAACGTGCCCACCAAGCAAAGCAGTCAGTCGCTGAGCTGCGCTTCCTGCATCAACAACCGTCGCATCTAGACCAACTGACTTCAACAAGAGAGCAGACGCATGAGAAGTAGCACCAATCTGTACGGCAATTTTTAGCGTTCCTGGATGCCGCTTACTGTAATCAATCAATTCTGGCAATGTCTTTACACCAAGTTTGCTATTTATAGTAATGCAGTTTCCACGGCTCTTTGCGGCAATACAAGCAAAATCGAAAGCATCAAACCCGTAATCTGCAGCGCCAGTTAACTTATTGACAACTACTGCAGAATGGTAAAAGAGGACAGTTGAACCATCAGGTTTCGCATCTTTTACCTGCCGAGTACCAGTAGCACCACCATTTCCGTTAACATTGGAAACAACAAAATTTGTATTCAGTTTACTTGATAATATCTGTGCAAGTAACCTTGCATTGAAATCTGTATCACCTCCAGCTCCAGCTGGAACAATAATTTCAACACTAGACGGCCATTTTACAGTTGCTGTGGCTGAATTTTTTGAATTTCCAGATCCTTCGTTTGTCCCATTAGCAAAAGCAAAACCACAACTTAATGCTAAAACAAGAAATACCAATAATAATTCCGATACTTTTCTCATTGAAGACCTCCTAAAAATTACATTTATCATAAATCGCAAAGCGATCATTATCATCAAAAGGAATATTTTGAAAATCGGAAAGAAGCTGAATATCTTGTCGATCTTTGACAGATGCAAAAGAAGCAGGAGAAACATAAATCTCATCTAAGGACTTTGTGTTTTTTATTACGACCATTTTTAAATCTTCAAGATTCCTTATTCCAGATGCCTTTACGCAAGCTTGAAAAACTAATTTATCCGATGACAAGGTTATTGGAATCCGAGCTATTTCTGGATGCATACCCGTCAATGAATTTACATCAGTAACAATCTCATCAATCTGATCTCGAAAATCTTTTGTAATAAAATCTGCTAATCCACAACCACTGGCATTACCATCAGAACATGAAGTAAGCCGGAGCACTCCAAGAGATTCTACCGAAGGACCTTCATTAACTCTCCGATTGATTGGCCTCCCAATTATGGCAGGATCCATACCTGTTCCACTTATGTCTTTTCCCTGTTCACAAACAATCAAGCAATCAATTTTCTGAATTTTGATAGTTGGCACCAGGGAAGTAGCACGTTCAAGTATGAGTGGTTCCGTTTCCAAAATTTCATTTTTTCTCGAAACATAAATATCTGCCAATTCTTCATACCCATTTTCAATAACTGAAATTCCAGCAACAATATTGAGTACATGCAAGGCTGTAGTCCCAACAGAAACCATGGTTGGCCCTAATTGGAGAGTACCTAAACTATGAGTTGCGGTAGCACCAATATGCTTAGCTAAACCTATTGCCATCATTTTTATCAGGCCACTTTGATATTTCTCTCTGATTGAAGTATGGGGCTTTACTCTATTAAGCAACACAATTCCATCTGCTTCAACCGCATTTTTATCAATCCAGACAGGAATACCCTGCAACGTTGTTGCAACCTGAATGACTTCCATTGAAGATAAAATAGGTGCTCCAACAGATTCCTCTGTAATACCTAAGTTTGCCAGAATAGCAAGTTGCCCTTCTGCTGTACCTCCTCCATGACTACCCATTGCCGGAACAAGGAATGGTTTGTATCCTTTTCCTTTTAGGAAAAAGACAACTATCTTCATTAGAGAACAATATTGGGCAATCCCCCTGCTTCCCGCAGTAATTGCAATACGGGAACCTTTTGGCAATAAAGGAACTTTCTCTTCAAGTAATTCTAATAACTTTTTTTCTGGATTTATTAACCTTGTTCGATCAAATTGTTGGGACAATTTGGCCAGTTTTGGCAAACCATATGTTGAAACCATTGCTTCAAGCTTATTCATTTTTATCTCTTGTATTGGATTCAGGAACATCAAACGGTATCTTGTTCAATCATTTTTAATTCATTCTAATATGATGCTCGAATGGCAAAAGTGTTCAATTTATCGGAAGCATAATAATACTTGATGCCATCAAGTAACTGATCATGCTCTAGTTTCTCAATATCAAGGCGAATTGGGCCTCCTATAATATCAGGAAGAAGAAGTCTTCCATTTTTCTCCTCGGCTTTTACACTAAGATAATTTCCCATTGGCCCAACCATCGGTTCATGAATCTCAAGTAATTCATTCTCATTATAAAGGGCGCCAAAAGTAACATTAAGATATGCAGTACCTCCTGAAGAAAAACGAAGTTTTTTGTCCCTCGCCAAATCACGAATATTTAACAAATCACTCATTTTGCTCATTCGCCCAACTAAAGGCATAAGGTGATCAACGCCTTTCTCCGCATAGGTCTCAAAAGAAAAATAGTCTCTCATCGATTCACCAAATCCAAGAGGTAGCCCAACTCCTTTATCTTTAAGCATTTTAATTCCATTCATATCCTGGGAATGAACAGGTTCTTCAAACCATAAGGGATTATATGGTTTGATCATTTCTGCAAATTTCAATGCTTCATCTACAGTCCAAACTTGATTAGCATCAACAGCAATGCCAATCTGGGAGCCTACAGCTTCCCTCACTTTTTTCATTCGGAGAAGATCTCTTCCCATGTTCTTTCCAAAATCGCTCCCAACTTTGAACTTCACAATAGAATATCCTTCGGCAACATAACGGCACATGTCATCGACAAGTTCTTCATCAGACGAAAGTAGTGAACCACCACCTTTATAGGCTGCAGCCCAATCCTTCTTTGCACCTAAAAATTTATGAAGAGGAAGGTTTTTTCGTTTTGCCAACAGTTCAAGCATAAGAAGATCAAATTGTCCCAAATCTGTAATTTGACCACTTTGAAAACCAAAATTACGAAATTTCCAATATAGATAGTGATACCAATCACCATAACTTTTTTTCTCTCCTGTTAATATAAGAGGAAGAACATTAGTTATCATTCCCAAGGAACAAAAACAACCTGCTGAAATATTGTTATCGTCAAATAACTCTATCCAACCTTGCAATGGTAGATAGTTACCAAACCCACCAGTAGCATCTTTCCATGGTTTTTTGACAGGAATAGGTTTAAAATTATAATAAATAGCCTTAGAAAAAATTAGTTCATCTGGAAATTGGAAATAACTGTTCATTTTTTATCACCATTATGTAGTTATTTTAAATCACATTTTAATTTTGTCAATATTTTTTTGATTTTTATATTTATATTATATTTTTTATAAAATTACTTGGGGAAAACTTTTTCTCTCTTTTTCATAAATACTCTTAAATATGGTAACTCCTACTATTCTTTTTACCATACTTTCTTGTTCTTTTGTTGCATATGGGTTTGCTCGTTTTAAGTTTCCTGTAAAAAAACTGTTCTTTGCAATTATAATTTCCACGATGATGCTTCCTAATTCCGTAATCATCATTCCTCGATATTTACTTTTCAACAAATGGGGCTGGTTGGGTTCATATCTTCCTTTTTCGATTCCGGCTCTTTTTGCTTGCTATCCCTTCTTTATTTTCATGTTAATTCAATTCTTACGGGGAATTTCAAGGGATTTGGATGAAGCTGCCAAAATCAATGAATGTAATTCTTTGAACACGTTTGTGAGAATTCTTCTCCCGTTAATGAAACCAGCTCTTTTTTCTGTCGGTTTGTCTCAACTGATGTGGACGTAGAACGACTTTTTCAATTCCCTCATTTATATTAGTAAGGTA
>Ga0172378_10006345_pt1 | contig 11055 bp, 10 predicted proteins | sample GrowelOW332metaG_FD_119755 | JGI IMG/M metagenome (GOLD analysis project Ga0172378, IMG submission 119755) | Groundwater microbial communities from an aquifer near a municipal landfill in Southern Ontario, Canada - Pumphouse #3_1 metaG | ecosystem: Environmental > Aquatic > Deep subsurface >... | reverse complement strand
TGGCTTTATTTTTCACAGGATAGGCTGGGGTACTTAAAACCAAAGGTTGATTGGAAAAGCGGAACAGGTAACCACCTACACGGTATTGAGGATTATAACCATCATTGCAATCAGGACATGTAACTCCACTTACACAGTCAGGATTATGGGGATGACACAAATCCTGGTATGTGGTTTGAAAGATATACTGAAAATTAAAGGGTGCCTGCACCATGTAAGGAGTGAGATCATAGAAGTATGGCTTAGGGATCACTCCGGGGCACCATCCTGCACGATTATATTGCCAGGTGCCTTGTTGCCCGGTACATCCATCAGGATTTGGATTGCATTGGGTCCACAGGTCCTGTATAAACGTGTCCTGGTTATTAATCTTTAACTGGTGAGTTGCATGATAAAACTCAGATGCGTTGCCGGTATTGTTGCTCCCCCATCCGTGACCGGTAGTTACCAATCTGAAGGTTACCTTCCCAACCTGAGGATAAGGCTTAACGACCATGGTATCCATAGGTTGCAAGTTTTGAGGATCACCGAAACTAAATGTTCCATGCCACATTTCCTCAATGGTGGAATATAAATAGGTTGGTGCACCGGCAGTGTAATCAAAATCAAGATTTATTTTCCAGCCACCGGTTCCCCAAGTTTCGATGTACATCCGCAGCTCTATATTGCCTTGTAACATAGAAGCATAATCCGTAACGTCTATTTCATGATTGCAGGCAACACGATATGGAGTAATATACCGGAACAATTCAATCCAACTGCCATCAGGTGCTTTGAATTCAACCCACCCAAGCCGGTCCCAATCATCACACCCCCCAGGAACAGCCGGACAAGAAACAGAAAAATTAGCAACGATTTTGTCGTATGCCCCAACCGATTGAGGCAATGCATAGTTTCCATAGTACCATTGAGAGCCAATGGTTCCCATATCTATGACTGCCTCATTGAAGGTTTGTACATTTTGTGAAACGATAGCATCTGTTACATTCAAATGCACTACTTCAATGGTGGTATTTCCATTTGATCCGGTTGCTATTACTTCAACATTATAGTTTCCATAGGCGGGTGGTGTCCACCATGCTTGGTAATCACCATTATTATTTACTGTTTCAATAGTTTCTCCATTTATGTGATATTCTACAGATGTGATTGATAAGAAGTCCGGCTCATCAATTGCGGCATTAGTATGAAATAAGTAAGGATTCAAGCTTGGCATCTGTAAATCATAATCACCTGTTAGTTTAGTATTAACTGTAGGCCTGAAAGTTGAGAGATCAATCACTATAAAAGAAGTGTTGGCTGCAGCATGATAATAGGTACCATCACCTTCCTGAAACGCTTGTACGATCACATTACCTGATAATCCTGTTAATGTAATCACATTGCCCTGCACTATAGCCGGCCCTGAAACAATACTATAGGCAATTGGAAGTCCCGATGTTGAGGAGCCTGTCAACACTATTTGCGGCGAAGTGGTAGTTTGCTTGCCAATGGTATCAATGGTTATAATTTGATTAATTTGACCGGTTGCACCACAACTCAAATCCTGAAACACCGATAATTCAGCCAGCATGGTATAAACATCACCAACAACGCTTGATAGTCCGACCAACTTGATATACTGAGCATTTACAGCACCAAAATACACCTCTGCTGTTTGCTGTGAACTGCTAGCAGGATCAGGATAATCTAATACACCTGCTGCTTGTGGGCTATTCCAGTTAATGCCGTCAATGCTTAAGTATAATTCAAAATCTTTAATGCGTCCGTTGCGCGTATCAGCCCTGGTCAGGTAGTTGATGCCGTTTACCGGATACACCGCTCCCAGGTTAATTTGGATTTGATGCGGATAAGGCGGAGTAGCACCATTCCATTGAGTATGCCAAAAGGTTGATAAATCTCCATCGATGCAATGGATGGCGTGGCCATTGTTTGTCCCTTCACCCGTTAACTCTTCACTATCAACATAGGCAATTGAAAAACCGGTATTTGAAATAAGAGTAGTGTCGCAAGCAATTGCAACATTATAAAAAGCAACAATAGCAAGAGCCAAAAGCATCTTTTTCATACCTGATATTTATTAACCATTAATCAACAAATTTACAGTCATTTAATGATCTACGCAAATAATAAGGCAACCCCATACCACTTATACTCCACTTGCATCCCTGATCGATAAATTTTACATAAACTGAAACAATATAATATTTATTTCTTTTCTTCTTTTGCCTTTTCAGCTTCCTTCTTTAATTTTTCGGCATCACGGGTCTTTTTCTTAAAGAATCCCCTTAATAACAAATTATGTTTGGCAGCTTCCATATTCAGATCTAAACTTTTAGAGCTTCTCCGGAGGTTCACCATGGTTTGGTTTAAATTTTCAGCAAAAACAGAATCCTGAATTAATTGACCAAGAATACCCTGACCGGAGTTAATTTTAACCATTACTTCGGCCATCTGTTGAGTAATAATTTGTATATACCCTGCTGATATTTCCAGACTTGAAATTACAGCATCCGTTTCAACAGGCTCATTTGATGAGAGGAGTTGTCCTTGTTTGGCAACAGGTGAATCTGTACTTCCTTGCGAAATTAATACGAGTCGGTCACCTATGAGGCCTTCCGAACCGATACCCACTTCACTATCTTTTTTTATGAATTGTTGAACTTCTTTTTTAATCATCATGTCAACCCGTACCGTAGAGTCATTGACAATAGCAATATTATCAACAGTACCAACATTAATACCGGAGAACCTGACATTGTTTCCCACCTGTAACCCGCTTATATTATAAAAAGTAGCTGATAATTTATAAACCGGATCAAAGAGGTTTTTTTGCTTGCCTATAATAAAAATAACTACCATAAACAGTGCCAACCCACCTGCAATAAACAGGCCCAGTCGAACTTTGAACTTTTGAGAGTGCGTTTCCATATCTTTACTAATCTGTTTAAATAAAAAAAGATGTTATTACAGGGTCATCTGAATTTTTGAAATCCATAACGCTGCCCTCCTTATATACAATTCCATCCTCCAGCATAATGATTCTGTTTGCAGTTTTAAGTGCACAATTAATATCATGTGTAATGATAATTGATGAGGTTTTATACTTAGTTTGAACATGATTGATCAAATCACTAATTTCAAATGAAGTTACAGGATCAAGACCGGTGGTTGGCTCATCATAAAGCATAATCAAAGGGTCAACTACAATAGTTCGGGCCAGACTGACTCTTTTTCGCATTCCACCTGACAGTTCTGAAGGCATTTTATCCAAAACTTCAGGTAAGCCAATGCTTTCAAGGACTTCCTTTATTTTATCTTCCCTTTCACTTTTAGTAAGTTGCTTTTTTACTCTTATCAATGGAAATTCCAGGTTTTGCTTTACAGTCATGGAATCATATAGAGCTCCACTTTGAAATAAAAACCCAATCTTCTTCCTTAGTTCACTAAATTGCTTTCTGTTCATGTCGTTCACCTTCGTACCGAAAACGCTGATAGTACCCTGGTCAGGATCAAGCAAACCAATAATGCACTTTATCAGGACTGATTTACCTGACCCTGATTTACCCAACACAACCAGGTTCTCCCCTTTATAAAGGCTCATGGTGATATCCTTAAGGACTTCGAGTGAACCAAATGATTTTCTCAAATTGGCAATCTCAATAATTGGATTAAGGCCATTCAGGTCTGTCGGATTATGCTGTATGTTTTTTTCTATTGGTGTCATGCTATAATCATATCGGTTACCTGAACAGCTATCATATCAATTATCAAGACAAGGAGTGAGGCAAGAACAACTGAAGCATTTGAAGCGATACCAACGCTTTCAGTACCTCTGCCGGCATGATATCCTTTATAAGTCCCAACGATTCCTATGACAGCACCAAAAAAGAAGGTTTTAATAAAAGAAGGCAGGAAATCAATAAAATCAACCACACCAAATGCTTGTGAAAAGAAAAGGGTTAAGGTGACATCCCCTTTTATATTTGCCGCCACCCAACTCCCCATAATTCCAAATGCGTCAGCATAAAGTACCAGCAAAGGCAACATCAACGTAGCTGCTAAAATCCGGGTAACTACCAAAAAACGGATGGGATTGGTAGATGATACTTCCATTGCATCTATTTGTTCTGTTACTCTCATGGATCCCAACTCAGCTCCCATTCCTGAACCAATTTTGCCGGCACATATTAATGCTGTGATTACCGGCCCGATTTCTCTGAGTAGTGAAATTGTTACCATTCCCGGAAGTAGGGAAACTGCTCCAAAATCATCAAGTACCGGACGAGTTTGTATGGTGAGTACTAATCCCATAATAGCCCCGGTAACTGAAATCAGAGGTAATGTTTTGTTCCCTATCTGGTAACATTGCCTGAAAAATTCTCTGAACTCAAAATCACGTGAAAACGCTTCTTTTGTAGCCCTCGCTATAAATATAAAAACATCAGCAAAATCAGTTAAAAAATTGCCTGCTGCTTCTGTTTTAACTAAAGTTTTATCACTTAGCTTGCTAATTGACTGCACTGTAGCATCCCTGATTTTAGGAATTATCTTCAAGGGTGTAATGATTTTTTTCATCCCATCAATTATATATGTTCGAACTATTGGGTCATTTATTACTAAACAAAAAATATTAAGAATGCATTCTAACGAATGAATGATCAATCATAAAAACATTGTATCCATATCCTAATAACAATTTACGTATTGATGATCAGGCTTCCTGAGTTTGCTTTGATGAAGTGAACTTTTAAAAATGCTATTTGAAGATGGGAGTACTATAATTATTTATCATTTGATCATCAACTTTTTGCCTTGAACTTGGTTTTAAGAGAGACAAAATTTAAAGGACATGAAGAATATGGACACAGCCTTATATTTAATTGTATTTCAAGGCTTCATGTTGAATTTGACTGATATGCATTGGAGCATTACCAACAAACAATTTACTGTATGGCAGGGTGTATAAAATGTTACTACTGCTAAAGCAACAATGATTTACAATATTGAACCTCAATATCTGAACTAATTTATTAAAACGACTACTTAAACAAACTATAAAATGAACAGAAAAACACTAACCTTACTAATAATCTTATGGGGAGTCCTGCTTCCGGTTCCTTTAATTTCACAAAATACTTACATCATAAAATCGTGTAGTATTGTTGTGGCCGGGACTTCAAATATACATGACTGGACTGCAGAGGTTGGAAAATCAAGTGGTAACTTCAAGTTAAAGGTTGAAAAGGGAAAAGTAGCGTCTGTTCAAAGCGTGGATTTGAAGGTTGATGCCCAGTCATTAACCGGCTCCAAGGGAAGTATCATGAATTCAAAAATAAAAGACGCTTTAAAATCCAAGAAAAACCCTTTTATAACTTATGAATCAACAAGTATAACAGTAACTGACAGGTCGGTTAATAGTAAGGTTGTTGCCAATGGGGTGCTTAACATTGCAGGTACGCCACAAAACGTCAGTATTGAAGTAACCGGGAAGGTCTTACCTAATGGTGATATTGAATTCTCCGGTACTAAGAAATTAAAGATGACTGATTACAAGGTTGAACCACCAAAAGCAATGCTGGGAGCATTAACCACTGCTAATGACGTCACCTTAACATTCAAAGTAATTTTAAAAATTGCTTAACCAATCAAACAATTACACACTAAATAACTCTGGTATGAAAATGAAAATAAAGTTCCCGATTATTGCAATAATCATAGCAATATCAACATTAAGCAGTTACTCACAGGAAATAAATTACTTAAGGCCCAATGATAAAAATGGCATCAATAAATTTGAAACCTTAAAGGTTGATGAAGTTCCATTTGATGGTTTAAAAGTAAGAATTGGCGGATCATTTACCCAGCAGTACCAATACCTGGAACATAGCAATACGGCTACCCCGGTTATGGATACCATTGGTACCAATATTTATAACCTGAATAAGCTATTCCCTATTTCTCCGGGTTTCAACCTGGCATCTGCAAACCTGCGTTTTGATATACAGTTGGAAGATGGTATACGTGTAACTCTTGAAAACTATATGTCATCACGTCATCATTCGGAATTCTGGGTTAAGGGTGGTTATATTCAGATTGACAAACTTCCTATGTTCGGGAGTCCTGAATGGTTTACAAAATATGTTACCGTTAAAATAGGTCACTTTGGAATTAATTATGGCGATCAGCAGTTCCGCAGAAGTGATAATGGCAATACCTTGTGGAATGCCTTTGTTGGTAATTATATTCTTGATGCATTTACCACTGAAATAGGTGGTGAGGTGTACGTTTATCCAATGGATGGGGTATTTGTTATGGCAGGATTAACAGGAGGTTTGATTAATGGTGATACCAAGGAAGCTTATTTGCCTAATGGCGATGTCTTAAAGAAGAATCCCTCGATACTTGCAAAAGCAGGTTACGATAAGCAACTAACTGATAACCTACGCTTCAGGTTAACGGGGAGTCTTTATACAAACCCCGGCACCACCAAGAATACGCTGTATGCCGGCGATAGGACCGGTTCACGGTATTTTATGGTTGTTGAGCCTGAGGGTACACTTTCAGGAGGCACCTATGTTGCTTCAACAACCTCCACACGATTTACTTCAGGACAAATAAATCCTGACTTTTCGAAGAAAGTAACGGCCATTTCCATTAACCCGTTTGTTAAGTTCAAAGGCTTGGAATTATTCGGAACCTATGAAATTGCCAATGGTTCAGAAGCATCTACTAAAAGCAATCCGGAACCTGAAAGCCGCAAGTTCACGCAGATGGCCGGTGAAGTTGTTTATCGATTCCTGCCAAATGAACAGGCATTTATAGGTGCTCGCTACAATACGGTAAAGGGAAGGCTAGCCAATTATACAGATGATATATCAATCAATCGTACTCAGGTAGCTCTTGGCTGGTACACTACCAAGAACCTTTTGCTCAAACTGGAATATGTGAACCAGGTTTACAATGATTTTGCAGCTACCGATTACAGGAATGGTGCTGAATTTAAGGGTGTTATGATTGAAGCTGCAATTGGTTTCTAAATAAAATATCGGGAGTCCTGTAAGGTTAGCCTGCAGGACTCTTGTTTTACTCATTAATACTATGCTCATCAACATTATACTGTTTCTTCTTTTAAACTCACCGGCACCTGATACGGTGTTGAGAATCAGTTATACCATACAGGAACAAAGCTCTCTTACTTTATCAGGCTCCAGTAATGTAAATAAGTTTGAATGCACTACTTACAATAATTTCACCAATGGTAATATTTACATTCAGTCTGATAAAAAAGGGAGGAGTGTAAACTTTACCAATGCACTATTACACATAGATGTTAAGTCATTTGATTGTCAAAATCCCTTACTCAACAGAGATTTATATCATACTCTTAACGCCAAAAAGAGTCCCTACATTGATGTTGAATTGCACCAGGCACTCCCCATATCGGAATCAAAATTACTAAAGGCTTATAGTGGCAAATTTAAAGCTGATGTGACTATTACCCTCAATGGGATAAGCAAGGCAGATCATATCATTGTCCTTTGGCATAAAGTAGGGCCTGACCTTTATCGGTTCACTGGTACCAAAGAACTGTTTATGTCAGATTTTGGAATTAAAAAGCCGGTTACTGCATTAGGACTGATTAGAGTTGATGACGACATAAAAATAGACTTTGATTTATTTATAAAGTCCGTTCCCAGATAGCAAGAACGATTGCCGGATATAAAAAATCTCACCGGTAGTTATGGTTCGTTGTATATTGTCAGTTATATTTGCAGTATGGCAAAGCTATCAGTAGTCATCATAACCTTAAATGAGGAGAAAAACATAACCAGGTGTCTAAGTTCGGTTGAAGGCCTTACTGACGATATCGTGGTGGTTGATAGTGGGTCTGATGACCTTACCGCTTCTATCTGTGAATCATTCGGGGTTAATTTTCATACTCATAATTGGGAGGGTTATGCTGCGACCAAGAACTATGCAAACAGCCTGGCTAAGAACCCATTAATTCTTTCGCTTGACGCAGATGAGGCTTTGTCGGATGAACTTCGTGAAAGCATTCGTAAAGTATTGGTGAACCAGAAGGCTTCAGCATATAGCATGAATCGTTGCACCAATTATTGCGGCAAATGGATAAAGCATGGAGGGTGGTACCCTGATAGTAAGATACGCCTCTTTAATAATGATGAAGGCTCATGGGCCGGCTCCCTGATTCATGAAGCGATTAAGCTAAAAAATGGTGCACCGATTGAGCATCTGAAGGGTGACCTGCTGCATTATTCCTACTATACCATTGCTGATCATGTTTCGCAAGCTAACAAGTTCACTGATCTCACCGCCCTGAAAGCATTTCAGGATGGTAAAAAAAGTACACTTTGGCATATCATTTTTAGTCCGGCTATCAAGTTTTTAAGAGATTATATTTTTAAAGCAGGTTTCCTGGATGGATACTATGGGTTGATAATTTGTTGCATATCAGCATTTGCCACTTTCATGAAATACGTTAAGATCCATCAGCTAAACAAGCAACCCAAACTACCGACTGAATGAAGTTAAAGCATATTCTGATTAGCCGTACTGACAGTATTGGTGATGTAATGCTTACCCTGCCCTTGGCAGGTTTATTAAGGAAGCGTTTCCCTGATGCCAGGTTAAGCTTTTTGGGAATGCCTTATACCAAACCGGTCATTGAGTCATGCAGCCACATTGATACATTCATTGACTGGAAGGAATTGAAGGAGTTACCTGAAGAACAGTCAATAGCAAGGTTAAAAGCCTTGAATGTTGATCTGATCCTGCATGTATTTCCACGAAAAGAGATTGCCCGTTTAGCCCGTAAAGCTGGTATTAAGTACCGTTTGGGCAGTACCGGGCGCATCTATCACTGGCTGAATTGCAATATATTAGTTCCGCTATCACGAAGGAATTCACAATTGCATGAGTCAATACTTAATATTAAACTAGCCAGGAAACTGATAGGCGGTGAGGGTATAAGTCTGGAGCAAATTCCATCATTGTATGGCTTTTCACCGCGTATACCTGTTGATGCAACATTTGGGGGACTTCTTGATCCGAATGAGATTAACATCATTCTTCATCCCCGCTCAAAAGGTAGTGCCCGTGAATGGGGCATTGATAACTTTGCTGCACTTGCACATCGGTTAACAAATCAATCCTATAAGGTATTCATTACGGGTACCCGTGCCGAAGGAGATATGCTTCGCAAGGAAGGTTTTTTTGAAAAAGCCGGTGATGTTAAAGATGTTACCGGGATGTTTGATCTCAACCAACTAATCCAATTTATTCAATCAACTGATGCTCTAATTGCTGGCAGTACCGGGCCTTTGCACATTGCTTCAGCATTGGATAAGATTGCCATAGGGTTATACCCTCCAATCAAACCTATGGATCCGGGCAGATGGGCCCCGATAGGGAGAAAATCAGGCTATCTTGTGGCTAATAAGAAATGTAGTCAGTGCCGTAAATTAAATAAATGTGAATGTATGCAGCTAATTACTCCCCAGCAAGTGGAACAAAAACTGAATAGCTACGTTAAAATTTATATGATAAAAGATAAGAATAAATGATTGTTTCAGGTAACGAATGGTTTGTGATCGTAAATCCTAATGCCGGAAAAAGAAAAGGCGAAAAGGACTGGCTGGAAATTGCTCGTTTGCTTAACGAAGCAAACATACAATTCACTAATGTATTTACAAATGCCCCTAATCATGCTGTAAAACTTGCACGCAAATATATTGATGCAGGATTTCGCAAAGTTATAGTTGTGGGTGGTGATGGGACTCTTAATGAAGTGGTGAATGGCATTTTTAGTCAACATAACTACGCCCCTAATGAAATCACCATTGCCATGATTCCGGTGGGAACAGGTAACGACTGGGGCCGAAGCTTTAATATTCCTTCAGGATACAAAGAGGCAATAGATCTAATTACCCGGGGTAAGACCTTCTGTCAGGATATAGGGAAGGTTAGTTTCATCTCTCATGGTAATAAACATACCCGGTATTTTATCAATATGGCAGGAATGGGGTTTGATGCCTTGGTTGCAGAAAAAACGAATAGGCAGAAACGACTGGGTAAGGGTGGACCACTCTCATACCTATATAACCTCTTTACCAGCCTGATTGTACATAAAGCCATTACTACCAGCCTATTAATTGATGGCAAACCTATTGATGAAAAAATATTCAGCATGAGTGTTGCTATATGTCAGTATAACGGCGGTGGAATGAAACAATCACCCAATGCTATTCCTGATGACGGGTTGTTTGATATCACTCTTATTACCCAGGTTACCAGGATACAAGTGATACGTAATGTGATGAAATTATATGATGGTTCGTTTGTACGAATTCCCCAGGTTAAACAATACAGGGGAAAAGTAATTAAAGTTGAATCTGATCCTGCCATGTTTCTGGAAACGGATGGTGAATCACTTGGACATACTCCTATGACCTTTGAAATATTGCCCAGAAGTATCACAATCATTACCGGTTTAGACACTTAGCCTGATTTGTTCTGAAGCTTCGGTAATACTGCGTCTGTTAAGAGAAAACTATTACCGGCCATGGCTATAACTCGAACCCAAAAGAGTTTTTAAATAAATCCTGTCGCTATGCCTGTAATTTCGCCACCTTCTATAACTCGAACTAAAAAGAGTTTTTAAAGCTGACAAGTTAAGAGATAACTATATAACGGGCATGACGCAACTATTAAGTAACAGGAGAATATGCAGAAATGCTATTCATAAGAATTCCTCATGAGGTAGGGCGTGATTATGAAGTAACAGGAGAATATGCAGACAAGATATTCATAGGAATTCCTCATGAGGGATGGCGTAATTATGAAGTAACAGGAGAATATGCAGAAAGGTTATTCATAGGGATTCTTTATGTGATAAGGCGTGATTAAGAAGTAACAGAAGAATTTGCAGACAAGATATTCATAGGAATTCCTCATGAGGGATAGCGTAACGATGAAGTAGCAGAAGAATTTGCAGAAAGGTTATTCATAGGGATTCTTTATGTGATAAGGCGT
>Ga0172378_10006343_pt1 | contig 11058 bp, 10 predicted proteins | sample GrowelOW332metaG_FD_119755 | JGI IMG/M metagenome (GOLD analysis project Ga0172378, IMG submission 119755) | Groundwater microbial communities from an aquifer near a municipal landfill in Southern Ontario, Canada - Pumphouse #3_1 metaG | ecosystem: Environmental > Aquatic > Deep subsurface >... | reverse complement strand
TTTATAAGAGTTAGCAATATGCGCTACTTTAGAAAAGAGTTCTCTGTTTATTTTTTTACAATAATATCTATCTTTATTTTCAAATTTTCTAAAATATTTAAGTGCTTCATTTGTGCTTATCATAATTTCTTTCCTCCTTATTGCATTTCTAACCATAACTTAACATCGTCTGTTATATTAGGATTTTTAATCATAACTTTTATATCGCCTTTGGTTAATTCTTCTTCAATTACACTAATATCAAATGGATATGTAAAGAGGAATAAATAAAAATTTCCAAAATGAACTATTCCAAAATCTAACAATATTGCAGAATATATACTTTCGCCTATTTCTAGATTTTCTACTTTTTTTGTTGGAAATACACTTTCGAAAAAAATTTCAATAAGTTTTCTAAGGTCTTTATCACTAAGATTAAGAATATTTTCAAGTATCCATTTATTCTGATCTATGTTTTTCATTGCATTTCTACCCATAGTTTAACATCATCAGGTAAATTCTTATTTCTTTCAAGACATTCACAAAATACCTTAATTGACATAATAACATGAGAAGGATTAGCCAAACGAGTTATCTGAAAGTATAGCTCATTAATGGCTTCCATATTTAAATCTTCATATCGTAGAGCTATAAAATTCATCGCATTAATAGATGTAATACTCCAAGAATTGAATGTGAAACAATATTTAGAGTCTAATTTCATATCATTTAAATTAAGTCCCTTATAAAGATCATCAATCCAAGAAAGTGAATCTTTTTTATGCGTTTCTAATAACATATGATAGGTTACGTCATATAACTCATCGATATCTTCTTTTTTTATTTTATCTTTTGCTTCCTTAAGTATATTTATAATATCCATTTTAGTACCTCCTTATTGTAACTCTGCCCATAGTTTTAAATCATTAGGTAAATTTTTATTTCTTCTAAGACATTCACAAAATGTCTCAACATAAGTATTATAATTGTCAGGGTGTGAGGAACGCCCCACTTGAAATAATAATTCTTGTGCAATTTCTAAAGTCAAGTTGTCATAAGTTAAAGCGATAAATTCCATTAGAGTTATAACTATAGGACTTCTATACAATTCATTTTTTTCATCTATGTACATAAAAATTATATGATAGTTATCATATTTCGTATAGTCATTAACTATTTTTATCTTTGTAAAGTCATTAATTATTTTATTTTCTCTCAAGAGATTTTGGACAATATCAGGACTCATCATACTAATAGTAACATTATAAAGATCTGCTACATCTCTATCTGTTATTTTATTCTTAGCTTCTTCAAGCATCTTTATAATATTCATTTTTATACCTCCTTAATAAATTCCTATATTTATTATATATAATTTTAAACGATTTTATATAGGTTAACAATTTATTATATATGTATTTTAATACAAAGAAATTAGGTGATTAATTATGGCTCTAGAAAATAATATAATCAATTTTAATGATTATTTCATTGGAGAAGTAATGGGTATCGATATTTCAACAAGAAAAGTCGCAGCATATATTCCTAAGCTAATGACAGGACTAGCTGCAGGCTCTTCATATTCTACTTCAATTTCTACAACTTCAAATTTAAATATAACAGGAATTGATTATACAGATACTATTAAAATTAGAAACTCAATATGGGTAAGAGCCTCAAATAAAGAAGAACCTATGCCAGCTACTGGTAGTAAGGTTATAATTTATTTTATTGATGGATCTCCTAAAAACGGATTCTGGAAACCTTTTAATTTTAATGGAGAATATGAAGTTATCGATGCAGAAAAATATGCAAATTTATTTAATCTAGAAGTTGCTGGAAAAAATATTCAAGTAACTCGTGATGACTTAATAACAATAAAATTCCCTGATACATTTTCGTCAGTATTAAATACTAATGAGAAAAATAAAAAAATCTTCTTAACACAAAAAGAGTATTATGTATTTTCTGATACTAAGCCTTCTAAACCTTTTGAAGGACAATTGTGGTATAATACTATTAATAAGAAATTGAGCATGTATAAAGATGAATCATTTCAATCTATATTATTTGATAGTGATATTGAAGATATTTATACTATATTAGAAGCTACTACTAATAGAATACTATTCGTTACGGCTACTAGAAATATTGAAATCCCTGTGGCAAATCAAATTGTTGGAATAGATTCACTTCGTCAAGGAAGCGGCTTCTATACTTATACAACAATTGCAGATACTGGAACATGGGCAACTACAGAAAGAAAAAATGGAATTTATTATTTGTCATATATAAATAAGATGAAAGAAATCGTAACAGGTATTGAAGGAACTCTTAAGTCGTATCTATATAATGGAACTAAATGGACAGAATTAGATGGATGGATTACATGGACACAACCAGTAAGTTTAGATGATTTCGATAATGCAATTACATTAACTGCATTAACTCCAGAAGTAGTAACCTTTACGAATACTGATAATGTTAAAGTTAGTAAAATAACTTTTGATGGAATAAACTTTACCGTAGATGGAAGCGCTACTTTCGCATTTACTACAACAAGTGGGGCAAAAGTGGGTGAATCATTTACTTTAACGCGCAGCGCAGGAGTTTATACATTGACTCCAAGTTATTATGCTAATGCATATTATAATGATGGTATATTAACTCTTCCAGATATAGTTTCATCAGGAGTTATCATTAATGATTTAATCTGTACTATAACTGCAGATACTTCACTATTACTTAACTTTGGAACAGTTACAATAACAGGAAAGATAGAAGGTGTTGAATAATGGCTACAGAAAAATTAAAAACACAATTAAGAATTAATAGAGGAACTTATGATGAAATTCAAGCATTGCCAACTGTAGATATGGAATTCTATTTAGCATGGGATACTCAGGAATTTTTTGTAGGTAATTCTAAAGGCATTAAAACACCTTATTTAGGTGGAAAAAATCTTACTGAAAGAGAAATTAATGATTTAATAGAGTTTTTTATTGATGGAAGATTTGAAATTATAAATGGAAGCATAGACACTTTAGTTTCAGATTTAGAAATAGTGCAAAATCAAATAGTTGCATTAGGAATTGTAAATACTGATTTAAATAAAGCTATGGACATTTTGCAGGCTACCATGAATCAAATAGAAGCTACTATAGGAACTACTGTAGAAAATTATTTAACAACTACAGGAACAAGTTTATTCTATACCAAAGATCAAACTGTAAATGAAATTGATATATGGACTTATGATAAGTCTACTATAGAATCAAAATTTTCTACAATGCAAAATACCATAGCTCAAACTCAATGGGCAACTGCAACTATGTCAAACAATATTATTACTTTAGAAAATATTTCAAAAATGTATCAATCAGTAATAGTACATGATGTCACAGTAGATGAAATGGAATTAATAGCAACCTTAGATGATTATTCAAGCGCGCCAGGAATATATCGTATAGATGTAGATGGAAAAGGTTATGAATTATTTATTATTAATACTACTGGAACTGTGAGAATTAGCTCTGATGGTCATAACTATCTAAGAGTTGAAAATTCTTGGGAACAAGTAGACGCAGATATTCCATCTTCATATTCAGCAGATATTGTATTTAATACATTAACTCGTAAATGGAATAATGTTCTACCAGATGAAGATGGTATTGTAAATAAAGAAGGACGTCAACTTGACTTAAATGGGGAACCAATTACTGCAGGAATAAATTCTACAGCATTTGGTTTTGAATCTGCAGCTATGAATCCAGGTTCTTCAGCATTAGGTTATTTTGCAGTAGCAAATGCCGAAAATGCAATTCAATTAGGCCATGGTTCTAATAGTGAAGCGAATACTTTAAAATTTAGAAATAATACATTAGTGGAAGCTGATGGAAAGATTCCTAATGATAGAATAAAGGAAACTTTTAATAATATGACTTTGCAATTAACTATTGATTCTTGGAATAGTGAAAGTAAACAATCTACGTTAACTGTAACTGGAATGACAAATGCTTCTTTAGTATGGGTTTCTCCAGCACCAGTAAGTATTGCAGATTATTCTGACAATAGTATACGAGCAATTTCTCAAGGAACTAATTTTTTAGTTTTTGAATGCGATGTTATCCCTACAACTGCAATTTCTGTAAATATTATTTTTAAGGAGTTGTTATAATGATAATTAATTCAGTGATTTCAAAAAGGGATTTATCAAGAATTTCAATAATACCTTCAGGAGAAACAAATTTGATAATTGATTCAGGAACAGTTTCCTTAGGATTTACTTATAGAGATTATCATGATGCAGCAGAAGGATCTATTATAAAATACTTAAATGGGGAAATCTTAGATGGCACAGTTTTAAAACCAGATGTTTTAAATGAATTTGACGTAACTTCAGATATAAATGATGCAAAGGGTTTATACCAATTTAGATTTGTAGTATCTAATTATTTCACAGATACAAATAAAATAGATTATAATATTCTTTATGGGTATACAGAATTGAAAGATATGGTTTTTGAGTATGAAACAACTGATAATTATAAATTATTGTCTTATTCAGGATCAAGTTCCTCAATCACTATTCCAGATTACTATATATCAGAAGAAGGAACTAAGCCAGTTACTATAATTGGTCAGGAAGCCTTTAAGGATTGCTTATCTGAAATAATTATTCTTAGCGAAAATTTAGTAACTATTGAATATGGGGCTTTTTTTAATTCGGCTTTAACATCAATAACTATTCCAGCGTCAGTTACTACTATAGGAGCATCTGCATTTTTTTCATGTGATTCTTTAACTGAACTAACAATGCAATCTTTAGTACCACCAACACTAGATGGAGCAAATAGTTTTGATTATGATAAACTTATTACTATATTGGTTCCTAATGAATCATTAAGCATATATCAAAATACACCATATTGGTCTGAGTATTCAGAAAAAATGCTTGGATATTAACATTTTAAATAAAAAAAGTATAGAAACAATAAATTAACTTATTAATAAGAAAAGAGGAATAAAATTATGGAAAATGATAAAAATAAAAAATTAACTCCTGAGCAAGAGATAGAAGCTAAAATTAGAGCTGACCTTGAACAGAAGCAAAGAGATAAAGCTAAGGGACAAATTAATCAAGCACAAAGAATTGCTGGATTATTTGCATTTATTCTAATCTTCTTAGTGGCATTTGAACTATTTTTTGAAGGTAGTTTCTTTGGCTTAATATTTAGTAGAGCAGACTACAGATTATTTTGGGACATGATGAGATCAAATCATTTCTTTGATGACTGGCTACAATGGGGTAATTGGTTAGCAGTTACTATATTTACTGGTATTATTGTAGGATTAGCAGTTGCTGTAGCTTATTTAATTTCATACAACGTTAGAGATCTTGTTATATTCATTAAACAATTCTTTGGAATTGGTGGAGTTGTTGTTAGAGAAGTTGGAACTGGACTTAAAGAAGGACTTAATGAAGTTGATTATCGTAAGAAAAAAGATGGACCTAAATCTTTATTTGATGATGAACCCTTAGAAGCTAAACCTATTGAAATAGTAGCTAAACCTAAGAAAAAAAGAGGTCCAAAACCTAAATCAGAAAAAGCGGCTATTATTGCAAAAATTGATGCTGAATTGGCTAAGGAAGCTGAAGAAGCTAGATCTAAAAATTTGAGAGAAATGGTTGATGAAGCTCCAGTTATTGTAGAGGCAAATATTGTTGAAGAACCTCAAAGAATACAATTAGTACCGGCAATTTCAAAAGAAGAACTTGCTAAAATTGAAGAAGAAAAAGCACTTAATGCTATGTTAACTTCTGCGCCAAGAGTAGATACAACTACTCCTAGTCAAAAACAATCAGATGATACAGTCGAAAAAATGAAATCTTTATTCACAAATAAAAAATAAATATAAGATAAATGGGAAACCATTTATCTTTTTTTATTCCTAATTAGAGACTTTGTAAGAACAAATATTTATATGAAAAATTAAAATACTATGATATCTAAGGAGTTGAGAATATGGCTGATAAAGTAACATTAAGATTTGAGCAATTTGATGATTATGCAGATAACAATATTACGTTATCTGGACCAATCAATATTGATAGAGTTGTAGATACCGTTCAAGATCTTTATAATACCTTAATTTATACAGGTTTTTCAGGTTTACTTATTGATACTCCTGCAACTGCTTTAGTAGGAAGTTTTTATTTAGTAGTTACCACAGAAGAAATTTATTTAACAGTAGCAACCGGGACTGAGGGAGAAATGACTTCAGTATTCGAACTTATCACTCCTACAGATGGACAATATTTTGTAACTGCTGATACTAGATTAATTTATAGATATAATCAAAATGAATGGGTTGAAAAAGAAATTCAAAATATTACAATTATGGTTAAGAACGTTAATAAATCTTTAGTAGAATCTTACAGAGATAGAGGCGCTTATTTCCAATATAAAATATCAACAGATAGTTGGCAGGAAGTTCTTTTAGGATCTCATTCACATGACAATAAGGAAATCCTAGATCGACTAAGTGCAATTGATATTGGATGGGTAGAAGTTCCAGCTAGCAACTACACTATTGGAACAGTTATGCCAATTGATATTCAATATGAACAATTCTTCTATAAAACGGATTCTGCAGAATTATATTTTTCACAATTTAAAGAATTGGATATTATTACAAACGATCCAGTATATGAATGGCTTATAAATGATAATTTTGTTATTGGGTCATTACTACCAACTGAACCTTCTATAGGCCAATACTTTTATAATACAAATACTTTCAAATTGCTAGTAATGGTTGGACCAAATGTATATGATAAAAAACGATTAACATTAGAAGTTATAGATACCGATATGACAGATTTAACATATGAATATGAATTAAAATGGGAAGATCTTCCTAATGAAGTTCCAATTCCTACTAATGAAGATTTAACAACTGGAAATAAGTTATATTTAACTGCCGATAATGAAGGAAAACCTAAATGGGTAAATAGCTTTATTGCTGCACAAACTTTCCAAATGAAACAATTAAATATATTAGAAGATACTATGAGTATTGTTATTCCTGAAGTCTACTTTACAGAGGGTTTAGATGATGTCTTAGTAATCGAGGATAAAAATTTCCTAAATAATAGAACTATTGAATACAATAGTGAAACTTTAGAATTAACAATAACTGCAATTAATGAAGATGATGTATTCAATGCTGGTAATCAAGTTTCTGTAATAATTATTCGTAATGGTGCATCTGCTATACTAGATGAATTAGCTACTAATTATATTACTAAAGAAGAAGCAATTACTTTACTATCGGGTGGTTCTGTAAACTTAAAAGATTATGTAACAAAGCAAGATCTATTTACTAGAGCAAGTAAACAACATACTCATAGTCAATTTTCAAGAGTTGGTCATGATCATGATTGGAAATATGCAAGCTTCAATCATACACATGCTGAATATACTACTAGAGAAAAAGTATTAGAATTAATTGAGGAACGATTAATATTTGAACCAGGAATTTTAGGCATGCTAGCTGAAATATCTAATTATTTAGAAACAAATACTGATTTAGCTACATTACTTTCAACATTAGCTAGTAATCAAGATATTGCAGATATTCAAACACAAATAGATGAGATTAACAACACTCATTATAATATAACACAATTAAAATCTTATTTAAATAATCGTAAATTCGAATCAACTCAAATTGATACTGAATTTATTGATCAAAATTCAGGATTGAATAAGGACCTAAATCAGGTTCTTCAGGAACTTCGTTCTGATCTTGAATTCGATATGGGAAATACTGATTCTAGTGAAATCTTAATAGATGAAGATATAGAAGTTAAATTAGGAACTGAAAATGCTGGTTCATATATAACTGGGAATACTATTCAAGAGGGAGAAACCTTAAATCAGGTTCTTACAAAATTATTTCAAAAAGTAGTTCATCCTATTTATGTTGCCCCAACACTGGTTAATACATTTAATATAGACCCATTATATATAGAAATTGGGGATTCATTTGACTTAGAAACAACTAGCATATTTAATCAAGCTGACGCAGGAAATTCTTCAGTATTTAATATAAAAAAATATTTGCCTGATTCTCCTGAAGTTGAAAATATATTAATATCTACAAATGAAGCTACAAATTTATCAACAAATATTACAACTATTGCAAGCGTAGAAAAAATTGATATAAGCATTTCTTATTTAGAAGGACCTACTAAAACAAATAACTTTGGTAACGCTGATACTACTGGTAAAATAATTGCTAATGAAATTACTGAATCTTTTGAGGTAAATTCATATAGAGCTATTTTCCTAGGGGGATCTACTTCAACTAATTATAATTTAAATAGTTCATTTGTAAGATCTTTCAATAGAGAAGTTTTACCATCATATGAATCATTAGATGTTTCTGTTAAGATCCCAGCAGGAAGTATTACATTATTAGTTGCAATACCTGATGGATATGATATTCCAAATATTTTATATCTTGAACAGGGCAGTATTGATATAAGTGAAGAATTTGAAAATACAACCGTAATGGTAAACGGAGCAAATGATTATGAAGCGGTTTTATATGATGTATATATTTATACATTACCAAGAGCAACTTCATGCGATATGACATTAAAAATCTTAATTTAAGGGGTGAATACCTATGAATAAATATATAACAGCTTTAAGAGGATATGCAAGAGTAGGGAATTTCCCCCTTGATGCAAGCTCAATTTTTGGCAATATAGAAGATGCTGAAGAATATATATTAACAGATTCATCTGCTTATGCTGGACAAATAATTAGTATTGTTAATATAGACACTCGTGAAGTTATTTCATATAGAGTTGGATTTGGAGAAAGCACATTAGAATTGCAAGAACTAGTTTCCGGCGATTCAGAGCAACTAAATAAAATATTAACATCAATTAACGAAATTTTAGCATTTATGAATTTGTTTATAATTACTGATAACGACATTACTATTTCAGAAAAAACGTTAAAAGCTTCTACAATAAAAGTATCTCAGATTTCAGAAGGCGACGATGTTGTTACAGTTGATTATCTTGATGCAGCCATTGAAAGTAGTTTTGCAGGAATGGAAAGAACAATTTTAATCCCTATGGATTTTAATGGCGGAGGAGCTGGAAGTTTTTCTTTAACAAGTTTCTTTTCAAGTATTTCAATTACTGTAACTGAATCATATGACCAACCAATTGCTCTATATTTTGGTGATACTAAAATACTTAGCAGCGATTATATAAAAGAAACAATTGATCCAGGTGAAGATGTAAGTGTTACAATATTTAATTTAAATAAAGCTTACAATTTAACTGGCCAAATAAGAATAACTCCTGATGCAATTTGCACTACAGGTTCTGGTAAAATAAAAGTAACATATATAGAAATTTAATATTAAAATAAAAAGATAAAATTTACTTTTAAAAGATAATTTTAAAAGTTGAGGAGGAACCAACATGATATATAGCAAAATAGATGGAACAACATCTCAAAAATTTAAAGTTGGTAAAGATGGTCCAGTATTAGAGAGTGATACAGGAAAACTTAAAATTACCGAAGGTGATTCAACAACTGTACATGTTATAGGGGTTTCTGATATTAGGATGGATACTGCAAGAACATCAACAGATATTCCAACAGGAAGTGCAGTTCACAATGCAATAGATAAAAAAATAAGAACAGTTGAGTTAGGGGATTTATCTGCTTTATTACAAACAACTGGTGAAATACAAGATGGAGATTACATATTCCTAGGAAAGAATGGAGGTATTAATAATGACTAATACTTTAAGAGATTATATAATTCAGCAAAAATTATCTGGAGGATTGTTAAATCTTCATCCAGAAACAAAAGCAACACAAGTTTTGCAAGAAACAGCTTTAAGATTTGTTAAAGAAAATGAGCTAGTATTAGGTGGAACATTTTCTGCAATAGCTGCTCTTCAAGATCCTGATGTAGGAACAACAGGTGGAGCTTTTATAGATGGAGAAGATTTACTTGGAAAGTGGTCTGCAACTATTCTTCAAAATCAAGCAAACCAATCTGGAAATATTATATTAACATTGCCTACTAATACAGGAACACTTGCATTAACAACTGATTTACCTGCAATAAGTGTTACTAATGGAATATTAAATGGATCATATAATAGCGGCGCAATTAGTTTTGCTCCATATGCAAGCAAACAATCTACTTTACAACATTTTTATTTAGGAGCTACAAATCCTACTATAACTACAAGATTAAATTTTGACGGCTACCTATATGCAACTAGATTATATAGTGCTGGACAACAAGTTCTAACTTCATCAACTGGAATTGAAGTAGATCCAGTATTTACAGCACATACTGTTTATAGTATTGCTAATGGAACTGGCTTTTTAAAAAATAATGGCAGCGGAACTTGGACTTACGATAACAATACTTACTTAACAACTACTACTGCTGGAAATACATATGTTCCATTAACTAGAACAGTAGCCGGGGTAAATTTAGTTGATAATATAACAGCTACTGAATTAACTGCAGCTATTAATGTAGCCACTCAATCTCTTAAAGGGGTTATGTCTGCAGAGGATAAGATAAACTTAGATACATTAGTTGCATTGTTAGCTACTAATGATGGAGATACTGTTGTTAATACAATTGCTGAAGTTCTTTCTATATTCGCAAATTATCCTGAAGGAGCTGATTTTGTAACAGCTTTAGCAGGAAAACAACCTATTGACGCAGACTTAACATCAATTGCTGCATTAACTGGAACTACTGGCTTATTAAGAAAAACTGCTGCTAATGTCTGGTCTCTAGATACAAGAGCGTTTATTACAGGAAATCAATCTATTACTTTATCTGGTGACATTAGTGGAACTGGAACAACTTCTATTTCAACAACAATTGGAGCTGGAAAAGTTATAAATACAATGTTAGCAAATTCTACAATTTCTGGAATTGCATTAGGTGGAAGTTTAAATAATTTAACTATTAGTTCTGGATTAAGTGGAACTGTGTCAACTTATAATGGTT
>Ga0172378_10006342_pt1 | contig 11058 bp, 7 predicted proteins | sample GrowelOW332metaG_FD_119755 | JGI IMG/M metagenome (GOLD analysis project Ga0172378, IMG submission 119755) | Groundwater microbial communities from an aquifer near a municipal landfill in Southern Ontario, Canada - Pumphouse #3_1 metaG | ecosystem: Environmental > Aquatic > Deep subsurface >... | reverse complement strand
TGCTGGTTTGGATGATTACTGAATCTGGTCGGGAGTCCGTTATACCGAATTAGTGCAATGTAATAAGCTGAATATGGAAGAAACCTCGCAACAATTTCATTATCAGTGTCAGTTCCATTGCATAAATCAGTAAGAATCAGTTTCTGCTTTTGATAATTTCGTTCATCCACCTTCGTGACAACAGCCTTTATTGAGCAGAGAAGATTAGTCGGTGTTATTGGTTTTAGCAGATAATCACTGACGCCATATGCGATAGCGCTTCTGGCGTATTCAAAATCTCTGAAACCGCTTATGAGAATAAAAAAACTATCAGGTGATATCTGCCCGGTTTCTTTTGCCAGGGCGAGGCCGTCAATTACCGGCATGCGGATATCACTGATAATGAGATCCGGTTTATACTGCCTTATCAGCTCCAGCGCATCTTCCCCGTTTTCTGCCGATCCCACGATCTGGAAATCAGATCTGTTCTTTTCAATTATCTTTTTCACCATGTTTATGGCGACAGGCTCATCATCTGCAATTATTACTGTGTACATAGTTACCTCTCATGCCTGAGCGTAGTTTGCTTATGCGACAGCTCTTGTCGCATTGCGCATGCCCTTTATTCACTCATATATTTGAATCAGAACTTCTGCACCGTGTCCCGGTGATTCATTGTTGCCAACCCTGAAAATCAGTTTTTTACTGTACAAAAGGTATAATCGTGCAAAGGTATTGGTAATACCCATTCCGCCTATCTGTTCCTCCAGACCTGTGCCCATCCTAAGCAGATTGACCTTCAGATTTTCAATTTCGTTTGTCAGTTTATCAATTGTTTCCTGACTGAAGCCCTCGCCATTATCTCTTACCACTATCATCCAGTATGAGCCTCTTTCATCTGATCCGGTCGATCCGACAATGTCGAGCCTTATTGGTCCGCTGCTGCTCCCGAAACCATGAATAATTGCATTCTCCGCAATCTGCTGCAATGTCATTTTTGGAAGCAGCATTTCACTTATAGCTTTATCTACAGCGATGCCGGCCTGGAACCTGTCGCCCCATCGTCCCTTAATCAGTTTGAAGTAATTATTCAGATTATTTATTTCATCATTTACACTGGCATACCGCATTTTGTTATCTGTAGAGTATCGTAGAATATTGGCCAGGCTGTCACAATAATCACAGACAAGATCATCATCATCCTCAACGCCTCTGGCTGAAATGGTATTGAGCACATTATACAGAAAATGCGGATTGACCTGAGCCTGCAGTGTATCGAACTGTGCCTGCAGACGAAGGAGATCTGCGGCTCTTTCATTTCGTATCGACTCATCAAGACGTGCCATCATAGCTTTATATGAATTCGTAAAAGCCCTTAGTTCATCTGATCCCGGATCATATGTTCTGACATCGTTACCTGAATCAGACAGATTATTAAGCGTAGTCTGCTCCATCAGATTCTGAATTTGTGAGACAGATTTCAAAACATCGCTCATAAACAAGCGCATCACCAGCAATGAAACAGCAAGATAAATACCTGTCGTGATAAATGGATATGGATTTATCCACTTCTCCAGGGCAAGCGCAATTGAACTTTTTTCAATAACAAGTACTGATATCGGGTATTCGTCCGAAACAGAAAGCGATATTATTTCCTTACCGTTTCCAAAATCCTGTTTGCTCACCAGATTTGTTTTGCCACTTACAATATCCCGGTATAATGCCGTATCAATCGACGTATCACTTTGGTATAGTATGTCTTCGTCATTCATATAAACTATAATCTCATAATCCGCAGCATCCGAATGAAGCTCTGACAGATCTGAAGTAAGGTTTTCGACCTCAATATATCCCATATTTCCACCACGGATTCCCTTAACCATTGAGAACACCTGTGGGTTTTGTGAATGTCCCCATTGGTCAGTATGTGGAGCGATCAGAATGTTTCTGCCCTTTGCATCATCCGCTTCATCAAGATAATCTATATCATCCGGGTCAAACGATGACACAACGGTTGAATTGGCGGAGTTAAAACTTGAATATAAAATACCGTCTCGATTGTAGTAAATAGTTCTGTATGTATACTGACCAAGGTAATTGGCATGCATTCCAGTTGAAAGCTCTGATTTTGCTTTACTGAGATAATCCGGATCAATACTATGCCTCGATGCAAGGCTCAATGTTCTGATATCGCTAAGCATGGAAGGACTTGAAAGTATATATTCTATAGCCGCATCCATGGTCGAAAGTGAATCGTTCAACTGATTACATATGCGATCAGATGTCTCAGCAAGGTGTACATCAACCTGATCTTCGATACGGCGTTTTTCTGAAAATGATGTTGTGAACCCAATGACAGCTGCCGAAATAGCTGTAAGAATTAAGTACAGCAACAGTAGTTTTGATCCAAATCTCGATTTTGTTACGGATAAGCGTCTGCTCATAACCCCTCATAATAACGATATTGATGATGTGCGTATTCCCTGAAAGCATAGTATGCCTCTGATTCTGATACCATAATATAGTAAGTTCCGGATTTAAGATATTGCTGAATCGAATTCAGACATATTTGTCCATATCTTTTAGGGGATTTTCTATGTAAGTCATAGCCTTGAAATGATAGCTTAATAATATAAAGCGTTGCGATTGTGCAATGCAGACACAATTCCAAGGAGGAAATGTATGAAAATGAAAAAGTTACTTGCAGTATCCGCAGCGGTAGCCATGTCGGCCACATTGTTTGTTGGATGCGGTTCGTCGGATTCAACAGCAGCATCAGCTGCTACATCTGTAGCCGCAGCAGCTGAAACTACGGCAGCCGAGGCAGCTACATCAGCAGCGGCGGAATCCTCAACAACTGAAGCATCCACAACTGAAACGGCTTCCACAGAAGCACTTGCAGCTCCCGAAGCAGACCTGAGCGGCACGACATTGACAGTGCTTGTGGACGCAGACACAGCAGCAGAAGGCTATGAAGCGGTATTTGCAGCTGCAACAGAAAAGTATGGCGTCAAATTTGATATTGAAACAAGAGTCGGTGGAAGCGACGGCGATAATCTCGTAAAAACAAGGCTGGCATCCGGCGATATTCCCGACCTCACGCTTTATAACTGCGGAGCAAAACTATTTGCACTTAACCCGACAGAATATTTCTACGATTTCAGTAATGATCCCATCGCGAATACATTCGATGACACGTTCAAATCTACCGTTACCTATGACGGAAAAGTCATGGGTGTTCCCGTTTATACCACTCAGGCAGGTGCTGTAATGTACTACAAGCCTGATTACGAAGAGCTCGGGCTTTCAGTACCCACAACATGGGACGAATTTCTTTCAAACTGTAAAGCTCTCAAGGATGCAGGCAAAACAGCCATAGCAGGTTCCTTTGGAACCAGCTGGACATCACAAGTCATTTACCTCGGCGACGAATACAATGTTCTGGCAGAAAACCCCACATTCCCTGCTGACTTTGAAGCGGGCACTGCAAAATATGCAACAACAGCTGCAGGTCTTGAAAGTTTCCAGAAGCTTGCTGATGTAATTCCTTACTATAATGAGGATTACACAGCGACGACCTATGACGATGCCGTTGACATGCTTGCAAACGGAGAAGCTACTCATTGGATCAGTCTTACACAGGCTCTCGGCAATATGCAATCTCTTTATCCGGATGCAATGGATGACATAGGAGTATTCGCCATCCCTGGCAATGATCCTGATAACTGTGGACTTACAGTCTGGTATCCTTCATGCTGGTACGTTAATAAAGACAGTGCCAATGTAGACGCAGCAGTAACATTTATGGAGTACTGGTGTTCTAAAGAAGGACTTGATATTTACAATGCCAACAGTGCAGCATACGGTCCCACTTGCATCAAGGGCTATTCTCTCCCTGACAATGTTCTTAAATGCGTAAAAGAAGACATGCAGTCGTATTTCGATGCAGGCAAGACAGCTCCGGCTCTTGAATTCGAAACGTCTGTTAAAGGTGCTAACTGCGAACAGTTTACATCAGCTGTAGGAACAGGTCAGATGACAGCAGAAGAAGCGGCTTCTCAGTATGACGAAGACTGCAAGAAACAGGCTGTACAGCTTGGTCTGAATTGGAAGTGATGTGATTTACACAGTCAGCCGCAGGTCTGTTTCCTGCGGCTGATTTTACGAAATGGAAAAGGTGGCGCCAATGAAAAAAGAAAAAATATACTCGATATGGTTTTTGATGCCGGCATTTGTGATTTTCGCTGTATTCTTTCTGATTCCTGTACTGTCATCATTCTTTTACAGCCTGACTATATGGGACTTCAAAACATTCACTTTCTGTGGATTCGACAATTACGTGATGTTCTTTTCAGAACCATCACTTAACACTTCACTGATCCATACACTGGTCTATGCATTCATGACGAGTGGTCTGAAAGTACTATTTGCTTTCTTTATCGCTCTGTTCCTGACCTCAAAGATAAGGACAAAAAGTTTTATACGTTCAGCTGTTTTCTTTCCAAACCTCGTTTCAGCAATTGCAGTTGGTATAACATTTACAACATTGATGCACCCTACTAAAGGCATCATAAATATTATTATCAAAGCTCTTGGTGGAAGTACTGTCAATTTCCTTGGTGACCCAAACATAGCATTATTCAGCGTCATAGCTGTAGACGTCTGGAAGGGTGTCAGTATTGCAACCGTAATCTATATTGCGGGGATTCAGTCAATCGATTCCACATATTACGAAGCGGCACAGATCGATGGTGCTACATTCTGGCAGAGAGTGTGGAATGTGACTCTCCCCATGTGTGCTCCAGCGATGGATTCCGTAATCATTCTGTCCCTGATCGGGGGTCTTCGCTGCTTTGATCTGATCTGGGCCATGACAGGCGGCGGACCCGGATTTGCAACTGATGTTATCGCATCTGTAGTCTACAAACAGTATGCTGCAGGATTCTACGGATTATCCACAGCCGGTAACGTTATAATGCTTGTTCTTATCTCAATAATTGCCTTCCCGTTGCAGCACTTCCTTATAAAGAGAGAGGAGGCACTGTCATGAATAAAAAGAAGAAAATTCAGATCCTGGTTGGCGATATCGTTGGCTGTGCTCTGGCAATTATAATTTTTATATTCCCTTTCTATTTCATGTTCATTAATTCCCTGAAAGACAGACGTGAAGCAAATAATCTCTCGATTGCTTTTCCAACATCAATACACTGGGAAAACTATCTTGATGTCCTGAAGAACAATAACTATCAGGTTCTTATTGCATTCAAGAACAGCTTTCTTATCATGCTTTTCGCTGTTGCAGTTCTTATCATTGTATGTTCCATGGCCGGGTATGTTGTACAAAGAAGAAACGATAAGGTCGTCAACATTATAAGCACCTTAGTTATGCTGGGGCTTATGTTGCCCCCCGCAATTCTTCCCACAATCAAACTGTTGCAGCAACTTCATATCTATAAAACCATGTTCGGAATTGTTATGATAGAAATTGCACTGCAGACCCCCTTCACACTCATGCTGTACCGCGGGTTCGTAGCTTCTGTTCCGAAAGAGCTGGAAGAGGCAGGTTATATCGACGGTTGTACAAACTTTCAGGTCTTTTTCAAAATTGTGTTTCCTCTCCTGAAACCTGTTTCAGCAACCGTGATCATTCTTGATGCCGTGACGATTTTTAATGATTTTCAGAATCCTCTTTATTTCTTCAACGGTTCCAAGAATGCGACCGTACAGCTTACGCTGTATAACTTTATGGGACAGTTTGCAAGTGAATACAATCTACTGTTCGCTGATGTAATAATCATTACCATACCAATGCTTATAATCTTCCTGATCTTCAACAGAAAAATCGTAGACGGTATGGTTGCCGGTGCAGTAAAAGGCTGATATACAAGGGCGCCTCGCTTTTCATTTTCAAAGCGTGGTTCCGGGTGAAGAGTAACACCCGGAAGATAACATAAGAGCGATCCTCCTTCCCGGGGGATCGCTCTTATCAATTACATGTAACCTCTTCACGTACGTCCGTCACATCATATAGAGACTCACTTCTCACTCAGCTCAGTAAGCCTTGTGTTTATCTTTTCAATTTCCTCATCATCAAGTCCGGGATGATATTTATTGAGCAGATCGCGCATTGATCTTCCCCTCATCTCAACCGGCAGATGATCGTGAGGCATGAACTCCGTCATATACTTTTCTATTGCCGGATTCTGAATGAGACGAAGATTCGGGAGATCTATATTATATTCATTTCTCAGGGTGCCTGTGGTTTCATATATGACTGTATAGCTGCCTGGCTCAAGACGGCATATTCCTCCTGAGACATTGGCAAACATAGGATTACTCTTGTCCTCAAATACAGAAGGTTCCGCTTTTTCAAGAATCAGATCAGCGCTGCAGTCAAACGGCACCGTCACAGATACCTGGACGTGTTTTTCGTCAATGATCTTCCATGCACTCTTATATAACCCTGACGGCGAATCATACTCAGCTGTAACTTCTTTCAGATTCCAGTTATAAAGAGGCTCCAGCAGTGCATGTTTGAAGCCGGCTTCATCAGGACATTCATTTATTCCGGCAACATGACGATACATCCACTCCACTATAGAGCCATAAGAATAATGATTCATTGAATTCATTTCTGTTCCTGAAATCTTCCCGTCAGGCAGAAGGGCGTTCCATCGCTCCCACACTGTTGTCGCGCCAAGCTTTACCTCATAAAGCCACCCCGGGTAATCCTCATTTAGAAGCAACTCAAATGCAAGATCCGAAAACCCGTTCTCCGTCAAAACATTGCCCAGCAGCGGTGTTCCTGTAAACCCACTCCGCAATTTGTGATCAGAAGCATTGAAAAGAGCGCGTAGTGTATTCTTTATCTCCTTTTCATTATTTGAAAGATGGTACTTCAATGTGAGTATCATTGCAGTCTGAGTATGTATACAACATCTTCCTGTGGGAGAATAATACTCCTTTTTCACGGCTGCAAACTCCTCGTCTGCCAGCCTGCGATACCTTTCCTCCTCTTGTGTTTTGCCCAGCACTTTCGCTGCACGGCTTACAAGATCGGCACTTGCAGCATAGTATACATTTGAAATGAATCCTTCATCAGTGCCACCCATTGCATGCTCCGGATCGCCTTCCATATCGTCCAGTGCAAGCCAGTCACCGTAACTGAAGTGACGTCTCCATGCATGATCTGAGCTGTCATATCTGTGGATCCAATCTACCCAGGCTTTCATACTGTCGAACTGATCTTCAAGAATCGCCTTATCACCATAAAATCTGTAAATTGTCCATGGAATTATACAAGCTGCGTCTCCCCACACAGATGAAGTTGTTTCAACGCCTGCTGCCGGAATAACATCGGGAACCATTCCATCATGCTCGTCCTGTTCAGTTTTCATATCATGCATATACTTTGCATAAAATGCATATGAATCTGTGAGGTATAGAGCCGTCCCTGTAAAGACCTGAGTATCCGCAGTCCAACCCATTCTCTCATCTCTCTGCGGACAGTCCGTCGGGACATCAAGAAAATTATCCTTAAGTCCCCATGTGACATTGGAAAGCAACTTATTTACCAGTTCATTTCCTGTCTTCATAGTTGCCGTTGACGCAACATCACTGTACAGACAAAGACCGGCAAAATCCTCTGCCTTGAGGTCCGCTATTCCTTCTATCTTTACATATTTGAATCCATAATATGTAAAATGCGGACGAAGTGTGACCTCACTGCCATTTGATATGTAAATATACTCAGACTTTGCAGATCTCAGGTTCGCATTATAAAAGTTACCACCCTGAAGGATCTCACCTGTCTGAATGTGAATCCTGCTGCCTTTCGGCTGATTTACTTTGAGTTCGAACAGGCCGGTGATTTCCTGCCCCATATCCAAAACAAGTTCTCCAGCCGGTGTGTGTATTAATTTTTGTGGCTTCATTTCTTCATGGATCGTAAGGTATGGACTCAGACGATCTGTCAGTCTTCCCTTCGGCGCATCACAGACAATTGCTGAAGTCGATGGGAGTTCAGGCAACGTGTCATCAATGTGTTCACCGTCGTACAGGCTTGAATATGTGATATTACTACGTCTGACTGACCAATCATCACCGGTTCCAATTATTTCCACTGAATTATCTGTGAATTCTATCCGAAGCTCTGCTATTGCCTTCCATTCACTGCCGTAATAACCTTTTTCCTGTTTTGCAGTGAATCCAAAACGCCCTTTATACCAGCCGTTTCCAAGGAGAATGGAAATACGACCTGCCTCTGATGACTTCTGAAGCATTTCTGTCATATCATATGTTTCGACTTGAATCCACGCATTGTAATTATTTGAAAACGGCGCAAGATACTCATTTCCTATCTTTTCTCCATTGTAATAAGCCTCGTAAAGACCGATTCCTGTTACATAAAGACGCGCACTTTTAACGCTACGCGTCCTGGCAGGAATTTCTCTTTCAAAATAAGGATGACGAGGTTCAGCGTTGTCACATGTAATCCATGTCGCTTTCCACTCTTCATTCATTTTGCCTGTCTCAAACCATTCAATGTCTGAAATTGCCTCTTCATCTGCATCTGAGCACACCGAAACCTGATAATAATACCTTGTGCGTGGTTGAAGCTCTATCGGCATGACAGTTCCCAGTGAATTCAAAGACGCATCATAACCTGTATCTATGATTTCACTGAGTAAATTCTGATCCTCAGCAATGACTATTCTGGCCGCCGTCTGTTTATTTCCGGCAGCATCTCCTACCTTCCAGGAGACGCTTACCCTGTTCATCGCAAATCCCAATGGCTTAACAATATGATTAACTCTTACATCATAAATCCTCATGTTTTCTCCATCCTGAAACGTTATTGGTTTTAGCGGATATGTGACGTTTCAGCACAGATCCAGATGTCATTGTCCTCTTGCATAGCACAGACAAAATCCGCCTGAATACAACTATACATATTGATATTACGAACATTTCATCATGGATTCCATGGACTAAACGATATAGATATATGTAAAAAGAAATCAGAGTAATATGGTTGTCCTGAACGCAAAGATAAAGTAAAAAAGTGTTCCACGTCGTGTTTTTGCCTATATACTCCTGACCGTGTCCCGAATTATTAGCTGTGTTCCGATTCTTAACTTTACCGATCGTTCAGAATGACCCGATTTTCTTTTGCTTATGAGCGATATGAGAGAGTTTACAGCACACGTGCCAAATGAGGCTTTAGGAACATTGATAGTCGTTAGCGATGGAGATATCAACGCTGCATTAGGTCTGTCATTAAAGCCTATTATTGATATATCGTCAGGAATACTGTATCCAGACTGGATAAATGCTCTGATTGCCCCTATCGCAATCGTATCATCGTCACATACAAAAGCTGTTGGAAGCTTGCGTTTTCTCTTTATGATCTGCAGAATATCCTGGTAACTTCCCTCCTCTGAAAACTGCACTTTATATGTATTCTCTCTGGAGAGAACCTTATTGAAATGCTGCATCGCATTTGCATACCCATCTCTTCTTTCACCAAAACTTGCGATATAGTCCTCGCTTTCCAGATACCCGATCTCATTGTGACCCCGAGAAATAAGATATTCAATTGCCTGAAACGTGCCAAGTTCATTGTTTATAGATACAGTATTCACGTCAATTGTCGGGAAATCGTTATCAAGAACAACGTAAGGAATCGAAAGCGAAATAAATGGTTCTATGTCTTCGTCAAGCATTTCAGTCGCGAAAATAATCATTCCTTCAGGCTTGATTCTTTCCAATGACCTACGCGATTCCTCAAGATCTGAACTTGCTTGTATCGTCAGCAAAGTCACACTATACCCATTTTCCCTGGCATGTAATTCTATACTCTCCATCAGCAGCAAAAAGAACGGATGTTGATTCAATATCTTACCGTGTTTAACATAAACGACAAAACAAATGGTCTTCTCCTCATTTGTTGTAGCACCCGACTTGATCAGATTGCCATACCCCATAGAAACAAGTTTTGACAGAACATCAGACCTGGTCTTATCAGAAACTCCGTGCTTATTATTCAAAATCAGTGAAAGAGCAGCTGGTGATATATGAAGTGATTTTGCAATTTCTCTGTTTGTCATGTCAGCAATCCCCATTTATAAATATATTAGCTTCCATATCTATTGACTGATAATCAAATTTTAATGTGTCACTAAACATAAGTCAAGATTAACTAAACGCGTATAAACAACAACTATGAGCATCTATCTTGTATAGCTTGGGCTTCACCGCATATTCTATAATGCACTATGCACAAGTGACGGGCCTTATGTTTAGTAAATATTTATGTTTACAGCTAAACCGTTTAGCTATAATATTTGTTTATTAAGTTAATTTTCAACTATTCTCAAATAGTGTTCAGGCATGGAGGACAAAATGATCAATTATAGAACGGTTAATGGAAGTTTTGACTTGTCAGGTAAAACGGCGATCGTAATAGGCGGTGGTGGAGGAATTGGCGGGACTACAGCAGAAATGTATGCCGGCAAGGGCGCAAATATTGCTGTTGTCGACTGCAAAGATAATGTAGAAGATGCGGCCATTGAATTAGCAGCAAAATATGGCGTAAAGACAATTGGTCTCAGGTGCGATGTAACAATACAGACCGAAGTGGAGAATATTGTCAGCAAGGTCGTTGACACTTTTGGCGAAATAAATATCCTTGCAAATATGCCTGGTTATGTAGAACTAGAAAGAGCAAGTTCCATTGACATTGATGTTATCGAACGTCATATTGCAATAAACGCTGTCTGAGTATTCCGCATCTGTCAGGCTGTTGCAAATCAAATGATAAAACAAGGCAAAGGTGGGAAGATCGTTTGTGTTACATCACAGGCTGATTTTATAGCCATCAATAAACATGTAGGCTACACGATGTCCAAAGCTGCGCTCGTCGGTATGATCAAAGTCTGCGCTTTGGAATGGGCCGAATATGGAAGAAACCTAAACGGTGTAGCTCCCACAGTAGTCAATACATATATGGGCGATAAAGCATGGCAGGGTAAGGTCAAGACTGACATGATTGAAGCCATCCCAGCGCACAGATTTGCC
>Ga0172378_10006341_pt1 | contig 11059 bp, 12 predicted proteins | sample GrowelOW332metaG_FD_119755 | JGI IMG/M metagenome (GOLD analysis project Ga0172378, IMG submission 119755) | Groundwater microbial communities from an aquifer near a municipal landfill in Southern Ontario, Canada - Pumphouse #3_1 metaG | ecosystem: Environmental > Aquatic > Deep subsurface >... | reverse complement strand
GGGTGATCAAGGGTTGTTTTATACTTTTGCCTCGTTTTGAAGGTTTGATTATACCTCCTGCTTGAAGATCAATAGGCAGAAAATGTCCCTCTGATTGTAAAGATTCCTCCTTCTGGTCTCTTATTTTGCGCTTCCAGTAGTAATATTTGTTTAGACTCACCCCCTTCTGTTTCAAAAAGGTCTTCACGTCAGTATCTGCGGTTGAGAAGTCTTGTTCAAGCGAAGCATATTCTTCAAGTGTTAGGACTATAATTTTTTAACAAAACTAAATAGCCCTGAAACCAACTACAATATGCGTTTTATCGGATGCTTACAAAAGATTGTTGAAATATGGATATGCTGTGGCGTCTTCCGGATAGCACTCGGAAGAAACTAACAATATTACTCTTTGATCCGAAGTCTTAAAAGTTAGCCGGAATAGCCAAGCCTTGCTTTTTTATAACTTAAAGCACCTTAAATGGAATTGATTATGCGTTATGCTTAATGAATGTTCCGTTATCTAATTCTTTAAAAGCTTGATCCAGTTCTTCATTAGTATTCATAACAATTGGACCTCCCCATGCTACGGGTTCTCGTAGTGGCTTTGCTGTCAATAATATAAACCTGGCACCCTGTTTTCCTGAACGGACTTCAACGGTTTCGTATGTGTTGCTGTCCTGATCTGACGATGTAAATAAAACTGCGCATGCTTTATTTTCAAACGCTGACAGGTTCTCGTCAACGGCAAGCGTTCCGTCCAATAAATAGATAAACAGTGTTTCGTTATTGGGGGTTTCAGCATAGTTCCATTTACTGTCGGGAGCCAAATCCACATCAATGTATTTAACCTTTATATATTTGCCTTCAAAGGCTCCGCTTTTACCTTTGTACGTGCCTGAGAGGATTCTGACTACTGCATTTTCTTCTTCTACTAATGTAACCTTATCATGAGTAATATCGCCGTATGTCGGAACCGTCATTTTATTTTTTGCCGGTAAATTAACCCAAAGCTGGCATCCCAGCATTCTTTCGGATGCTTTAGGCATTTCCTGATGAATAATACCGGAGCCTGCCGTCATCCATTGGCATTCCAAATCATGAATGGTACCTTTGTTACCAAGACTATCCCCATGTTCAATCTTGCCTTTAATTAAATAGGTTATAGTTTCAATACCTCTGTGCGGATGCCAGGGAAAACCTTTAATATAGTCATCAGGATCGGCAGAATCAAAGCCATCAAGCATTAAAAAAGGGTCAAAATCTTCAATGGTTTTTGAACCTAATACCCTACGCAAATGCACTCCTGCTCCATCAATTGCATTTTGCCCTCTAACAATTTGCATTGCTTTTCTTTTATTCATAACAGTACATCTTTTATATCTTTTGTTTTATCAAATACGCTCTTTGCAAACGGACATAAAGGAATTATTTTGACCTTAGCATCCCGTGCATAATGAACAGAGGCCATTACCAATTGTTTTCCAATATTTTTACCCTTAAAGTCAGGATTTACGTCCGTATGATCAATAATAAATTTGTTTTTGCCTGCCCAAGAGTAAGTCATTCTACCGGCCTCTATTCCATTTTCTACTGCCTTAAAATAACCTTTTGCGTCACTGTTAAACTGTTGTATTTCCATATGATTAATCTTCTTATTCTGATCATTTACAAATAGTATCTCCCTTAAAACCAATTACGATAGGGAAAGTTTGATTCATAATCATCGGTTTTATTCTGCAATGAGTTTAACCACTTTCGCAACATCCTCACCTTTATCGTTTTTTGCAATGGTAAACTGAACTTTATCATCTGCTTTTAAGTCCTTAAAGTCCACACCAACAAGACTTAGATAATGAAAAAACAAATTGTTTGGCGGATACTTTATAAATCCAAAACTATAGGCTCATTCTTTTATATTCTATTGTCAATGATTTCATGCATGGCAACAGGATAAGAAACTTCTTCAATTAAATCTTGTGAGGTTCTGGTGGTCATTTCTTTACCAAAGTCATTGGTATATTCAAAGCCCCATCCCAAAACCATAACTCTTGTTCCAAGCGTGTTTAACTTTCTTATTAATGGCACATAGTCGCCGTCAGAAGCAATTAAAACCAGAACATTTAACCTTAAGAGCGAAAAAAAAGGAAGCTATTTTACTGCTTACATATACCCGGTGCGGGGGCATTTTTAACTTAAACTCTGCAATTTAAAAAGGAAAGCTTATAGGAATATCCTGCCTTGTAAGTGCTAGAGGGTAGGAGTGGTGCGTTTGTTTTTTACCAGCTTTTTTAATTTAGGCATAAGGAATGATTTCGGCGGGGCAAATGACGTATAAAAGGCAATCCATACCATCAGAATTGGAATGAGCCAGAGTGAGTGCTGAATGGAATACAGATAAGCAAGGTTCGGCATAATACAATGGTCAGGATTTTTCTCATCATAAATAATGGTTACCCGTTGTCCTAAATCATATTTAACATAAGCAGGTCCATTCATCCGCACAACGGCATCTTTGGTTTTAAACTCAATGACGGCACACTTAAAGTCGTAATCTGCCTCTCTCTCTGCAGAAGTTCCTCCCTGTAATGATTGGGCATGGGTAATTTTAAAACTTACAACCTCACCACTCGTCCGGGTACCCCAAACCAGTAACCGAGACTCTTTTGATACCGGAATAAGCAGGATGAGTACTATGATCAGCCAGAAACTCGTCCTGTTGATCTTTATGTATGTTTCTACCAAGTTTGAAGTTTATTAAGGGCCAATGGTTCATTTATTAGCATAAACATTCACTTCTGCAAACGATAACGAATCATGAAGGAATCAATTATTTTGGTCCGATGTTCTGCAAACGAACCAACTCATCTAAACATTTCCTGCAAACGCACCCTTCAAAATGTGAGGTAACATACTCACGCACCCGATCAGGCATGATAAAGGTGATGCACCAGCAGTTCATATCACTCGTGCAGGTAAACAGTTCCCCACAACGCGCACAATCACGTGTGGTTTCTTCCGGGTTATTGTTTCCATTCAGTATGGAATCGTTTTTCTGTGTTGATTGCATCTCGCCAGCCTTTGTTAGTGCGAAATTAAAAATAAATGCTATACACTTCACAGAATGAACGCTTAAACGTAGTATGATGAAAAGGAGAAAACTAAATATTGCCAAAGTGCATACCCCCGAGTATGAGTCAAGGAGCGCTTGGATTAATGAAAGTGGTTCATAAATCCCTGTCTTCAGGGTAGTTCATTCAGGCCACAAAAAGCCTTGGGGGTAGGAGCGGAGTCCTTTAAAGTATAAGGCAATTCATAACATCAGCATTGAAATGAGCCACAGAGAGTGCAAAATAGGTTCTTTAACTGTGTTAATTGCAAGTGTTATAATCATATATACTTGCTTCGATTGGTATAGCTTCGGAAATTATAAACAGCATTTAAAGTCCCAAATATTAATTCGACAAGGCTTTTATCAATGGTTGTACACCATGTTTTAAAGCATATTCTTCAATCTGGTCAATTTCCGAAAGATCAACGTATTTTGCTAAATTGTTACTACGTAAATTTTCCCAAACTTCATGTTGTTTCGGATACCTGATTTTTTCAGGTTCACTTGACACTACAAAACTAACGGCATCATTTTTATATGCTTGATTTAATAGAGCCAATAAACCGAGATCATTTTGAATATGATATTGTATCCTCTCTAACTCAATCATCTGAGCATAAACGACTCGCTCATTCTTTCCAATCATGTCAACTTTAATAGAAATTGGAAGATCATAAATATCCTCAGGCGTTAATTTTTGTTCCAGATTATAATACTTTTCAACCCTTGGAAGAAATTCGTTTTTAATTAATTCAAATCGATTGATCATTTCAGGTTCAGTTACGAAAACAGAATCATCAACATATTTCTTGTATAGGTTCAAGAACAATGTCTCATCTGCTTTCACTTCTATATTTTTTGGACTAGTGAAATTTAATAGATTATTGCTATACCGACTTAAATACTCAAGATATCCTGCACTGAAGAGCGGATTTTGAATTTCATTATAAGTAAACAGTGAAGCAAGTTTTGATGCTTCACTGATAGCAGCCTGCCTAATTTGTTTTATTGATTCTTTGAGATATACATATGAATGGTCGTTGATGAGTTCCTTCAGCACGTTTAACTTATCCTTTGAAAAACGGAAATAGACTTTCTCTTCATCGATAAGCAGCAATCCTATGGTTATCCGTTCACCTATTTCGGGACGGATCGCTGCAGATATAATACTGTATCGCGATTTCATAAACGTGGTTTATTTAAATTGTATTGTACTAGCAAAAGGAATTTTTGAAAAATAGCTTTAATCCAAGCCTCAGAAAATAATTGATCCATTTTTTCTGTCAAAGAAACTTTATTTATCGACCAGTCATCAGGGATATCATGATATATCTTGTCAAGGTTCTGCTTGCATTTGTCAGTGCAAAAGTAGAAATAATTACGATACTCTTCACAGAATGAATGATTAATAGTAGAACTCCTGATAAAATTTCTGACTAAATCTGTGTTTATGAGGCTTTCTTCTTCTGTAATTTCATAAATAGGATGATTAAAGTCAATGGTGTTAAATATTGCTTCATGATCAATCGGAACAAATCTACGATCATTTTCAACATCTATGAGAAGATTGTAATTATTATGGTTGCGATCTTCATTTGATACCCAAAGATCAAATAATCCAATTTTGAATAATTCGTCTTTGTAAGGGAACTTTTTTAGAGACACACTTGGAATGTTTTCATCTAACTTTGTTACTTCTGGATAATTCCTGTTGAATTTTGAACCAAAGCATGTAGTATCAAAATAATAACCATGAATGTTCCATTCTGGTGGAATATGGTTTCGATTGATTTTTACAAATGCAATATCTGGCGTATGTAATTCCCATAGTTTAATGAAGGATGAACCTATGAACTCACACACCAACCTCATTGCAGATCCACTACCCATATGGTATTTACAAACATAATCGCTCAAATCATTACAAGTCACTAATACGGGTTTAGTATTAGTATCAAAGTATCTGTCAGCAGTTTGTATGCTATATAATAGGTCCATTGAACAAATTTATGAAAGAAAGTCGAGATAAGTATGAATTATTTATTAATTAAGGCACGAATCAAAGGAAATCAGGTGATCATTAACGCTGCCGCTCTTCGTGCAATATTTATCCATTATCAATTCTTACCGAGGCACCCATATTCCCCACTTTGATAGATTCTGATGCTTGAGTATGTATTTTGCGTATTCGAGACGCACATGGAAGGTGATCCCCGAGCTTTTATGGAGGCGTGGCTGGAGGTGTGTTTGAATGACTAATTTTTAGTGTCCTTCACAATTACGTCATGTGCTCCGCCTTCAATGATACTTGTGGAGGATACCAGGGTTAGTTTTGCTTCTGTTTGCAGTTCTTTGATGGTTCTTACACCACTGCTGCACATGGTTGATTTAACCTTGCCTAAGGTCTGGTTTAAATTGTCTTTCAGTTTGCCTGCATAGGGCACGTAACTGTCAACCCCTTCCTCAAATTTTAAATCACTGTTACCGCCCATATCATAACGCTGCCAATTCCTGGCCCTGTTGGAACCTTCACCCCAGTATTCTTTTACATAACTGTTTCCAATTAATAGTTTGCGGGTAGGACTTTCATCAAAGCGCGCAAAGTATCGTCCCATCATCAGGAAATCGGCTCCCATGGCCAGCGCCAGGGTCATGTGATAATCCTGAACTATTCCGCCATCAGAACAAATGGGGATGTATTCACCTGTTTTTGCGAAATACTCATCTCTTGCTTTTGCGACCTCAATCAATGCGGTTGCCTGGCCTCGTCCGATTCCTTTTTGTTCCCGCGTGATGCAGATGGAACCCCCACCTACACCCACTTTAACAAAATCAGCTCCCGCTTCAGCTAAATAGTTAAATCCTTCCCGGTCCACTACATTGCCGGCTCCGACTAATATCTGATTGCCAAAACGACTCTTGATGTAGTCAATGGTATCCTTTTGCCATACGGAGAACCCATCGGATGAATCAATACATAATACATCTACACCTGCATCCAGTAAGGCAGGTACTCTTTCCTGATAATCCCTGGTATTGATCCCGGCCCCAGCCATGAGCCTTTTCTGCGAATCAGATAATTCATTCGGGTTCTCAATATGGTTATCATAGTCCTTTCGGAAAACAAAATATTGTAACCTCTGATTTTCATCTATAACAGGTAATGTATTTAGTTTGTGTTCCCAGATGATGTCGTTCGCTTCGCTGAGCGGTATCCCGTTTTGAGCGGTGATTAAATCTGCATAAGGCGTCATGAAGTCTTTGACTTTCTTTGCCGGACTGTCTTTACTAACCCGGTAATCCCGACTGGTGATGAGTCCCTGAAGTACCCCACATGCGGAACCGTCATGGGTAACCCCGATGGTTGAAAAACCGGTCTTTGCTTTCAGCTCAATCACATCCTTTAAGGTATGATCAGGGGTTATGTTTGCCCGGCTCTCAACAAATCCGGCTTTATAATTCTTAACTTCCCTCACCATTCGTGCTTGTTCTTCAATGGATTGCGAACCATAAATAAACGATAAGCCGCCTTCTTTTGCTAATGCAATGGCCATACCGCTATCAGACACTGCCTGCATAATGGAGGATACAAAAGGAATGTTTAACGAAATCTTTGGTTTTTGACCTTTTTTATATTTTACTAGTGGCGTTTGTAATGACACATTTTCAAGCGTGTGTTGCTTGGTTGTTAAACCCGGAATGATCAGGTATTCATTAAATGTTCTGGAAATTTCCTCGATTATCTTAGCCATAGCTTTCTAAATAAAAATTGTGCAAAATTATGAAAAATCATAAGGCGGTCTTGTAATATTTCTCCTTTACTGCGATTTAGGTTCCTGCCCATGCAGTTGATCTGCTCTGGCTGTAAAGATACGATACAAAAGTAAGAACTCCCACCCTTGAGGGATGGGAGTTCGGTTCATTGAATACAGGGCAAATTACCTTGTTCATCGCTTCATACCCGTTTCTCAACCGCTAAAGAGCGACTATGAACCGACTGTGAACCGATTGGGTAACGCCTTGGCTAAATATTTTTACCCTCTTTTGTAATTTGTCTTTAAATGTGTCGTATGTTTGCGACATTAAAAAAGATACCATGAATAAATCAGAAAAATTCGATGACTCCCTGCAGCAACTGGCCCTTTTTGCCAAAGTCATTTCACATCCTGCAAGGCTTGCCATACTTCAGTACCTGGCCAAAACTCCCGGCTGTATTTCAGGCGATATTTCCGACTACCTGCCACTAAGCAGGACTACGGTTTCACAGCACCTGAAAGCGATGCGCGACAGTGGTCTGATTCATGGAGAAATTGACGGACTGAAAATTAATTACTGTTTGTGTTCCTCAAAAATAATAGAATATACCACCTTGTTTAATGATTTTTTTGAGGTGGTGAAGTCTGCTAATGTTTCATGTAAATCCAACTCATGCCATGAAAATACTGATCCTATGCACCGGTAATAGTTGCCGTAGCCAGATGGCACAGGGCTTCCTGCAGTTGTTCGATAATCGGCTGGAGGTATATTCTGCCGGTACGCAACCTTTAGGCAGGGTAGATTCCAAAGCTATTGAAGTCATGAAGGAAGCCGGGGTAGATATTAGCGGGCATACTTCGGATGCTGTGGAAAAATACCTGGATACCTCTTGGGATTATGTGATCACTGTGTGCGATCAGGCTCATGAAGCTTGTCCGTACTTTGCAGGGGAGGTCAGGAACCGTTTACATATCGGTATCGATGATCCCTCTGAAGAAACCGGAACTCCCGAATTTATTCATAATGAATACAGAAGGGTGCGCGAAGTCATTCGCCGATCCTTTTTAAAACTATACGACGACCAATTAAAACCACAACTATGAACGCTAATAAGAACAAAATCATGGACTCTGATGATATAAATAAAATGAACTCCGATGAATTAAAGGAAATTGTTAAGGAAAAGTACGGACGAATTGCTGACAGGGATAAAAAGCAGAATGCTTCGTCGTGCTGCGGTTCAACCTCCTGCTGCTCTTCGATGGACTATACCGTTTTTAGCGATGACTATAAAAATCTGGAAGGCTATAACGCCGATGCCGACCTCGGACTGGGATGCGGATTGCCCACCCAATTTGCAGGGATTGAACCGGGCCATCATGTGCTTGACCTGGGCAGCGGCGCAGGTAATGACTGCTTTGTGGCCCGCGCCATCGTGGGTGAAACCGGCAAGGTTACAGGCCTCGATTTTACGGATGCCATGATTGCTAAGGCGAATATAAATCGGGAGAAGCTGGGTTATCAAAATGTGGAATTTATTCAGGGCGACATTGAGGATATCCCCTTGCATAATGGATTGGTGGATGTGGTAGTTTCCAATTGCGTGCTTAACCTGGTTCCCGATAAAGATAAAGCTTTCGCTGAAATATACCGGGTACTGAAACCGGGCGGTCATTTCTGCGTTTCAGATGTGGTGATCAAAGGCCGTATTCCTGATAAACTCAGACAAGATGCTGAGATGTATGCAGGTTGTGTTGCCGGCGCCATTGAACAGGATGAATACCTGGCCATTATTGGTAAGACCGGGTTTAACCAAGCGGTGATTCATAAATCAAAACAGGTGAGAATCCCTGACGAGTTGCTGACTGATTATATGACTCCCGATGAAATTACTGCCTTTAAAAACAGTGGTACCGGCATTTTCAGTATCACCGTATCAGCTTACAAACCACTCTGACCTGAACACTGATCAGACGCTGTGCTTTAAAGTGTAAAACTCTGTTAAACCTTAATATGATGGCCGGCAATAAACGTTTGAAATTTTTGGACCGATACCTCACGCTATGGATTTTCATCGCTATGTTTATAGGGGTGTTTTCAGGATGGATGTTTCCTTCGGTAGCTGATTTTTGGAACGGCATGTCGTCGGGAACGACCAATATCCCCCTGGCTATCGGTTTAATAGTCATGATGTACCCGCCTTTTGTAAAAGTTAAATACGAAGAATTAGGGGATGTGTTTACCAATTGGAAGGTACTTGGACTCTCATTGGTTCAAAACTGGATTATAGGTCCGGTACTGATGTTTGCTCTTGCTATACTGCTGTTTAAATTTTTCCCCGGTCAGGATAATGCTAATTTGCCTTATGTGTACGGCATCATTATGATTGGTCTTGCACGCTGCATTGCCATGGTGATTGTGTGGAATGAACTTGCTAAGGGAGATACACAGTATGCCGCAGGATTAGTGGCGTTTAACAGTATATTCCAGGTGCTGTTTTATTCGGTTTATGCATATTTTTTCATTGCTGTTGCCCCCGGCTGGTTTGGTATTCCTGTGAATGATGCGGTTGCTGCCATTACCATTAGTGATATTGCAAAGAGTGTTTTCATTTATCTGGGAATCCCGTTTATCGCGGGTTTCCTCACGAGGTTTATCCTGATCAGGGTGAAAAGCAAAGGTTGGTATCACACCAAATTTGTTCCCAAAATATCACCGCTGACTTTGCTGGCTTTGCTCTTTACGATTATCGTGATGTTTTCACTCAAAGGCGAATATATTGTGAGTATACCATCGGCGGTGGTCCTGATAGCTATTCCGCTGCTGATCTATTTTATCATCATGTTTGTAGGCTCGTTCTACATGAGCAAGAAGGCAGGGGCTACTTATGAACAATCGGCTACCCTGTCGTTCACAGCGGCTAGTAACAACTTTGAGCTGGCCATTGCCGTTGCCATTGCTATTTTCGGTATCAACTCCGGTGAAGCCTTTGCAGCAGTGATTGGTCCCCTGGTTGAGGTACCGGTGATGATTTCACTGGTAAACCTGTCCTTCTGGTTTAAGAAGAAATGGTTTCAATCGCCGCTGGAGCTTAAGCATTGAGGTGTTCTAGATGATTTATTCAGGTAAGCCCCGAATCCAAAGCATGTAAAACGATGCTGAAAAGGATCAATTCAACTTGGGCTTGAAAATCATGACCGCGATGCCGCACCCTGCCAGCGCCAGGATTCCTGAGTAAAGGAAGTTGCTGTTAGGGAAGGTATTGCCCAGAAAGCCTGCAAAAGGATAAGCGATAGCCCACCATAAGTGTGAAAATGCGAAGTGCGAACCATATACTTTCCCCTGGTTTTTGATAGGAATGGTTTCACCGATGAGGGTTTCAGAAGGCATTTGCGACAGGCTTTGTCCTAATCCTGCTATGACCCATAAAATCATCAGAACCCTGAAGTCAGTGAAATTGGCGAACAGCACGGCAGCAGCAATCAGGAAGGTGCCGCTGATGAGTGAAAAACTACGAGTCTTTGACTTATCTGCACTGCCTGCTATAAAAGCGGCAATAGCTGAACCTATGCCAAAGGCAGCCATTACAATGCCGTAGTGCTTATCAGTCAGGCCCAGTCCGTTCTTGATGTGACCAATAGTGTTTACCAGTATGTTAGCACCGGCAATGGCGGAGATAAATTCAATGCACAGGGCAAAGCGCAACAGCTTTTGGCCAAACAGTAACCTGACTCCGTTCAGGATATCCTTCCATGCCGTTAATCCGTCATCGCCGACAGGGGAAACCCCTTTATTCAAATTCTTTGCGGGGATACTCAGGATCAGAATAGCGGCCAGTGCAAAAGAAAAAGCATCTACAAAGAAGATATCTCTTGCCCCAAGCCATACGGCCAGGATACCTGCAAGCCCGGGGCCCAATACACCCAATAGTTGAAAGGTGGCCGTTGACAACCCTACCGCCTCCCTGTAATGGTTGGGTTCAACAATACGGGGTATAATAGAGCGGTATGTCGGGGTGAAAAATGCACTAAATACATTCAATGAGAATACGAGCGTGTAAATTTGCCATTCAGTAGTCACAAAGGGCAGGCAACTGATGATGAACATCCTGATAAAATGGGTGACATATAATATCTTCTTGCGGTCAATTCTGTCGGCCAGCACTCCTGCAAATGGTGAAAAGATGATAAATGCCAAAACCCGGAAAGTCAGGGC
>Ga0172378_10006339_pt1 | contig 11059 bp, 14 predicted proteins | sample GrowelOW332metaG_FD_119755 | JGI IMG/M metagenome (GOLD analysis project Ga0172378, IMG submission 119755) | Groundwater microbial communities from an aquifer near a municipal landfill in Southern Ontario, Canada - Pumphouse #3_1 metaG | ecosystem: Environmental > Aquatic > Deep subsurface >... | reverse complement strand
CTGGTAAATCGCAACAGTAAAGCGTGTGGCATTGTTCACCAAGACAAGCATATCCTCCCCTCGGCGATTATCCCATACTTTTGTCCAGTTTGCTGTCCAGGAAAACAATGGATTTTCTTCTTCCTGTGCGGACGGAGGCTTTATGCTCATGGCATCCGTTAGTTTTTTAGTCAGTGCAATTTGCATCATTCTCTCTCCCTTTTGTAAATCACAAATTTATGTGATAGAAATAATATAAATTACGGGCTGCATTATTCATAATTAATTGTCCCTTAATAGACCGATGTTATAAAACTATTATACTATATTTCTCCTCTGAAGCTTTGGAGGCATCTATCAAAATTAACTTGTAAAGTCATGCTGGAAACCAAACAAATCAAATACATCTCCATCATCAATAATAGTATAATGCTTCCATTCATGTCATTCTGCAACTGCTTTCAGTGTCCTCCTGCCTTAGCGGTGAAAAGCAGCCTTGACTGTGATCGCACAATAACATACATCTTTTTCTATGCAATGTTATCTGTCAAAGCCCCCACATGAAGCAGGCTAGCTCCCTGGCTAGCAAAGGAACTATGACACCATTATGTCATAGTTCAAAATTAAATAAAAGAACTTTTATCAAGTAAGTGTTCAAAGTATCCCGAAATTCCGACATACTGCTATTTCCTCTAATTCACCCTCACCAAAAATATTTATCAAATGCACTGCATCACAGACTGGGTTAAGCTCTCAGGACCAAACCTATTAGTAAATAATAATAACGAGCATTCATATATCTGCTTAATGTAAATATCGCCAGAACGCTTGCTTGGAACTTGCTCATGGACATAAAAGCAATTAATTTGTTTTTGTTTTTTTTCTTATAATTTTCCGTAATGAAGTGCGTAATTAAAGAATCATTTCCCGGCTATCTCCACTACTTCTCATTGTAACACCTGTCCTTTAACAAACGATTGATATAATCAAATGCTTTAATTATATACCCACCACCAAATCTCGAAGCAACAAAAATTGGAAATGTAATTTTAATTTTTGTTGCTATTCAGTTTAAACAAAATTTTTTACAGGCTCTTTTTAATAATCACTTTATAAACACTTTTTACATTTTTTTATTTCTCTATCCTTAAGTCCATCTGCAAATTTTTCTGTTTCATAATAGTTATCCCTTTCTTGCAGATAAAACCTTAGCAACAAGTCTATTCTTCTTTAGGGTTTGTTATCTTCCAATACCCACTATATCCTCTTCCAACATATTTTACATTGGCCATCTTTTTCATCTGCCGCTCCACGGTCTTTTCACTTACATTTGCTACTTTAGCAATTTGTTTTTTTGTTATCTTACTATTTTTACTTATCAGTTTGATGATTAGTTTCTGCAAATCAGCTTCATGTTGACCGACACCTTCACCGACATTTTGACAGACATTTTGACCGACACTTTCACTATCTGGTCCAACCTTAGCAGTTGCAATATTTTTCAGCGGTATAATAATTTTGAAAATGTCACCTTCATCGAAAGTTGGAGTTCCACCAGAATAAAGCTTTGTATATTTATTTGTATTTCTCATACCAGAACCTAATTCGTCTGCTAGACCTATTTCACGAAACACTTTAGAAATTGGTGGATTCTTTGGAAATGGTTCAAATCTATCCAACCTCAATTCTCCAATTCCATGTGCCAGATTACTATTTTCTGTATAAATCTTATCTTTCTCAATAATAAACTTAGCAGGAAAACCACTAGAATAATCACGATGTGCAAGGATATTCGAAACTACTTCACGTAATATCCTATCTCTTGCACTAACACTTTGAATTCCTTCTAATACAAACACATCATTCAAGTGCTTTTTTCCAAACTCCATAAGTCTATCGTAGCTATCTATAAGGTTTGTTATAACTACATCACGATCATCATAGCGATCAACATTTTCAACTCGATAAATTGCATCTGTCTTAAATTGCGGCATTACCGACATAATACAGGAGTTTTTACCAAATAAAAGAATAGCTGCCAACGTTATTCCTTCTTTATAAGTTTCCATATCTGTAAGAATAAGTCCTGTACTATGTAATATTTCTTCTTCATTCATCGTTGCCCAAGGATGGTTATCAACACGTCCCATTGCCATCTTTCGAGCACGTTTTATTAAATCAGCATTTAGAAAGTCCATTCCTAATCCTGGATATACTTTATTGACATAGTAACTCCCCTGTTTCCTAGCATACATTTTGTATACTAATTCCTCATTCTTAGTTATATCTATATCACCTTCGTATGTCCTATCCCAAATAATACCGTTATGCCTGCGAACTTGACCACCTTCTGGAACTCTAATATAAATAATCTTTATATCAGGCTCAATTTTATAAACTTCAGGGGTCAAATAAAGGGGCGGATATACTTTATTGGCATTATTAATTGCTGTTGTAAAATTCTTAATCATTTTATCGATAGCTTCCGGTTCTACGCCAAGAATCTCTTTATTATCTTTTACTCCTAGGAAAATATGTCCACCGTTACGATTGTTAAATGAGCATACAGAATCATAGATATCCTTATTTATATCATTCCTCGAACATTTAAATTCCACATCTATTTTTTCACCTGTTGCGATCAATTTTTTTAGTTCTTCTATGGTCAAAAATATCACCTCTTTATATCATTAAAGTTTTGCCAATAAATTGTTTTTTTCTTCATTTATTACCTTGTGGAATATTTATAACGCACTTTTTACAATTTCTAATATCTCTATCCTTAAGTGTATTTGCAAATTTTTCTGCTTCATCAAAACTTGAAAATTCACCATGCCATTTCCCATTTCTATCTCCATGAATGTTCTTATTATTACCTTTTCCATGGTTACAAAATACACAGCTATCTTTGTGAATTACAGCTTTCTTTTCTGCTACCCAATTTTCATAAACCCAATATTTATTAGTAACACTTATTTTACCTTTGCTATTTAAAGCTTCAACAATAAGAATTCTAAATTCCCCCCATTTTTCATCACTAATACTACTATAATCCTGCCAGTTTAATTTATAGTTTCCCTGCAGCAATAAAGATTCTTCTCTACCCTTTTTAGTTCCTATTCTTGCTGCTTCTCCCCATTTAAGTTCACCTGTTTTTATTTCATCTTCATTTATTCTAAAATCCTTATCACAGGTTTCCTTAGCGGAGGACTTTGTCCAATAACTACAGTCATTAGTAAGAAAAATAGCATACCCCTTATTATATTCATTATGATTATAAATGAGTTTTCAATTCTCATAATATCCTTTAAGAAATCGTATCTTCTTATGTCTTGTGCTCCATGATTTTTTAATAAATATCTTTCTCCATGGGCAATAATATCACAAGCAGCAGTTACATATTTTAGCTCTATAGGATATAACTCATCCTCTTCTTTAAGAAGAATATCAATATGCATAGATGGATCAATATGTACAGGACAATACTCTAATCTAACATCACTTTTGGGCATATGCATTTGCAGCTGCCAAGAAAGTACAAACTGAAAGTCTGCCTCCGAAAAAAACTTTTCTTTTATTACTTAATGAATTTATTGCAGTAATTATATTTTGTTTTGAGAGCATTTATCATACCTCTATTAAATTTTATCAGCATAAACCATTTGCATAAATAGTCCTCTGCTATCCTTCATTGGATTTTTGGGTATAGTTTTAAATCCATTTTTATATCCAAGCCTTCCAGTAATAGCAAGACATAGTGCATCTATGATATCATCTTTAATACCTTTCAACTTGTCATCAGAATATAGTATCTCTCTAATTTCATCAGTTTTTTCATAATAGCGGCTTAATACCTCGCAGCTCCTTGCTAATCTCATTACTATTTCAATCTTAAATTCTGCACTATGTTGTTGTTTACCCATGTTTTCTATCTCGATTTCTTTAATCTTAGTATAACGCGAGTTCCTTGTGTCTATCAAAGAGGGTAAGAGTCAGGATTATTGATTCTTACATATCAGCACCGCATGATTCGAAAATCCCGTACAAGATTTACTTAAGCATAAAAAATCCACAAGCTCTGTCCAAGCCTCTTTTTTCTCCGATGATTGATTGAACATTTCTGGAATAAATACAAAATCAACACCTAAGTTTTCCAGAACAGTAAGACCGTGTTTGTATGCATCATTTTCCATTTCTTCAGGCATAGTAAACCAATAAATACTATCACGGGTATCATCTATGCCTTCGACTAAGAGTGACTTGTTTTTTTGTTTATTAGGATATTTATCCGTCTCATACAAACAACCGCCCAAATAGACACCCACTTTATTTATATATGCGAACATAATAATTCCGCCTGCCTTGCACACCCTTTTGCATTCAGCAAAAACCAGCATTCTTTCATCCTGCGGCAAATGATACATAGGGCCTAATACTAATACAACATCATAAGTACTATCATTACATTCGGTCAAATTCGTTGCATCTCCGACAAAAGCTTCGACATTATCAATACTATTATCATGGGCCTTCTTATTTAGAAGGTTGATATTGCCGGGCGATATATCTACACCTGTATATTTTCTGCATTTGTTAGATAAATACATACCATAATAGCCCGTTCCACAACCAACCTCCAAAACATTGCTGTCAGGTGATATATAATTGTCAAGTAATTTTTTTGTATACTTATATTCCATAATGTAATCGGCTCGTTCGCCAGAATTTCGATTTTCTTCACGACTACCATCACCGTATCTTTCGATAATTTTTTCAGCATTCTTAGCCATAAATTATCCTCCCCACAATACAAATTAACTGATACATCCAACCTGACCACTTAACTATCAAATCTTCCTTTATGGACTTATTCCCACGAATCTATACATTTAATCGCTATTTCAGATACGTCAAAATGCTTTGAAATCGTTCTTCCAGATATTCAACTATTAATTCTGTCATTTCAACAGATGAGCCATCACGGTAATAACTATCAAAAGCCTCATAATATCGCTTGCGATCTACAAATTTCACATTAACCGGCGGATACCCATTCTGTATTAAAAATAAATTGAGTATTAGGCGACCCGTCCGTCCATTTCCATCCACAAAAGGATGAATGCCTTCAAATTTCAAATGAAACAACGCGGCACTCTCAATGGGATGCATTTTTGCAGAATAAAATTCCACTATTAGTTTTTCGATAAGTTCTGGTACCAATACTGGCTCTGGCGGTTCGTGAAAAGCGCCCATGATGCGAACTGGTATGCGACGATAAATGCCCCGATCTTTTGGTCTATCCATTAAAACCAAGGTATGAATTTGCTTAATAATATACTCGGTAAAAGGCGTATTGCTGGTTACCAGATCTTGTACATATAAGAATGCATCCCGATGTCCAACTGCCTCTAAATGATCCTTTAGAGGCTTTTTATCAATCGTAACTCCATCTAATACCATTGCCGTTTCTTGCAATGTAAGAGTATTACCTTCAATGGCATTAGAATTATAAGTGTATTCAACAAGAAATTCTTCTCGTAAACGCTGAATCTCTCCTTGAGTAAGCAGGCGATGGTCATTTAACTTATACTTAAGAGCATCTATTCTGGAAAAGCGTGACACGAACTGTTTTGGTATCTGCTTATATCTATTTTTTCGCCCATCTACTGGCTTTATTGCGTCCACTGGAATCCTATATGAGCGGCCCTTGTGAATAACCCCCGGAATTTTATTTTCATCACATAGTACCCTAACTCGACGATCTGAAATTCCCCATCTAAGTGCTGTTTCTTGTACACTCATATATTCCAAAAGAGCCACCTCCTCGTATATTGTTCCGATATTTCTATTATACACATAATTCGGAATATTATGCAAGATATTTTTGGGATAAGCCTGTTATATTGTTCCGTTCTTTAAATTGCTGCCAACAATAAAACCCTCAGCCCATCGTCTGAGGATTTTATTCTTAACAGTGCTTATATGTTCCAGCAGGAACCGCTATCCTGTCAGCTCTTGCTTGATCACAATACCCGACTGAAATTGAATTTCCACTTTGCTTTCGTTGATGACCCGGATCATCTGAATCAGCCTGTGGACAAGGTCATCATCGAATTCCCGCTTCTGGTAATTATGTTTTTCCATGTAGCCAGCAGCCGCTGATCATAGCACTGAGCCAGCTCACGCACCTGCACCAGCTTGACCTTTTTCTTTTTCAGGTCTTTAATCGATTATACAGTACTCCTTATCAAAAAGTCATCGGTGCACTTTGTTTAAAATAAATACTCCTGGGGTAATGGCAATAAAGATATTGCTTGCTATCTTGTTCGACAGTTAAATCTTTTTTTCACTTTTATTAATTATATATTTGTCCAATTTTGCTCTGTAATACCATCCTATGCAAATCATTATTATCGCAATAAAAATAGCCACCGTTCTTCTTATAGAATCTGGTGAATATAAAGTAGACACCAAGATACCTGTTCCTGCTCCACCAAAAAAGTCACTAACCCTCTTTTCTCGCCGAATTAACTTCTCCCGATTTAGAGAAGAAATTATATTGGCATCAGCCTTTTTGCGGAAGTCTTCATCACTGATTCGCTCTCCACTTAAAAGTTCATTAATACTGATTTCAAGTTCTTCACACAAGGATTGCATTAAGGATATATCTGGCATATAGTTTCCATTTTCCCATCGAGAGATGGTTTTATTAGTCACTCCAAGTTTTTCACCAAGCTCTGCCTGTGTTATTTCTTTTTCTTTTCGGAGTTCTGCTATAAATTTCCCAATTTTTTCTTGATTCAAAATGCCCCCTCCTTTTCTATAAAAATAGTAGCACACGCAGATGATTTTGTATTCCCCATAAATAGCGAATATCTGCAAAGCCTCACATCTTTTCGAGCTCTATTCTGTTCTCCTATGTTTAAAACACACAAGCTATCTATTTGAAAGTATGCAGAAGCCCTTGATCTTACGTATTATTTGAGAGTTTCCAGGATGAAGTACCGTCCTGAAAGCATTTTACCGATGCCCATTTGTCGTTGGTGGAAATTATTTCAGATTCGCCCTGCACCAGAGCTTAAATTGTTAGCATCAGCTCCCTTTTTCCTACAGGCTGTCAATATGCTCCTTTTCAAAATAGACATCGACGCCAATCTCCATCAAGCTGCGGATTGCCTGAATGCTGTCCACTTTGTTTCTGACGAACCGTGTCAAGAATTTCGTGATGATCATGTAAACATTCCTGTCCTCGCAGTTCTTCATCATCCTTAAGAAGTCATCTGTTATTTACAGTTTTGTCCCGCTTATTAATTTGATTGTTAAAATAGACTCGAATCTTACAGTATTGGGGTTTTCAGCCCGACATATCCGTTAAGCAGTGCCAACGGAATAATCATGATTCCAATCACGACAAATGCCCCGATGATTCTGCCGCCTTTCAGACCAGCCACTTCCCTCAGAAAAATCACATATAAGATCGTTTTCCATATCAGTATGCCGACAAATACAATGCTCAGCAGCATGCCCCAGATGCTGTTGTTCCAGAAAACAGTAAAAAAAGTCTCGCTGAAAGCAACTGCAAATGAACACAGCAAAGTGGGAAAGAAGGTCAGACCCCATGTCTGAATGTAATCGTTAAGTGACATTTTGCTGCCAAAGCATTTGCAGATGAACCAAAACACAGTGCATACCGCCAGATAACTAACGCATCCCCACAAGGTGGTGCGCAGTATCAAATAAATGTCGGGAGTTAGGTGCTGAGCACCGGAGAACCAATCCAAAAGCGGTACAAAGGCCGCGTTGATCAGTATTGTAAGTGCAACCAGAAACCATGTCGCCGTTTTATTTTTATTCCGAAATGCTTCTATCGGATGATTTAATACCTCAAAAAAGTATTTCATTTTCTTAACCTCCAAAAACTCTGAGTACCATATTCGTGTATCCGGTTCCCCATATCAAGGAGCATAACACCGCCTGTACCGTGGAAAACCCGAAAGCAAAACGCCAAGGGTATACTGTAATCAACTTAAAAAACTTCTCCTCGGGTGTAACGTCGTATTTGCGGTACTCAAGCAAAATCTGATTTAGCATTTTTTCCTTCTGCTGCTTTGTCGGCAGCGCGTAGTTTTCCAATATAGTGTAGGTCTTTTTATGTTTTTTCACAGCTCAAATCCCTCCTTCTTTCGGGATAATCGGTATTCTTTGATGAAAGCATTTTTTGATCTTTGCAACAGGCTTTCTATGGCTTTCGGGGATTTATCCGCAAGCTCCGCGATTTGTTTGACGCTTTTCCCATCGACATATTTAAGCAGCAGCGTGATCCTGTAATGCCTGGGAATTCGGTTTAAACAGCCATAGACTATTTTGCTTTCAAGAGCAGACTCCATAAGCTTTTCTGTATCCTGCTCAGGATCACTCAGGTAATCGGTAAGCGGGCCGTCCATGTCAACCAACTGAACCTTTTGGCTGTATTGCTTTCGGTAGAAGTCGAAGAGCTTATTTTTAGTAATTTTAAATACCCAGGTTCTATCCGAGCAAAGCCCTTTAAACTCATTCAGGCCCTTAAACACGTCAAGGAATATCTCCTGAGTTATATCCTCCGCCAGCGCGGCGTCCAGTCCCGTATGCAGGAATACATACCGGTAAATCTCATCGATGAGAGCCCGGTACAGTGATATGAATTTTTCTTCTTTCCGGTTTTCCGCCATATTTATAGGTCCCCTCTCATTCCTGGACAACAGTAAGCTCCTTTGAGACCATTATATCGCCTTCATAACTTACTTGAAATTTCAATGTTCCGGCTGAGACCTTATCTCCTTCCAGAGAAAAAATAATAACACCTCTTTTATCGGTGGGCATTTTCTGAGTATCGGTTTTAACTTCATTCCCGTCAATGAACCATATTGCTGTATACTCCATCCCCTTGGGGGACTCGACAAAGTACACGCTGGCATAAGCATCCTTACCGGCTGTCAGCTGTTCCGGCTGCGCGGCGTTCTCCAGATCGGCTTTTTCGGTATATTTATGATCCGAAATAATATATTTCGAAACGGTATCGGACTCTCCAAAGCCGACAAGAGCAAGTGCAAAAACTGTTATTAAAGCAATCAAAAATGTTACAATCTTAATTGTTTTCATATAGGTAAACCTCCTATTCACCATAATTATACTCGTCCTGACGGCAGAACACCAAATATGAAATGGTAAAAAGTATCAGAACCCCCGACGAAAAGCCTATGATGCCATTAAGTAAGTTTGTGGTATTTTCAAAATCGGAAAGGGCATTCATTAAAACGCCTGGAGCTATCATGCTGACGCCGTCTATAACCCCATGGGACCAGTGAAAGGCGCTGCCGAGCCCCTCAACAATGATCATAAAGAAGCGTGGCATGAGGATGAGTCCCACCGCCAGGCTCCAGATCAGCGCCGCTTTAGAGGATCGCGCTAATACGGAGATTATAACACCCATCGCGGCGAAAACCATGATATAGCCCCACAGCGGAAGCAGATACCGGACTAGGAGCATTGCGTTTGAAAGTTCACTTAGCAAAACAATCACCGCAGTAATCGGCAAAAGGTATATAAATGATAATATCAGCGATACAACAGCCGTCGTGAGAGTTTTTGCCGTGAATATTTGTTTCTTGGTAATACCCGAGCATAAAATGCAATCAAGAACGTTATGCTCCCGGTCGGAGGATACCAGGTCAAAGTAAACGGATAAGACAGCCCATGCGCCGAAAATGATCTGAGGCAGAAACAGAGTCATAAACTCGACCTTGTTTTCGTTCACCAGTTCAGTCCTGCCCGCGGAGGTAAAGAAGAAAAATACTGCCATACCCGCCATCGCAATCCAAATCAAAAAAGTCCTGAAGCTTAAGGCGGATCTGATATCCCGCAAAGTGAGTTTCAGTAATGTACCGTTCACAGTTCACCACCCCCTATGTGCATCTGCTCTTGAACAATCGTTTTGACGTTAGAAGAAGAAACTTCAAAAATACCAATCGAGTCAATGGCAAGCGCTTTTACCAATTCGGATACTCCATTTTTATCTGTTTTCACATTGAGAATAGTCCGGTTTTCATTGCAGGCCAGAGAGTATTTTTGCACCAGCACTTCATATATACGCCGGGGAATTGGCTCTGTCTTGATCATGTAACTGCCTTCCAGCTCCCGACTATAGATAAGATTACCTTTTTCAAGAATTGCGATATTCGTGCAGATTTCATCCATGTCCTGAAGGATGTGGGAAGATATCAGGATACTTTTACCGTCCTTATGAATCGACTCGATCATATTCGTCATTTCATAGGTCGCATTGGGGTCAAGACCGGCGGTGGGCTCATCTAAGATATACAAGTCTGGCTCACCGGTCATTGCAATGACCAGCTGCAATTTTTTCTGCTGCCCCGGAGAAAGATGCTTCACCTTCTTTGCTATATCCAGCTCCAGCTTTTTGCATAGTGAAAAGCCCATTTCACAATTGGCTCTGCGGATAAATGCAAAAAAGCGAATGGTATCGGCAACGGAAGCTCCGTTGTCAAATCGGCAGCTTTGCGGCATGTATCCTACAAAGTCTTTTTCCGTATGAATAATGACGCTTCCTCCGCTCGGTTTCATCAACCCTGTTATTAACCTGAGCAGGGTCGTTTTCCCCGCTCCGTTTTGGCCTACCAGTCCGTATACGTCTCCTCTTGAAACCGTCAAGCTTATATCGTGCAAGACTTCCATTTTTCCAAAACCTTTTTTCAGATGATTCACGTTTAATACTTGCTCGTTCAACCATACATCTCCTTTCGAAACCCTTATCATTGGCTTTCAAAAGGGTAGTCGTGTTTAGAGTAAAAATCCTTCGTAGAAATAAGTATTTTTTTTAATCAATATGAATCCGTCTGTTTCTGCGTTTCAAATAACACTCCTTCTTACTTGATTAGTTGTTCCTATACATTTACACATAAAATGCCATTAAGGCTTTACACTTTTTTCTGCTATCAAAATTGCAAATTCCTTTTTCTCTTTAACCCCTCTTTTATTCCACTCATCTGTAAGTTCATCACTTACAGCAATTCCTCTCATCCTT
>Ga0172378_10006338_pt1 | contig 11060 bp, 8 predicted proteins | sample GrowelOW332metaG_FD_119755 | JGI IMG/M metagenome (GOLD analysis project Ga0172378, IMG submission 119755) | Groundwater microbial communities from an aquifer near a municipal landfill in Southern Ontario, Canada - Pumphouse #3_1 metaG | ecosystem: Environmental > Aquatic > Deep subsurface >... | reverse complement strand
TCAAAATAATCGCGTAGACATCAAAAACACCATAGGGAAAACGCCCTTTGCTACAAACCTTTTTTCCTCGATGATTTTCAGAAAAACGGCTTGTGTTTGTTTTTAATTAGTTGCTGTAAAGGTCGTTATAAAATTTTACGCACTTGACAGAGATCAGGAACTCTGAGAGTACGCTCCGCCTGAAATCACTTCCTTCTGACAGTCCTTTTCATGGCGATAAGGAAACTTGATGATTTTTAGGAATCCTTATGTTTCTGCATGAGTGTCGATGATTCTTCTTGACAATTCGTTTCCGGGACACTATTTTTCGTCGCAGTTCAGAAAACTCTGATCCCCACCCAACCAGGGGGCTGACCTTACCCATTCGCGCGCGCGTGAGGCGGAACTGCCTGGCAGGGCAGCCGGGCATCCACTGTTTGGAAGCCCGAGATTCCCAAAGCAATGGATTCTGAAAAAGTGATGCATTACCCACGGACTCGCAAAAGGAAAATCCGTCAGGATATCGAACGGAAGTTGCGTTATATTTTGTGGCGTGAAGAAGTTGTGTCCGAAGAATGGATTGTCTTCAGTCAAGTGCAGGTAAAGCATTAAGAATGTTAGATATTATGTGATTTTGCGACTTTCAGGCAGGAGTCTTCATGCAAACAGTTGAAAAGCAAAAAATCAGCGATTCGGGAAAAGCCGCTCTTGACATTATCATACCAGTTGGCCTGGAAGATGAACCGGATATGGGAAAGCTTATCCAAAATATCATTGAGCTGCATAAAAAGACGGGCTTTGCCAAATTCGCGCTTTCGGATCCTTCCAAGGGCTGGCGCAGTGTCGGCTATCCCCCGAAAGAGCATTTTCTGCAGATTGCTGAAAAGATCATCGCTTACAAGCAGGCGCTTGGTCCCTACGGCATAGAATGTGCCTGGTGGCACACTCTGACCTTGAAATCAGGGCCGACGCCATGGCGCAGGATCATCAATATCGACGGAACGCCCGCCCGCTTTTCAAGCTGTCCGCTGGATCCGGATTTTCGGGAACGTTTTGCTTCCGATGTGGCCTTGGTTGCTGCGAAAGCCAGTCCGTATATGATTATCTTTGAAGATGATTTCGGTATCAATTGCCATAATGGGCTGGCTTGTTTCTGTGATCTGCATTTGGCGGAATTTGCCAGACGTACCGGCATCCCCTATTCACGGCAGGAACTCCAGGAAAAATTTGCCGGACAAGATGAAGAGTCGATTTCGCTCCGGCGCAGATGGGCTGAATTATGCAAGGATTCTCTCGTTGGCCTGGCGGCACATATTCGGGAAAAAGTCGATCTCCTCACGCCTGGGATCCCGATGGGGAGCATGCAGCCGGGTTGCGCGGACTTGGATGGCGACAGCACCCAAGCAGTGGCTGCCGCTTTTGCTGGGAAAAAACATCGGCCTTTTGTGCGGTTGTATGGGAGTTCCTACGGTAGCGATGATGCCCCCTCACTGCCGGAAACCATGTTCCATGCATTATATGGCAAGCAGCATTTGCCGGAAAACTTTATTATTTATCACGAGTCGGATACTTATCCCCATAATCGCTTCTGCATGTCGGCGGGGAAATTAAAAAGCCTGATGGCCAGCGCTTATTCCTTTGCTTTTGATGGATCGACCTTTCAGGCACGCCAGCATTTGGATGACCCGAATGAGGAAAAGGGTTATTATGAGATGTTCGTCAACGAACGCAAGCGCTTTCAGGCCATTCAGACGATAGCGAAGAATTGTGCCGTATCCGGTTGCGGGCTCTTTTATGATCCCTTCCGGGGGAGTTTTTGCAAAGGTGCCCACCCAGGATGGCTCAGGACTCTTGCGCACTTTGGCATCCCGTATACTACAAATGAGGCACAGGTGAATTTTCTTTCCGGAACTCAACCCGATGCCCTGAGCAATGAAAAAATCAAAGAACTTTTGTGCAAAGGCCTGATCCTTGACGGGGAAGCTGCCCAAGTGCTTTGTGAGCGGGGGTTCAGCGAAGATCTCGGCGTAATGGTGGCCCCCCCTGTTGAGGACGCCAATAAGCTCAGAGACTTGGAAGGCAGGGAAATGATCCGTGAACCATTCGTATCCGGGAATCACGGTCGCCGCATGACCTGGAATTCTACCTATTCGCCCTATGGCAATGGAGTGCTCTTCCAGATCTGCCCGCTTGCCCCTGCCTGCAAAACCATCACGGATTTGCTCAATTTCAGGGAAGAGAATCTGGGCTCCGGCATGACCCGTTTCGTAAACCGGTACGGAGGGCGCGTGGTTGTCATGGCCATGACAACCAGCGGTAACCTGTCCTCTTCTTTGTTCAATTATCGGCGCCAGAGACTGCTGCAGAAACTGATTCTCTGGGCAGGAGCCGACGATATCGTCTTTGTCAAAGAAAGAGCCAAGACTTTCTGCATCCTGAATCAGCCTCTGCCGCAATACCAGGATCGGTTCCGGGGTGTTCTGACCTTGATCAACCTCTGTTCCGATTCCTTCGATTCCGTGGAATTATTTCTCCCGGAAAAATGGCGTAAAAAAAACTTTGTGAAATATCTCGACAGCGAGGGAAACTGGGAAAAAGCGGACTTCCAAGCTACACCCGATGGAATCGAAGTTTTCCGCCCTACGCCTCTCTTCGATCCCCTTTACCTCCTCTTTGAAAAGGCAGGAGCTCCGGACTGAAGCGGACTTCTCCATCAAAAACTTTATCGCACCCTAGCATTTTCCATAGCGGAGCGTTCCAATGAATAAAAGGGACGAATCGATATCATGTTGTTCTATCGGCAGTCGCGGACAAGGAGTTCCGTACGATGGGGGATTGACGCCGCTGCTCCAGGCCGTGACACCGTCACTGCCGCGGCTCTGGCAGACAGCTCCAAGGCAGCCTGAAGCTCCATCCTTGCTGCCAGGGCTGCAACAAAGTACCCCATAAAAGTATCCCCGGCCGCTGTGGTATCTACTACTTTTTCAACCGGAACAGCCGCAATTTTTATCTTTTGTTCCCCACCCGCCGGTTGATAACACGCTCCACGGGAACCCAATGTTAACAGCAGATTGCAGTGTTTGCAGGCAAGCGGAATTTGCTCTTGCAACGCAATGGCTTCTGTTTCATTGAGAATCAGCGTATCAACATATTCCAGCGGATAAGAAAAAACCTCCGGCCCCATTGGTGCCGGATTAAAAAACACCCGCATTTGTCTTTTGGCTGCCTGCCGGATGACGTCCGGGGTCACCGAAATCTCGTTTTGCAGCACCACGAAATCTCCGGCGGACAGTCTATTCAACGCTGTAGCGACGGCAGTCGTTGGGATTGCCTGATTGGCTCCGCCAAAAAGCACGATGCTATTTTCGCCGTTGTCTGCGACCTGAATCAGGGCTTGTCCTGTGGGAATTGTGTGTGAAATGCTGATATTTTCGCAGTTCACTCCTTCGCCTTCCAACAATTCTTTCAGAAAGATTCCCTCGATTCCGATCATTCCGGCGTGAAGGATCTCAATTCCGGTTTGAGCCCGAGCCAGTGCCACAGACTGATTGAGTCCCTTGCCGCCCGCGAAACATTGATAATTTGCCGCAGCCAGCGTTTCCCCTGGCTGAACGGTATGGGGCACCCTGTACACGTGGTCAATATTCAACGAACCAAAGTTCAACACTTTCATTGGATCAGAATACCTCGAGTTCGGACAGTGCAAACTGGTTGCCTGTAAATTCAATGCGCAACTCCTGAAACATCCCCGGTGTCAGCGGAATTGTCAATACGTCACGATCGGAATTGGCGAATTCCGCGATGGTTTGCCATTTGCCGTCTTCCGCACAAGCACGGACTATTCCTCCAGGAAGCGCCAATCCTGACACTTCATCCCGGCCTCCGTAGAGCTTCCAGCCTTTTATTCGGTAGAGCTTAAGTTTGCAGAGTAATCCAGCCTTTGGTAGCGTTAGAGTCAAGACTGGTTTTTTATCAGCGGAGTTTGGTTGCCAAGTCATATGACCGTCGCGGGGGTAACTTTCCTTTATCCCATCCAACAGGTTGAGCGCAGTAGCCCAATTACGCGTAAAGTAACGCGCAGTTTCGGAAGTGGCCCGGATCTGCGGTTTGCCGGCAGGAAACACCTCTTTGTGGGCATTGACGAAGTCCAGCAGACGGGGCACCCCAAAGGCGGCCAGATTGCCAGGCACTGTGCGTTCAGCATCAAAGTCAGCGATGCGTTGGCTGGCCTGCGCAAGCGTCTCAAGATCTTGTGCGGCTGCCGAGGAGTTGATGTAAATATGGGTGGCATAAGGGGGAAACTCATCAGAGAATGAACCGTTATTCACCTCAACGCTGCGGTTCTCGGAAGCAACAAAGAGTTTTACTTCCGGCAACTGTCCAGAGAAGGTCATTTTCACATTCTGGTTTGAAGTATTGATGGCGATCAAGCAGAAGCGGTCTTCGGTTCCTTTTTTCAACGCAACTTCAAAAAGTTGATTTTCGGGTTCGGTGATGACTTTGACTGCGTCATTGACGTTTGGGTCGAGCAGGAACTCTTTAAGCCGGTTACCCTCGGCGAAGAGCCAGTCCGGGGCGAGTCGGGTAACGCTGAACATTTGGCTGGCATGGTAAAAATCATACAATAAGACGCCTTTGCCATTTGCCGCGAAGACCTGATAGAACTGATTTCGGATTTCAGCAAAGGTTGGCGGACGTCCGGGCACACCGCCGCCGCGCTGTTCTGGCATCCAGACGAAGGCCTGAATCACTCCCCATGCCGGTTTGTATTTGGCGGCTTCCCGGATAAAGGAAGCAGTGCCATTGAGTGGTATGCGGGGGCCATTTTCAAAGTAGTCGGGATAATAGTCCGGGAACAGAATGTCAGCACAGTCCTGGTAATCCCGGATGCCGCTGATGCTGCAGTTGAGCATCAGGGTCGGATGATAGGGATCAATTTTCGTCAGATACTCACGGCATTCGGCATACCAGGCCGAATTTTCGTTTCGCATTTCGGGTTCGTCGGCAAGATACCAGCCGAGGACACGACTGTTTCCGGCAATTCTGACCAGATTATCCAGCACTTTTTTTTGCTCTTCGGTGAGTTTGCCCATGAGCTGTTTTGAGTTGAAGTGGCGATATTCGAAATGCCCGGAGAATTCCTGGAACGGGAACATCAGTCCCAAGGTGCCGGTTGAAGCGGCGAACTGGTCGAAACAACGCTGGAGTTCATCAGGGGTATTGAACCGGCTGTAGGTCATGAAGGAGGTGTTACCGGCCAGACGCTCGTTTGGCGAAGAACGGAACCAGCCGCAGGGTAGAAAGCGTTTGCCGTTTACGATTGTGACTCCCTCATTGTCAATCCGAACTTCTTCCTGACTTGGCGGAAGTTTGCGGATCACTGCAGTATCGGTCTCGTTGCCTGAACGGGCCAGCAGCTGATAATCGCCGTCCGGCCATTCAGCCAGGTCGAATTCGACCGGAATACCGGCCTTGGCGCGGTGGGTCAAACTGTTGTTGCCGGAGCCGGAGAGCTGGTATTCGATCTGCTGTTCTGGCGCTGTTTTACGAAAAGTGGCAGTGGCTCGGATTCGTTTGTCAGGCATGGTGGCGAAGATTGCGTTGCGGTAACTTGGTTCAAATATCTTGAGCAAAAGATTATGGTTATCGATCGTGATCTTATGGCGTACTGCCCGTATCAGACTGCTGTCGGTACTGCGAAGCTGAAACTCCAACGTATAGTTTCCTTCCGGCGAATCCGCCGGAAACAACATCACGAACCGGGTATATTTACCGGCAGGAACAGACAATGTCACTGGCGGCGCGCTGATCTGCTGATTCTGTGCAAGAAGGCTTCCTGTCAGGGAAATAATGCGGTGAGTGGAGCTGCGGTTGATCAGGTCAGCCTGAATGCTGACACTGCCATCGCTGTCTGGCTGACTGATATTCTCCACGGTGAGTGCCAGATTGGCTGGGTCGAATGCGGCGAACTCAACCGGCGTATACTCCCAGGGACGGTCAAAGAGCTCGCCGCCGAGCTTCGAGTAACTGGCATATTCCGCAGGTTTGACTGTGTATCGGGAACGGGCCACATTAAATTTCCACTTCGGATCTTTGCCCGGTTCCAACGCCCCGAATGGAATCCGTAAACTCACCAGATAGTGATCCGGTTTCATATTAACAGCAATATCGGCAAATCCGCGCCAGCCACGGACAACTGCCAGATTTCCGGTACCGGTATTGTCATCCTGCTGGAAAAATTCGCAGCTGTGTGCCTTGGAATTAATAATCCATTTATATTGGGTTTGCGAAGCAGGATCGGCGGTTATGGCGAATTCAACGCTGTCATCCCTCCAAAGAAGGGGAGTGCCGCTGCTGTGTTTGGCGACGAGTTTGGAGGTGTCGGGTTCAGCAGCCTCAATCAGCACGTGAATGGCTTCTGCGTCCGAGCCAATTTTGAAGCGGGTGCCTGCCGTCAAAGGGATGCCCTTGTACAGCGGATGAAATCCTTCATACCAGGGCTTCTCCGCCAATAATTCCAGGGTTGACAATTTTCGGGGGCTGATATTCAGATCAATGGTCGTTTTAATCTGCAGCTGCTGAGCATCCGGAGTCATCGTTGTCAAATTGACCCCTAACCGGTAATCGCCGTGTGGCCAGCCAGCCGTTTCGAGCTTAATAATCATGCGGGTGGCATTCCACTCGGTACGGGGAAGCCAAACGGCATTTTGTACACCCCCGAAAATGTAACAGACGTCCTGGGAACGAATAGCGTCTCGCCGAAAGACTTCAGGCACAGTATCCAGCCCTGCAGGGACGGTTGGCGCAAAGGCGTAGACCTGCCAGGCGCGCAAAGTGTTTTCTTCGAGCTGACGGATAATCTCGATTTCCAATGGCTCACCAGGGAGCAGCTGTTTTTTCAGCACTTTGACGGTATGGCTTTCTGCAGAACCCAGCAGCAGCATTGGCAGCGCCAGAAAAAGTCCCCATAATATTTTCATCGCTGAATTTCCTTCCCTTATCGCACATAAACCGGCCATGCGTAACTCGAACCAGGATGGGGAGTTAGATTTTTCGAAGCCAGGTCAAGATATGTGTGCCCAGAAGCATTGCCTGCGGCAAAAAGAATATTGGTTTTGCCACGATGCCGCATGGTAGCCCGCCAGTAAGTCTTTGAAATATCCGTCAGATATTCTGCCCGGCTTTCAAAATAAAGGTTGTTGTAGTTGCCATCCATCGTCATCACCAACTGAGCAGTCTGTTTCAACTGCACCATTTTGACACCGTAAGAGAAATTGATGAAATCAGAGGTTCCGACACCATATTCACCCCCAAAGAACGCAGAACGCGTATAGGAGAAATGCTGTAGCCATGGATCCTGATTTGGCCGAATAAATGAGGGGCATTGGCGCAATTTTATAGCAAGATTAACTGGAATATAGGCCGAAAGCGGATAATCATTGGAATATTTCCAGGTGGCATTCGTGCTTGACGATGCGTCGACATGCCAGAAAGTAAATTTGCTCGGATAGGCAGTGCGGGAGCGTGCAACATATTCATCGTTGTCTGAAACATACTGCTGTTCTGCAAAACCCCATTGCCGGAGCTGGTTCAGACAGACCGTGCCTTGAGCTGATTCACGGGCTTTCTGCAACGCCGGAAGCAGCATCGATGCTAAAATGGCGATGATTGCTATCACGACAAGCAATTCAATTAATGTAAAAACGTACCGTTGCGACATTTTGTTCATGTTAAATCTCCTGATTTGGCACTGAAATATTAAGACAAAATTTATGGGTAAAAATTCTTTATGCGTGACAAGTCAGCTACCCAGTGCAGCGGTCAGAATTTCGGGGCAGTGTCCGCACATGGTTTTGAGCAGAAATTTTCGATAGCCGGGCAAATCAGTCCATCCGGTCGCTACATGGGATAAGGGTGCTTCCAAAGACTCCACCAGATAGCCTTTGTCATCGACCGCCAGATGCATATCATTCATTTGCAAGAATTCCGTACTGCAGGCCAAATGCACTGCAACTGTGTCGAATAGAATCGAGCTGCGTTGCAGTGACTTATCGATTTTATGGTAGCGTCGCCAACAGTCATAATGTTCGAGAAGCAATTGCAGCCCCGGATCAGAGGAAGCTGCCACCACCTGATACTCGTCACCGGCAAGCACAACCTGACCACAACTGTCCAGAGGAGTGAACCGGGATTCCAGCCATGGAGTAGCGAAAATCCGTTTGGCAGCTGGAATGTCGCACTTGACGTTGTATTCCACAATTTGACCCTCTTTGCCTTCATGGCTTTGTTTGAGGCTGCCGAACATGCCAGTAAAGCGGATGTTTTGTGCAGTTTCAGGTGCCAGATCAAGCATCGCTGCTATGGCTGGAGCCGGCCCGATGCTGATCAATGTCACCGGCTTGTCAGCAGTTTGAACGATTTCGATCAGCTGTTGCGTACCGTTTTAAAGACTTGTCCAGAATAGGAAGATAGCTCTGAGCCGTTCAGAACACCTGCAATCGATCGATAGCATAAGTTCTCAACAGAGGATTCAAGACCCAATCCAATCGGCACGTCTGAACGCCCGAAATGGGTCAGAATACTCGCGACAAGCGAAGCCCGATAATGCAAGTCCCCTGTGTCAACAAGCACCATCTTGAGATCATACCACGGTTGCCTCAACAGCATGATCAAAGCCCAGGTGTCATCGATGTCTGTGCCGATATCAGTATGAAGAATTACCGGAACTTTGGAATGAATTGCCATTAGAAACCTCATATGTACATTTTGCATTTATTTTGTTGTAGTATATATTTTACTAGATTTAAAGCTAAAGTCAATTGGAAATCACTAGATAAAAATATTAAAAAACAGGATTTTAAGATAATAAGGATTTCATGGCAATGACCCCGTGTGAATTAAAATTGTTGCTTTGTGATGTTTTTGATGGGGAACACAATGTTTCAATGCATACCCATTCCGGAGCAGAATTGATTCTTGTTGAAAGTGGCACTTGTGCATTGGACATCGGCGGAGTCCGGTACCGTGGAGAAGCCGGCAGCATGTTTTTTATTCCTCCCGAAACAGAGCATAATCAGCTGAATTACGGTGTTGTTCGTGACCGGTATTGTGCTTTTGTTATTTCTGATACCGAATGGAATCAACGCAGCGGGGTAATCGAAATTGGCCGTGACTATCTGATTGGAGAATGGTTGGAACATCTGCGGGGATTACATATAGGTTCCGACCACTCTTCAGAGCCTGGCTTATTGTGCGCGTTGATTGCCCGAATCCGGCATATCGAACACCATCATAGAGAATTACTCACGATGGAACCTGCCGGACGGGCAATCCATTTCATGGAAGGCAGTTTTGCCGATCTGAATCTTAATCTTGGCCGTATTGCAGCGCATACCGGAATCAGCGTCAGTTACTTGAAACTGTTGTTCAAGCGACAATTTGATTGCGGTCCGATCGCCTATCTTACGGAATTGCGGCTGGCCAAAGCAGAACAGCTGTTAAATAATCCTTATTTGAGAATTGGAGAGATCGCCATACTCTGCGGTTTTCGTGATCCGGACTATTTCTCCCGTCTTTTTCGCCGACACCGCAATCAAACACCCCATGAATTCCGTTCGCACCAGCGCTGAATCAACGCAACCAGAAAATTTTCCTGTCGTGCTCCGCATGGTGGAAGGCAATGTTCGTGATGCCTCAACTCAATGCCATGCATCTGCTTCAATCAGTCAGAATAGAGGATTTTATTGTCGTGGTTGAGCGTATTTTTTTGCCGCAAAGAATCCGGCAAACATAGCATTATCAGGTGCCAAGGCGGTGAATACCGTTGCAGAGCAATAATGGGCTGTATTGGAATGCAATGAACGAACATGCCCGTTTGCTCTATCCTGGATTCCCGTGAACACATAATAACGATCTGTCAAGCGGGAAGCAGGACATCCATCGCCTCGTAGATTCCCCGTTGCTTTTTCTAGCAAGATGAGCATAGCATCCCAGGTTCTCCAATCTAGGTTGCCCCTTTCTATGAAAGAGGTGTTGATGGTGTTGCTGGAATTTTCTGTTGATTTCTTCAGTACAGCTAAGTAGCTTCCAAAGACCGTTGTTCGAGTAACTTCAACAACAATGCCTTCTTTGCGTTCCTTTTTGACTGTAGCGTACAGTAAATCTTTTGGTGCTTCCAAGCGTCTTGCCGACCGGGGCGGCAGAGCCGAAGAAACCGTCTGAAAATTCAGACATTATCGCATCTGATCCAGCAGCTCCTGAAGTTCCTTCAGGCGTTCCGGGATGGCGATATGCTGGGGGCACTTCGGCAGACATTGCCCGCAGGATTGGCATTGTGCCGCCAAGGCGTCTACCGGGATTTTATTCCATAGCTGAAGAAATTCGTCCTGCTTCTGCTGCAGGGTTTGCGCATCCTTCCGGGCGAGTTCCGGCAACAGGCGTTTGCCTGCGCATTGATTATAGGCGGAGAAATTGCCTGGGATGTCGACACCAAAAGGGCAGGGCATGCAATATGCACAGGCTGTACAGGGAATCGGGCGGAGCTGCAGATATGCTTCCAGCGCCTGCTGGAGGGTATTGCGTTCTTCTGTGGTCAACGCCTGGAAGCCCGAGGTATTCTTCAGATTATCCTGTAGTTGCTCCATTGTGGTCATGCCGCTGAGCACAGTCAGCACTCCGGGCAAGGATGCAACATACCTGATTGCCCAGGAAGCCAAGCTCTTTTCAGGAGCGGCCTGATGCAGGATGTCGGCGGCTGTTTCATTGAGGCTGGCCAGTGTGCCGCCGCGTACGGGTTCCATGATGATACAGGGCAACTGGTGTTCAACGGCCAGATCATACAGGGCGCGGGCATTCATCGTATCCCAGTCCTGATAGTTCAGTTGAATCTGTACAAAATCCCAGGGGAAATTGTTTAGCACGTATTTCATCAGTTCGAGCGTGCCGTGAAAGGAAAAGCCCAGCTTGCGGATGCGCCCGGCCTTTTTTTCCTGCTGCAAGTAGTCCAGCACCTTTTCTTTGACATATAAGCGCTCAAACTCTTCCTGCGTGGTCAGCGAATGCAATAAATAAAAGTCAAAGTA
>Ga0172378_10006336_pt1 | contig 11060 bp, 9 predicted proteins | sample GrowelOW332metaG_FD_119755 | JGI IMG/M metagenome (GOLD analysis project Ga0172378, IMG submission 119755) | Groundwater microbial communities from an aquifer near a municipal landfill in Southern Ontario, Canada - Pumphouse #3_1 metaG | ecosystem: Environmental > Aquatic > Deep subsurface >... | reverse complement strand
GTGGAGTGTTGCATTTGGCTAAAAAGAAAACACAGCCCGTTAAGCAAGTCGGCAACTGGGTTTACAGACTGTAGGTAAATATGGTTTATGTTTCCGCAAGAAAGGAAGAAAACATGGTAATACAACAATCTCTGCTTCGCATGAAGCAGGGATTGTTGTATTGTATAAGTTGGTTAATCAACAAGGATTGGCGGCTTATCTTTCGTTCTGTTTATATTGTGGACGCTATGTTATAATAAGTAACAATATAGAACATAGAGGGCTGGTGCAATAACGTGAAGCAGACAAAAGAAAATACAGGAGAACAGATTGCCATTTATTCTCGTAAATCTAGATTTACAGGTAAAGGTGAGAGCATAGAAAATCAAATCGAGCTTTGCAAACAGTATATCCGTCGCCGTTACCCAAATTGCAATGACGAAGGTATCTTGATATATGAAGATGAAGGATTCTCGGGAAAAAATATGGAACGTCCTGAATTTAAGAAGATGATGGCTGAGGCAAGGGAAAAAAAGTTTTCTGCTATTGTCTGCTATCGCCTTGACCGCATAAGCCGTAACATAGGTGACTTTGCCAAGCTGATTGAAGAATTGGACGGCTTGGAAGTTGCCTTTATTTCTATTAAGGAACAATTTGATACTTCCTCTCCTATGGGTAGAGCCATGATGTATATTTCCTCTGTATTTTCGCAGCTAGAGCGTGAAACGATAGCCGAGCGTATACGCGATAATATGCATGAGCTATCTAAGACTGGCCGCTGGCTTGGCGGTATATCACCAACAGGGTATGAGTCTGAGCAAGTGGAGAAGATAACAATAGACGGGAAAATAAAAAAGGCTTGTATGTTAAAAATCATTTCCGAAGAAGCAGAAATCATTAAACTGATTTACAAAGTGTTCTTGGAAACCAATTCATTGACGAAAACGGAAACTTACTTTATTCAAAACGGTTATAAGACGAAAAACGAAAAAATGTTTAGTCGCTTTGCTCTCCGCAATATCCTTACCAATCCTGTATATATGATTGCTGACGAGGATGCTTATGGTTACTTAATCGAAAACGAGGTAGATTTGTTTGCCGAAAAAAAAGATTTTGATAGCGAGCATGGCATTATGGCATATAACCGTACCATTCAAAAATCCGGTAAGACTAACCAAATGCGCCCAATGGGCGAATGGATCGTGGCTGTGGGGAAACATACAGGTCTGATCAAAGGCACGGAATGGATCAAGGCACAGGAATGCTTAGAACAGAATAGTTCTAAGTCTTTCCGTAAACCAAGAAGCAACGTCGCGCTTCTTTCCGGTCTTTTATTTTGCACCTGCGGTGACTATATGCGTCCAAAACTAAGCAAACGGATGGATACACAAGGAGCGTTTATTTATTCTTATCTTTGTGCCATGAAAGAAAAGAGTCGTTCTTATGTTTGCCAGATGAAGAATGCCAACGGAAATATGCTTGATAGAGTTGTGTGTGAAGAAATAAAAAGACTTGGCGCAGACAGTTCAGAATTTATCCGTCAGCTTGAGCTTGGCAAAAAACAACTGGAAGGCAATCATGAAGAATATGACGACAATTTAGAACGCCTGCGCGGTGCGCTTGCTGAGAATGAGAAAAAGATTGCCGAGCAGGTATCGTCACTCTCTATATCGGAGGGTACAGTAGCAAAGGGCTATGTCATTAAAGAAATTGAAGAACTGCATGGCGAGGGTGAAATAATGAAAAGTCGCATTTCTGAAATGGAGAGCCTGACAGCCAGTCATGCCCTTTCTAATATTGAGTTTGATATTATACGTCAGCTGCTCACAACCTTTAGGGAAACGATAGACAATATGAGCGTTGAACAAAAACGCGCCGCCTTACGCACCTTTGTGAAAAGGGTGGTCTGGGACGGCGAGAATGTTCATGTGTATCTATTTGGTTCTGATGACAGTGGTGGTATTGAATTACCGCCAGAAGAATTCCATCAGGGCAACGGTGGTGGAATTACTGAATCTGAGGGGAATACTGCTGAGCCGTTGCGTGAGAATAGCCAAGCCAATACAAGCATTGGAATTAATCGCTAATCGTATAGCGGATGGTGATATTTCAGACACAGACATAGAGATCCGGTCAAATGATGAGATTGGGCGATTGGGGCATGGTTTTAGGAAGATGACACAAAATCTGCAAAATCTCATTCGTAAAATTCTCAGTACGACGGAACAAGTGGCAGCTTCTTCGCAGGAACTAAATGCCAGTGCGGATCAGGCGGCATTAGCAGCAAATCAGATTGCTGAAGCTATTACCGGCGTTGCGGAAGGAACTAATAAACAACTAAACGCGGCCAATAGTACTTCCAGTGTCGTAGAGCAATTGTTTACTAATATTAAAAAAATTGCAGATCATGCTAATTCTGTAGCAGAACAATCGAATCAGGCAGAAGAAAAAGCAAAAGCGGGTGATCAGTCGGTAGCAAAAGCGGTATCGCAAATGAATCGAATAGAGGAAACTGTTGTTGCTTCAGCCCAGGTCGTGGCAAAATTAGGTGACCGCTCTAAGGAAATTGGTTTGATTGTTGATACTATTTCAGGAATTGCGGGACAGACGAATCTTTTAGCACTAAATGCAGCGATTGAAGCAGCCCGCGCAGGAGAACAGGGCCGTGGCTTTTCTGTAGTTGCAGAAGAGGTTCGTAAATTAGCGGAACAATCACAAGAAGCGGCTAAAAAAATTGCGGAGCTAATAGGAGAAATACAAAAAGATACCGATAAAGCAGTTATGGCAATGGACGATGGAACGCGTGAAGTTAAGACAGGAGCAGAAGTTGTAAATGTTGCAGGACAAGCTTTTCAAGAAATTGTTACGCTGGTAACAGATGTATCAGGGCAAATAAAAGAGATTTCTGCATCCATACAGGAAATGGCTTTAGGGAGTCAGCAAATTGTAAGTTCAGTGAAAACCATTGATGATTTAGGAAAAAAATCAGCAGGTGAGTCTGAAAGTGTTTCTGCAGCAGCACAAGAGCAGCTGGCATCTATGGAAGAAATAGCTTCAGCGAGTCAGGCATTGGCAGAACTAGCGCAGAGTTTGCAGGTTGTAGCAAAAGAGTTCCATATATAAGGGTACAAAGTAAAAATCAAAATACCGTTACCAATTGACAGCTTGTCAAGGTAACGGTACTTTTTTTACCTAACGAGTGGTGGTTGTCCAGAGCAAATAAATAAGTTCTATGAAGGGCTTTGAATAATTATGTAACAAAATTAAAACTTGCATGAATAATATGACAAATCTTGTTCTTGTTGGGCACAGGTACAGTCGATATAATGAAATCATGCACAACAGGAAAAAAAGAAGGAGAGGCGATTTTCAATAGTTATCAATGAAAGAAGGCAGGAATTGTTGAAGGTGTTGGAAACAGCCTTTTATGATACACCGCTGACAGTGGAAAAAATTGCCGGGCTGCTCAATACCTCACCACGGACCGTGCGCTACGATCTTGATTCATTGGAGGGAGAATTCAAGAAGAGGGGGTGGAAGCTTTATCGTAAAGCCCGCCGCGGCGTATGGATTGAGCTTGCGGCTGAATCGGAGAAGACCGTTGGAGAGTCAGTGAATGATGCGTATGTATATAGTAAGGAAGAAAGGTGCAATAGTATTATCGTGAATTTGCTGGATGGTGAGGACAGTATATCAATTGATTCTTTGGCACACAAGCTGCAGGTCAGCCGGAATACGCTGCTCATGGATCTTAAAGAAGTACGCAGGATACTGCAAAAACGGAATATTGAATATTATTCGAAGCGTGGTCTTGGCATTTGGGCGGAGGGGGACGAGCAGTCCGTACGGGATATGCTCATTCATATTTTTGCTAAAAGGCTGCATGATTTCAAAAATTTTCCAGTGCGTAAAGATGCGGATGAGATATCGGCTTTGCTTAGGGAATATTCGGCGAACCTGCCTGTAAAAGATATTGCGAAGTTCTTTCTTGCACTTATGCGAAAAAACAAAATTATGGATAATGATACATCAATGAATCGTATGATTTGTGCACTTTTGGTACAGCTCAAGCGGCTGCAGCAGACGTGCAGCATTGAGGATCGTGGTAAAGTTGAATTTATCTCGGATGAAGGGGAATCGCTATGGCAGCTGTCGCAGGAAATTGCAGCAAGCATGAAGTCTTATCATGTTGGATTTGGGGATAGCAAAGAAATCTCTTTTATCATGCGGGAGCTTTTGCATAGCAGAATTTATCTTTTCCCGACAAACCAGCAGCAGGAAATATGGAAAAAAGATGCCAACATGGCGTCGATGGATCTTGCAAAGAGTTTTATCGAGTATGTGCAGATGTGGCTGGGCGATATTTATATGGATGATGATGAGCTTATCTATGGGCTGGCACTTCATCTGCAGCCAGCGGTTGAACGTGCCAGAGCTGGTATTGAGCTGACAAATCCGCTTTTATCGCAGATTCGTCGGCAGTATAGCGATCTTTTTGGCATTGCACTTAAGGCAGCAGAAAAGCTTAGCCAGAAGATGAATATCAAGCTTTCAGATGATGAGATCGGCTATCTGACAATCCATCTTGGAGCAGCGATTGAGCGGCGAAAAATACGTCATGTAAAGAAACTTGAGGTTTTGCTTGTCTGTGGAAATGGCATTGGTACAGCAAATCTTTTGGCAATGACGCTGGGGAATAATATGCCGTATATTCATATAAAAAAGATAATTTCGCTCTATGAGCTGGAATCCTGGGAGCTTTTTGATATCGATATTGTCATTAGTACCGTGTCTCTAAATCTGAAAGATAAGGCCGTGCTGCGTGTATCGCCGATTTTAACGGATGCAGAGATACCGATTATTGAAAACCAGATTCAGTATTTTTATAATAAGAAATTTGCCCCGGAAAAGTTAGAATCATCGTTGCAGATAGAACGGCTCGGGCTTGCTGATATACTTGGTTCGGCGGTCGTCGAGCTTGATGCAGTTGCTGTGGATTGGGAGGATGCTATAAGGCAGTCCGGCCGTCTGCTCGTTAAAAGCGGTGCAGTTGAAGAAAGGTATGTCGATCGTATGGTTCAGTGTGTACGGGAAATCGGTCCGTATATCGTTGTTGGCCCGGGAATTGCAATGCCGCATTCACGCTGTGAAGACGGTGTGAAAAAGGTTGGTGTGAGCTTTATTCGACTGACTGAACCAGTGTGTTTTGGCAATGAAGTAAATGATCCTGTTGATCTGATTTTTGCTTTTAGCACTGTGGATGAAAAAGCACATTTGAAAATCATGGAGGATCTATGGAAAATCTTTACGGATAAAACCGCACTGGAATATTTGCGAAAATGCAAGACGAAAGAGGCTGTTATCAGCTTTATCCGGCAGCAGTAGGCTGCTTTTCAGGGGATGAGAAATAATGTTGGCAAACTATATAGATGAAAGGTGCATTCGTACGAATGTCAACTGTAAAAATTGGCAGGATGCCATAAGAGCCGGGGCAGATCTTTTATTGCAGGCGGTTTGTATTGAGCCTCGCTATATCGAGGCAATTATCCGTCATCATAGAGAGCTTCCGTATATGGTTATTGCGCCGGGAATTATGCTGGCTCATGCGCGATCAGAGGAAGGTGCACTGGCGGTTGGGATCAGCATAATTACACTGGCTGAGCCGATTATCTTTGGCAGCGAGCTGAACGATCCGGTGAAGCTGGTTATTACACTGGCAACAACGGATGGTGAAAAGCATATGGAGCTTTTGGCATCGCTTATGGAGTTTTTAATGAAGGAAGAGCTGGTTGGACGGCTTATGGCGGCAAAAGATGTTGCTGAAGCGGTTACTATAATCAAATCATAAAAGGAGAGAAAAATTATGAAAATTTTAGTATGTTGTGGCAGTGGTCTGGGAAGCAGTTTCATGATTGAAATGAACATCAAGAAGGTCCTTGTTGAGCTTGGCGTAGAAGCAGAAGTCAATCACAGTGATCTATCATCTGCGGCTGGTATCAAGTCGGATATTTATGTTGGTACACGCGATATTGCATCGCAGCTTACGTCGCTTGGGGGTATTGTTGTTTCATTAAATAACATGATTGATAAAAAGGAACTCAAGGAAAAAATAGCAGAAGCGATTGAAAAAATTAAATAGGAGGCTGATTTTACATGTTGAAATTTATACTTGATATATTGAGTGTACCGGCTGTTCTTATTGGTATTGTCTCGATGATCGGCTTGATTGCGCTGAAGAAAAGCACCTCGGATATACTGAAGGGAACGATTAAGACCATTATGGGGGTTCTTATCCTTGGTGGTGGTGCAGGTGTCGCTGTTGGAGCATTGAGTTTCTTTGGTACAATGTTTCAGCAGGGATTTGGGATTACAGGCGTTGTACCGCATAATGAAGCCATTGTTGGTATGGCACTTAAAGAATATGGTACCCAGACGGCACTCATTATGGCTTTTGGTATGGTTGTCAATGTCCTGATTGCACGGTTTACACCGCTTAAGTATATTTTCCTTACAGGTCATCATACTCTTTATATGGCGTGCATGATCGCGGCAATCCTTGTTGTTGGCGGCGTGCAGGGCCCGACTCTTGTCATAGTAGGCTCACTTATTCTTGGTTTTATCATGGCTCTTTTTCCGGCAATTGCACAGCCAACAATGCGCAAGATTACAGGAACTGATGATGTTGCCTTTGGTCATTTCGGAACAATCGGCTATGTTTTCTCGGCTTGGATCGGGTCGATTGTTGGTGATAAATCGCATACGACGGAAGATATTAAATTTCCCCAGGGACTTACCTTTCTGCGTGACTCGTCGATTGCAATTGCTCTTGTCATGCTTGTGCTTTTCCTTGTTGTAGCAGTTGCTTCGGGTCCGGCTTTCGTTGAAGAAAAACTCAGTGGTGGTCAGAACTTCCTGGTGTTCTCGGTTATTCAGGCAATTACGTTTGCTGGTGGTGTATATATTATCCTCGCCGGTGTACGTCTGATTCTCGCTGAAATTGTTCCGGCATTTACAGGAATTGCGACTTCACTTGTACCAAATGCGAAGCCGGCAATTGATTGCCCGGTTGTTTATCCGTATGCACCGAACGCTGTACTTATCGGTTTCCTTTCCAGCTTTGGCGGAGGTATCGTTGGAATGGTTATTCTGCTTCTTATGGAAAGCTCTTTTCCGGGACTGCCAATTATACTGCCGGGTGTTGTACCGCATTTTTTCTGCGGAGCAACTGCAGGTGTATTTGGTAATGCAACAGGTGGTTTGCGTGGCTGTATATGGGGCGCGTTTGCCCAGGGGCTGCTCATCACGTTCCTGCCGGTATTGCTCATGCCTGTTCTTGGGGGTCTTGGTTTTGCCAATACGACCTTTAGTGATGCAGACTTTGGGGTTGTCGGAATACTTCTTGGCAACATTTTGCAGTTCATTAAATAAAAATTGATTTTGTTGGGACTGCTGTGTCAGGCAGCAGTCTCTTTTTAAAGGAGTGTGCAGATTTGAATACAATAGAACTCGAAAAAATTGCAAAAAAAATTCGGATTGATACAATGAAAATGATTTACAAGGTAAAATCCGGTCATCCGGGTGGGGCCCTGTCCATCGCGGATCTTCTGGCCGTGCTGTACTTTGATGAGATGAATGTGGATCCCAAAAATCCTCAGATGCCGGATCGTGATCGTTTTGTCTTGTCGAAAGGGCATGCAGCAACTTCACTTTATGCGGCGCTTGCAGCCAAGGGGTATTTTGCGCGGGAAGAACTCTGGACATTGCGTCAGTATCAGTCGATTCTGCAGGGGCACCCGGATATGAAGTCAACACCGGGGCTGGATATGTCTTCCGGATCACTGGGACAGGGTCTTTCTATTGCCAATGGTATGGCACTTGCGGCAAAGCTGCAAAAGAAGGCGTTTCGTGTCTATGCAGTCCTTGGTGATGGTGAACTTGAGGAAGGGCAGATTTGGGAAGCGGCAATGACGGCACCGCAGTTTGGACTTGATAATATCGTTGCGATTATCGATGAAAATGGTTTTCAGATCAATGGAACAACCGATGAAGTCATGAAGGTTGCATCCATTGAAGAAAAGTTCCGGGCGTTTGGCTGGAATGTGCTTTCCATTGATGGTAATGATATTACTGCAATTAAGAGTGCTTTGCAAAAGGCAAAAGAGTGCAAAGGTCAGCCAACGGCAATTGTAGCGAAAACGTTGAAGGGCAAAGGGGTTTCTTATATGGAAGGCCGTTGTGAATGGCACAGCGGTGTGCCAACTGAGGAGCAATATCAGCTGGCAATGCAAGAGCTGGGAGGTAATGAATAATGGGAACAACAATGCGTGAGGTTTTTGGCAGGACACTGCAGTCAATGAAAGATGATCCAAGGCTTGTGGTGCTGGATGCAGATCTTGGTTCAGCAACAAAGGCACTTATGTTCAAGAGTGTTTGTCCGGAACGCTATATCGATGTTGGTATTGCTGAGCAGGATATGGTGGGAATGGCAGCTGGGTTGTCAACGTGTGGTATGATACCGGTAGCATCGTCGTTTTCTGTATTTATTACGGGTCGGGCGTTTGATCAGGTACGTAATACCGTGGCCTATGGAAATCTCAATGTAAAGCTTGTAGGCACACACTGCGGTGTGAGTGTTGGCTATGATGGAGGTTCACATGAAGCTGTTGAAGATCTTGCAATCATGCGGGCACTGCCGAATATGACCGTGCTTTGCTCCTCTGATGCACGGGAAACGGAAGCGATGGTACGTGCTGCCTATGATTATAAGGGGCCGGTCTATATGCGGATTAGCCGGATTGGTGTGCCGGATTATCACAAACCGGAATATGTATTTAAAATTGGCAAAGGAGAAATCCTGCGTGAGGGAAAGGCTGCAGCAATTGTGGCAACGGGTATTATGGTGACGGAAGCGATTGAAGCAGCAAAATTACTAGCGGCGGAAGGCATTGAGGTTACAGTTGTAAATATGCCGTCGATCAAGCCAATTGATAAGGAACTGCTCATGCGGGTTGCCAAAGAAACGGGCGGCGTTGTCACGGCAGAAGAACACAATGTTGTCGGCGGACTTGGCTCGGCAGTAGCAGAAGTTCTTGTCCGGGAGGCACCCGTACCGATGCGCTTCGTTGGCATTCAGGATAAGTTCGGCTGCTCTGGTAAACCAGAGACCTTGCTGGAGGAATATCATTTAAAGGCACAGGATATTGTTTGTGCCGTAAAGGAAATTGCAAAAGCAGCAAAATAAGTATAGAGATTGAAAATGGAGATCGTGCCGGAAGGTACAGGTCTCTATTTGTTTTGCCGTGTGTATAATAAATGTTGCTGACTTTCAGAGGTGTCGTGTATAATAGAAAAAAAGATAGAGAAACGGTGATATAGATGAAGGCGTTTATTTTTGATATGGATGGTGTTATCATTGATAGTGAACAGATACATGCAGAGGTGAAGATGCAGACCTTCCGGCATTTTGGACTGCCGTTTGATAAGGCAGAGCTTGTTCATTATACGGGACGAACAAGTCAGGCTCTTTTTGATGAAGTTATTGCCGCACAGCGGCGTACGGATGTTACAGCAGATGAGATGGTTGCTTATAAGCATGGACATTATTTGGAAATATTGCAGGGTGATGCCTGTGTAAAACCGATTGCAGGGATTGTTGATTTGCTGGATGGCTTAAAGAGAAAAAGGATACCAACAGCACTTGCATCTTCGGGTGGGCGCGTTGTTATTGATGCCGTTCTGGAAAAGCTGGAGCTGTCGCCGTATTTTCAATCGGTGCTGAGCGGAGCGGATTTGCCGAAGAGCAAGCCGGACCCGACAGTCTATCGTGTTTCGGCAGAACGTCTTGGGGTAAAACCGCCGGACTGTGTGGTATTGGAAGATGCAGCATCAGGAATTGCTGCAGCGAAGGCGGCCGGTATGTACTGTATTGCTTATCATAATCCAAATTCAGGGGAACAGGATTTATCACAGGCGGACAGAATTGTTGATCGTATTGACGAAATCGATATCGATTTTTTGTTGTAAGCTGCAAAGAGTGCCAGAGGTGGCATTCTTTTTTTGTGCAGATAAATTTATACAGAGTTGTGTACCAGGTGTCGGCTAAAATATTGATATAGGAAAGTAAGTATAATAAAGTGAAAAATAGCAAACGTTTACCAAATTATTTGTGAAAATTTGCTTAATTATAACACTTTTGCTTATATTTATAGTAAAATAGAAATCGATGGATGCTGGAGTAGATTTTGGCACAAATAAAAATTATAAAATGGGGGTTTTTTTATGAGTATGATTACAAAAAAAGATTTTGGTCAAACAAAGGATGGTGCGGCTGTAGATCTTTATACAATTCGCAATACGAAAGGAACAGAAGTAAGAATTTGTACCTTTGGCGGTCATGTGCAGGCAATTCGCACGATTGATAAGAATGGTAGATTTATTGATGTTGCATTAGGCTATGATGATATTGCATCCTATGAAAAAGAGAACCAGCATATTGGTGCACTTATCGGCCGTCATGCCAATCGCCTGGCAAAGGGGAAGGTTACAATTGCTGGCAAGGAATATCAGCTGTATCGTAATGATGGAAAGAATCATCTGCATGGAGGCAAAGTCGGTTTTGACAAGAAGTTGTGGCAGGCACAAGTAACAAAAAGTGGCTTGAAGCTCACTTATACAAGTCCGGATGGTGAGGAAAATTATCCGGGAACGCTTAGTGTTACGGTCGTCTATGCCTTGTCAAATGATAATGAACTCAGTATTGACTATACGGCGACAACGGATGCAGATACCATTTGCAATCTTACGAACCATACGTATTTTAATTTGGGCGGGTATGCGAGTGGCTCGATTCTTGATCATACGCTTCAGCTTTTTGCTGACTCCTATACGGAAGCCGATGCGGAAAAGCTGCCAAATGGAAATATACGATCGGTAAAGGGAACACCCCTTGATTTCCGTCAGCCAATGCGTATGGGGGTACATATTGATGATGACTTTGATCAGTTGCGATTTGCTGGTGGTTATGATCATAACTGGGTTATCAATGATACACCGCTCAATAAGGAAGAAACGATTGGATCTTT
>Ga0172378_10006335_pt1 | contig 11062 bp, 8 predicted proteins | sample GrowelOW332metaG_FD_119755 | JGI IMG/M metagenome (GOLD analysis project Ga0172378, IMG submission 119755) | Groundwater microbial communities from an aquifer near a municipal landfill in Southern Ontario, Canada - Pumphouse #3_1 metaG | ecosystem: Environmental > Aquatic > Deep subsurface >... | reverse complement strand
TTATCTCAAAACCCTCGACATTGATTTCCAAGAAGATCGATTGGAGGATGACTTCCAACAGTTGGCGGCCGATCTAACACAGGTGATGCCGATCGCTTTTCTATACCGTGACTTTCAGTCACGCAATGTCCTACTCCGTGAAGGGGATCCGTGGTTTATTGACTTCCAAGGGGGCCGCAAAGGGCCAATTTATTATGATGTGGTGTCCCTACTCTGGCAAGCCAAAATACGGATGCCGCATGCTGTGAAGGAGGAACTCATCGAAGTGTATCTGGAGGAAGTGCAAACGTATTGTGCTATCGACAAACAGACATTCAGGTCACAACTCCCTTTATTTGTCTTGTTCCGCACCCTTCAGGTGCTTGGGGCGTATGGCTTTAGGGGACTATTCGAACGCAAGCGTCATTTCCTTGAGAGTATCCCTTTTGCTATTGAGAACTTGAGGGAATTGATGGAAGAAGAAAAGAACAGGGCATCTGCTGGACTTCAGCTGAATAGTCTCTTGACGGCTTATCCTTATCTGATGAGGGTGGTGCAAGAGATGATTGAACCCCAAGGGAACGAACAAAAAGGGAACAAACCACTTGAGAAGAAAGAGGATAAATCGCCCCGCCCTGCGTCAACCTTAACGGTTCAGATTACTAGTTTCTCCTATAAACGAGGAATCCCTGTGGATAGTTCTGCCAATGGGGGTGGTTATGTCTTTGACTGCCGGGCTATTCATAATCCGGGACGTTACGAAGCGTACAAAGCCCTTACGGGTATGGATGCCCCTGTGATTGCTTTTCTGGACCGGGAAACGGCTATGGGGGATTTCTTAAGTCATGTCTATGGCTTGGTGGATGCCTCGGTAGCAAAGTATCTGGAACGGGGATTTACGCATCTGATGGTTAGTTTCGGTTGTACGGGGGGTCAGCATCGGTCGGTCTATTCGGCGGAACATCTGGCAGAGCATCTCCAAGCGCAATTTGGGGTACGGGTGGAATTGGTGCATCGGGAACAAGAGGTCACACGCGTATTAACTTCTAAACCATTCTGATGAAAGCATTTATATTCGCAGCTGGGATGGGTACTCGATTGAAGCCGCTCACAGATTCTTTACCCAAGGCATTGGTGCCGGTGGATGGTGTTCCGATGCTTGAGATACTACTAATCAAACTCAAACGGGCTGGATTTACGGAGGTGGTTATCAATGTGCATCATTTTGCAGACCAGATTGAAGATTTCCTACGGGCCAAAGCGAATTTCGGGATGCAGATCACTTGTTCCGACGAACGGGCGTGTTTGCTCGATACGGGAGGGGCACTCAAACAGGCTCGGCCTTTGATTGGTCGGGATGAACCGCTACTGATTCATAATGTGGATATCTTATCTAATGTGGATTTGAAGAGCTTGTATCAGCAGCATCTTGAGAATAGGTGTGCGGCGACCTTGCTGGTGAGTCAACGGGACACGCAGCGTTATCTGCTATTTGATCAGGAAGATCGCTTAACGGGATGGCATAATATAGCCACGGGAGAAATCAAGACGATTTACAATCCACAGGAGGTTATCCATGATAGGCATCTTGCTTTTAGTGGCATTCATGTGGTATCACCGGAAGTGCTTGACGCGATGGTGAACTGGCCTACCGTCTTTTCGATTACGCCATTCTATTTGCAGTCGTGTAAACAGTTATGCATCAAAGGGACTCAAGTGGACCACTTGCGTATGATGGATATAGGCAAAGCAGCTACCTTGGATCAGGCTGCTGCATTTCTCAATACGTTGCCCTAACAGTACCGTTCTTTATTTCTTTAGTACGCGTCTTTTGAACCAAGCGGGCAAGAGGATAAAGCCTGCGATAAGGTACACATAATAGGTAGCGACACGCCAGAGGAGGGCTAGAATCATGATCATCCCGCCTGGTATCATATCTGAATAGTATTCTTTGAACAGGTATTCGCTGAAACCGCTCCCTCCAGGAGTGGGCGATACGGTCATCACAATCCAACACATTAACTGACGAGCTAAGACGAGCCATTGGTCTCCCCAGGATACGAAGGGGTACAGCAGGGCGCAGACGACGGCGAAACGGGAGGTCCATGCCACGATGGTGGTTCCGAAGGCTTTGAGCCAGTACCCCACGGAGAGGCCTTTCATCTGACGGGAACTGAGCAATAGGTTGTCGCCAAAGCCTTCGAGTCCTTTGCGTATCTTCCTGAAGAGACGACGGGCAGCGAGCCAATGAAGGATACGGCGTACGTGGGCTGGTGCATAGAAGAGGGCAAAGAAGAGGATGATGGTCCAGAGAAGAATCAGGAGATAGACGCTTTTTAATACGGTTTCTACTTCGCCTGCTATATGGGGATTCGCGCCCCAGAGTTGACTTTCTTTGAAAAAGATTAATAGCAGGGGACAGACGAGTACGAAGAAGAGTTCATCTAAGAAGAGGGCGGAGATCATGACGAAGGTGCCGCGTCCGGCGGAGATGCCTTCTACTTTGAAGAAGAGGGCCACGAGGCTAGAACCGCCTACGGCGGAGGGGGTGACGGCACTGGTAAATTCGCACAGCAGATTGATCCGGAAGGCTTGCATCCAGGATAAATGTTCCGGACTGGTCAACAGACGGAAGCGATAGATATTGCAAAAGTCACGCAAGAACATCAGGCAGATGGCGGGCACTAAGGTCAGCAAGGTGCCTAAGGTAAAGGAGACGCGTGAGATATTTTTATCGGAAAATTCTTGATAAAAAAGAAAAGCGGTAACGAGCAATCCGATGACTACTGGGATAATCAATTTGATCGGACTAAATGATTTCATCGTTTTGGCATCGACCTGCTCCAGGTTTATCTTTTCATTTGAGGGTTGCTCCATGAGTTTGAATGAGTTGCGCGCTTGGATTTTTGCGCTGAATAACGTGATTGTACCGGTCAATCACTTCACTAGAGATATCTTCCCACGAGCGAACTAACGAATGGGATGCTTGGGCCCCTACTTTGGCCATCAATTGGAAGTTCTGTGCTATTTCTTCTATACGAAAGGCAAAGGCTCGCAAATCGTCTGAGGAGACAAAGGCATCCACGCCATCGGTTACCACATCGGCAGTAGTAGATCCGGCTAGCAATACGGAAGGGGTATGCATGGCAGCGGCTTCGCGCATCACTAGGGGTGCGTTGTCATAACGAGACGGAAAGAGGAATAAGTCGGCAGCGGCATAGTAGGTTTTGAGTTCCTCCCGTTGATAGATGGGCCCCATAAATTTGACTTTATTCTGAAGTCCGCACTGATTGACTTGTGCTTTGAGTTGTTCTTGTGCATAGCCGGTTCCGACGAATCGCATCTCGAAAGGGATATCCTTGATTAGGGATAGGGCTTCGATTAAGAAGGGTAGATTCTTCTGAAGGATATGTTGTCCGACGAATAGGAAGAATGGGATAGTGGGTTCAATCCCGAGTTCTTGACGGGCGGCTACATGACAGGCTTCATAATCGGCATCGGCAATGGTGAAATCACTCCCATTGGGAACGACTTCGATTTTTCCTTGATAGCCATAACTACGAAGCACGTCGGCTACGCCATATTGGGGAACCCATACTTCGTCTGCTTCTTCGAAAAAGTGAACGACATTTTTGATGATATGATTGACAATCCGGTCTGAGGGAATGGATTGACGGAAGTCGTCTTTGTATTTGGAATGGAAGGTCGCAATCAGTGGGCACTGTTGTTGACGTGCTATGCGGCGCGCTACCTTGCCTGAGGAGAACGGACAATGGGCATGGACAAGTCCAAATTGCTGGGCCTTGAGTTGTCGTTGAAATGCAAAATCTAAGCGTGGAAGTCCCATGCGATAGGGTTTGCGGTTGGGAACGGGAAGGGAGAAATAGGGCAATACCTCATAGTCGTGGTCATAGTGATGGTTGGGTGCTTGAGGGGTAATCACACTGACTTTACCCATCTTTTGCTGGAGCCAATAAGCATAGTTCTCCACACATACTGCCACGCCATCCATAATGGGTGGAAACACATCATTAAAAAGCCCTATTCGGGGATTGTCTAAATCGTTATTCATACTATTATTCCTTTCCTCAAGTCCATGTATCAGGACAAAGATAAGCATATTTCTGACATATACGATAAAAAAAGGGGTGGAAGTGGTTCTGTTACTGGCTTACTGTTCGACACTAAAAGGGGGCTTTTTCTTTGGCTGAATCATCAATATAGGTTATATTTGTGACAATACATCTAATTATTTAACCCATTTATACCAATTTGATTTATGGCTAAAGATTATTTCAAGCAATATCCCGACGAAAACGGGTTCTACAAGAATTATGGAGGGTCTTTCATTCCGCCCGAATTGCAGAAAGAAATGGATAAGATTACGCAAGCGTATTTCGAAATCAGCAAGTCTCATCAGTTCATCTCGGAACTCAGAAGTATCCGTAAGCATTACCAGGGTCGTCCTACGCCGGTGTATTTCTGTAATCGGTTGAGTCAAAAATATGGCGGTCGCATCTATCTCAAACGGGAGGACTTGAATCATTCGGGTGCTCATAAGTTAAATCATTGTATGGGGGAAGCTTTGCTTGCCAAATATATGGGTAAGAAGAAGTTGATTGCGGAAACTGGTGCCGGTCAGCATGGCGTGGCATTGGCTACGGCGGCGGCTTATTTCGGTCTTGAATGTGAGATTCACATGGGGGTAGTGGATATCGCTAAACAGCATCCAAATGTCATCCGTATGGAGATTCTTGGGGCGAAGGTGGTACCGGTGACTCATGGTCTCCAAACCCTTAAGGAAGCGGTGGATTCTGCTTTTGAGGCGTATCTCGTGGATCCTATCAATTCAATCTATTGTATCGGTTCGGTTGTGGGTCCTCATCCTTTTCCGATGATGGTGAGAGATTTTCAACGGGTAGTCGGCATCGAAGCTCGAGAACAATTTCTTGAGATGACCGGCGAATTGCCTGATAACGTGGTAGCGTGTGTAGGGGGTGGAAGTAATGCCATGGGTATTTTCAGTTCGTTCTTGGATGATGAAGATTGTACCTTGTATGGGGTGGAACCGGGGGGATTATCCCTTAAGTATGGTCAGCATGCTGCAACGGCTACGTTGGGCAAACCGGGCATGATTCATGGTTTCAAATGTTATCTTCTTCAGGATGATAAGGGCAATCCTGCTCCGGTCTATTCCGTGGCTTCGGGATTGGATTATCCTGGTGTGGGTCCAGAGCATAGCATGCTTAAGGATATCGATAAGGTGAAATACGTAACGATATCTGATAAGGAATGTATTGATGCTTTCTATGAGCTTAGCCGTCTGGAAGGAATTATCCCTGCCTTAGAGAGTGCTCATGCCGTGGCGTATGCCATCAAGTTAGCGCAGTTAGAGCCTCATCGTCAGATTTTGGTCAACCTCAGTGGTCGTGGGGATAAGGATATTGATTTCGTGAGCGAGAACTATCCTGTTCCTCCTATCGGTCAGTCGAAGAGCGAATAAGCGATTTGAAGCACTCGTCACTCGTCATCAGAACCGGCGGTTCTCTTGACTAATGCGAATCGAACAAACAAAAAGCCCTGCTAGTACAATGTACTAGCAGGGCTTCGTCTTTAATATTAATCTTGTTAGCAGTTTACACTACTAAGAAGCGTTTTAGAAGTTACTTCCATCAACATCCCACCATAGGTTAGTTGCGATATTATCCGCACCACCTAATAGAGTAAGACCTGACTGATAACCAATAGTATTTGAATTCTTTTCTTTATCAGTGAAAGGCATACGTTTGATAAAGTCACCATCTGCAATGATACCACCACTTAGGTTTTTAGCTAGAGGGAACAACTTAGGATAGCCTGTTCTACGGAACATAGCCCAACCTTCTGAACCTTCTGGGAAGTTAGCAATCCAACGTTGAGTAATGATCTTTTGAAGTTTCACTTCTTTAGAAGCTGCCTCATCCCAAGATACAGTCACATCATTCATTGCTGCGATATTGTTAGCTGAGTTATGTGGATCTACGTAATCAGCACCAACAGTGGTTCCGTTTACATAAGTCTCATAAGACAAAGCATCTAGCTCATATTTGTTGAAAGAAACTTCGATTCCTTGTTTGTACAAGCTCTCAGCAGTTCCGCCCATGTTCCAACCACGTAATGCACCTTCAGCACGTAGGAAGAAAGCCTCAGCAAAACGAAGGATAGGAAGTGGATAAGCATCTGCATAGATTGAACCTGTTGTAGTAGAAGTAGGGATAGAGAACATTCTATAGTTCGCTTTCTCTGACATATCAGTTCCGTTACGGATACCATGAATTTCTCCTTCGCTACCTGTTGGGTTTCCATCTTGATCTTTGATGTCACCTTTACCTCCCCAACCTACAGGAAGAGCCATAGCAGCAAGACGAGGATCGTTGTAACCTTTCAAGATAGACTCGAAAGAAGCACCGATACAGCAGTCATTGTAGTTAGTAGCGATTTCCAATAGTGGATTCTTTACATTAGCATATTTCACCATGATATCAGGATCTGAAGCATCCATCACACCGTCAGCATAAGCTGCTTCACAAGCTTCTTTGGCAGCAGCTGGATCTACGTTTACGATACGCATTGCGACACGCATACGAAGGGTATTACAGAAATGCAACCAAGTAGTTTGGCTTTGTCCACACATCTTATCAAAAGTTAGACGAGAAGCATCATCACCATTTTCAGCGATAAATGTTTTCAAGCTAGCAGATGATTCAGCGAGGTCAGCAAGAAATGATTTGAAGATATCTTCTTCACTATCATACTCTACAGAAAGTCCACCTTGCATGGTTTTAGAGTAAGGGATAGGTCCGTAAGCATCTACGGATTTCAACATTCCTGCGACACGTAAAATCTTAGCAACAGCGATCAAATCAGGAGCTTCAGTAGAAGCTAAGATACTAGCTACTGGTTTCAAGATATGAAGGTTAGCATCTTCAAGAAGAAGACTGTTCCAACCATCGGTCATTGAATATTTACTGTTGTTTGTTCCACCATTAAATGGAGTTGGCACAGCAAGATATCCTGAATAAAGATCCGAATTTAAGTTCTGAATCAACTGGTAAGCCCAGTTACTATTATCTGGATTGTAATAGATAGCTAGTTGAGCATCCACGAAGTATTCTCCGAAAGGTACTTGGCTAGTTTCGAGTCCGTAAGGATTCGTATTGGTACTTTCAAAACCATCAGTACAAGAGGTATATGTACCAGCAGTCATTGCAGCAGCTGTGAGCAATAGAATGCTCTTTTTTATATTTATTTTCATTGTCTTCAATTTTACTTGTTAAGATTTAGAATGTAGCTTTAAAGTTAACACCGAATGAACGAGTAGAAGGAACAGACATATTGTTATATCCTGCACTAGCATTACCAGTACCAGTAATTTGTTCTGGATCTGAATCGCCATCTTTATACAAGAAGAATAAGTTACGGAAAGTATAACCAAGAGACAACTCACGCATTCTGAAGTTAGTAGCACTATTAAGATATTCAGAAGCTACAGAAGATGTTTTGCTATAGTATGTTTGTGCATCAACCATTGTTCCGTCACCAGCATCAATACCACCATTATCACGAGCATCAGCAGAAGCTTGAGTTACACCCCAGCTATCAAGTTGCATTTGAGTTCCATCTAGATAATCACCACCGATACTACCGTTGAACAAGAAATACAATTGGAAATTCTTATAGTCAAAACGGTTACTCCATCCTAAATTCCATTTAGGGTTTACGTTACCAACTTTTTCGTAAGTAGAAGATACAGTAGGTGCGCCATCAGTATCTAGTACAAGGACACCATCAGTATCACGTACAAGAACTTTAGAATAAACATCACCATAAGAACCACCTTCAACTAGACGCATAGACATTCCGTTGCTGCTACCGATTTCGGCATAAGCCAAACGGTCTTCGTCTGCGATACCAGAACGATCATCCAAAGATTTGATTTCGTTTTGATTCCAACTGATATTGAATCCTGATTTCCAAGTAATATCATTACCTAGCATCATAGAATAGTCGATAGAAGACTCAATACCCATATTTTGGATATCACCAGCATTGAAATAATAGTTGCTATAACCAGTTCCACTAGGAGCAGTCATAGAGAAGTATTGGTTTGTGTTGTTACTCTTATAGAAAGTAACATCCATGTTGATACGATTATGCAACAAAGACAAATCAAAACCAAATTCCAATGATTTCATTTTCTCAGGTTCCATTTCAGAGAATGGGCTAGTTGTATTGAAGTTAACTGAGCCAGTAGATGTAAGCGTATTCATTGGGTGAGTAATGTATGCTGGCATACCGTTACCTACGATAGAATAGCTACCACGTACCTTAAATAGATTGATCAAATCAGGCATCTCAACCATATCACTAACCACAGCAGTTAAACCAACAGATGGGTAGAAAGCAGAAACAGTATAATCCTCTAAGAATTTGGTGTTGTAATTAACCATCAAATCCCCGTATAACTGAGAGTTGTCGTATAGACTACGGTTATAACCACCGTTAGCACCTACAATTGTTTGACTAGTAGAAGCATAGCTATCACGTTCGTAAGTATCTGTTGAATTATCATAAGACAAACGACCTTGAACATTTAAGTTATCAAAGATGTCGTAACGAACGATACCAGAAGCGACAGTACGATGACGGTATTCCTCAGTTTGGTTTTTATTTACAGTCCAAAAAGGGTTATTACTATCATGAGTATTTGTATCCATGTACCAGTTTTGTACATCATAGTTCTTTGCACTATCGAAATTAGAATACGTATTCTTATAATAATTGAAATCACCATTTGCAGGGAAACGATACAAACCAGCTAATGGATTGTAATAAGTACCTGAACTAGGACGATTTTGAACTTTCTGAACGATATAGTTCAAACTAACATCAACATGCAATTTACCATCAAGAGCAAGCATTGTTTCTTTCAATGTCATGTTATGACGACTGAACTCATTATCAGGCATTACACCAGAAGAAGTCGTATTAGCATAAGATGCAAAAGTTTGAGCATTCTTTGTACCACCACTTAATGAAAGTGAGTTGATATAAGTAGTTCCTGTTTCGAAGAAATCATCCAAACGGTTAGAACCTTTCTTTTCACCAGTGATTTTGTCACCCCAACTTTGAGAAGACAATGAACCATCAGGACTAACAACAGCACCATAAGTATCTTGAAGTTTTGGAGTTGTCATGACTTGATCTAGAGTAAGGCTACTAGAGAAGTTGATTCTAAAATGGAGCAAAGACATCAATACAAGACTTCAACTATAACAAATTATGACATCGCTATGACAAAACGAAGACAAAAGAGTGTTTTTTATGAGAGAAAACAAAAAAAAGGCCTATCTCTAAGAAAGAGATAAGCCTTTATATTTAACTTAATTAGTTAAGTCAATTGTTAATATGCGCGTGCAATAATGACCCTTTGAGCAGAAGGTTTGCCAGTAACCATACATTTACCTGGTGTTTTATCCCCATCCAATGGGATACAACGAATGGTTGCTTTGGTTTCATTTTTGATTCTTTCTTCTGTCTCAGGAGTTCCATCCCAATGGCATAAGAAGAAGCCACCCCCTTCGATTTTCTCTTTGAATTCATCATAGCTGTCGATGACTTGCGTCATAGCAGTCCGTTGATCCAATGCTTTCTTGAAGATATTTGCTTGAATATCCTCGAGTAATTGCGCGACATACTCTTCGATTCCTTCGAAAGGTAGAGACGCTTTCTCAAGCGTATCACGACGCATCACTTCGACGATATCATTTTCAAGGTCACGAGCACCGATTACCAAGCGAACAGGAACCCCTTTCAATTCATAATCAGCGAATTTGAAGCCCGCACGTTTATTATCCGAATCATCATACTTCACAGAAATCCCCATGGATTTGAGTTTAGCTGCGATGGCATTTGCTTTGGCACTAACGAGAGCCAATTGGTCTTCTCCTTTATATATAGGGATAATCACCACTTGAATAGGAGCTAATTTCGGAGGAAGAACCAAGCCGTTATCATCAGAATGAGTCATGATCAGTGCCCCCATCAGACGAGTAGATACCCCCCATGAAGAAGCCCATACATAATCCATCTTGTTCTCTCGGTTGGAGAACTGTACATCAAACGCTTTAGCAAAGTTCTGTCCCAAGAAATGAGACGTCCCACTCTGCAAGGCTTTTCCGTCTTGCATCATAGCTTCGATGGTATAGGTATCAAGGGCACCAGCGAAACGCTCGGAAGCACTTTTGACACCTTTTATTACCGGCATGGCCATATATTGCTCAGCAAAATCAGCATAAAGATTGATCATCTTAACTGTTTCTTGTTCCGCTTCTTGACTGGTTTCGTGAGCGGTATGTCCTTCTTGCCATAAAAATTCGGCAGTACGTAAGAACAGACGCGTACGCATCTCCCAACGAACGACATTAGCCCATTGATTACATAAGATAGGAAGATCTCGGTATGAGGTAATCCAGTTACGATACGTATTCCAGATAATCGTCTCGGAAGTTGGTCGAATAATCAACTCTTCTTCGAGTTTAGCTGAAGGATCTACGATTACTCCGCTACCATTAGGATCATTCATCAAACGATGATGAGTAACTACGGCACATTCTTTAGCGAATCCTTGTACATGTTCGGCTTCTTTGCTAAGAAAAGATTTCGGAATCAAGAGTGGAAAATAGGCATTGACATGTCCTGTTTCTTTGAACATATCATCCAATTGTCGTTGGATTTTCTCCCAAATGGCATAGCCATAAGGTTTGATGACCATACATCCACGAACTGCAGACGGTTCTGCTAAATTCGCTTTGAGCACTAAATCATTGTACCACTGTGAATAATTCTCACTGCGCGTCGTAAGGTTTTTGAGTTGTTTTGCCATTTATATCTCTTATTTTGTAATTATTCACTACTTTAAGGAGACAAAAGTAATGAATTTCATTGACAATGATTGCACCAGAAAAGCAAAAACTGTATTTTTGTCCAAAACAAGAAGTAATATGACTCATCCATTGACCCTTTTTAAATATTGTCCAAAATG
>Ga0172378_10006334_pt1 | contig 11063 bp, 12 predicted proteins | sample GrowelOW332metaG_FD_119755 | JGI IMG/M metagenome (GOLD analysis project Ga0172378, IMG submission 119755) | Groundwater microbial communities from an aquifer near a municipal landfill in Southern Ontario, Canada - Pumphouse #3_1 metaG | ecosystem: Environmental > Aquatic > Deep subsurface >... | reverse complement strand
CTGTTTTTCCTCTTGAATGGACTGACCCAAAAACGGGTGATGTTTCTTCTGGATATCGTGAAAGTGATTACCTTCCTTCGGCTGTCGTTAACTTTCTAGCTCTGTTGGGTTGGAATCCAGGTACTGAACAAGAAATCATGTCTATGGACGAACTCATTCAATTGTTTGAATTGAGTAGATGTAACAAATCTGGTGCGAAATTCGATTATGAGAAAGGTCGTTGGTTCAATCATGAGTATATCTTGAAGATGAGTGATGAAGATGTAGCTAAAATATATCAGTCTTATTTGTTGAAAGATGGAATAGATGCTCCATGGGAGAAGATTGTTACTATCGTCAATTTGATGAAAAATAGAGTCAATTTTATTCATGAGTTGATTCCGTTATGTAGATTCTTCTTTGTTGCACCAACTGAATACGATGCGAAGACTACTAAAAAACGATGGAAGGAGAATTCATATTTTCATATGTCTAAATTGCTTGAGACTTTGGAAGGTTTAGATGATTACTCTATCGAAAACCAAGAAAAGGTAATCTTGGAATTAATTGAAAAAAATGAATTTCATCTTGGACAAGTCATGAACGCTTGGAGATTAACGCTTGTTGGTGAAGGTATTGGTCCCCAAATGTTTGATATTATAGGTCTTCTAGGTCACGAGGAAACGATTAAACGTATGCGTAGGGCATTGACTATTTTACCTGATAACCGTCAGTAGGATTATTATATAACGAATCTATATGTGATGAAAAATCTGATTTATAATATCGGAATTACTTTGTATTCATTTGCTATACGTGTCTTGTTTCCTTTTAGTTCTAAACCAAGAAAAATGACTAAAGGGCATTGGGTCGTTTATGATTTACTTCGTCAACAAATTAAACCAAATGCTCAATATATTTGGTTTCATGCTGCTTCTTTAGGGGAATTTGAACAAGGTCGACCTCTTATTGAAAAGATACGTTCTTTGCATCCTGAATATAAGATATTACTTACCTTTTTTTCTCCTTCTGGTTACGAGGTGCGTAAACACTATAGGGGTGCGGATGTTGTTTGTTATTTACCAATGGATAAACCTCGAAATGTGAGACGCTTTTTGGATCTTACTAATCCTAAAATGGCGTTTTTTATCAAATATGAATTTTGGAAAAATTATTTGGACGAATTGTATAAGCGACGTATTCCTGTTTACAGTGTTTCTTCTATCTTTAGAAGAGATCAAATTTTTTTTAAATGGTATGGAGGCACTTATCGTAATGTGTTGAAAGATTTTGATTACTTGTTTGTACAGAATCAGGCAAGTAAGCGTTTTTTATCAAAGTTAGGTGTCAACAATGTTTCTGTGGTTGGTGATACTCGTTTTGATCGAGTTCTTGAAATTAAAGAACAAATCAAGGCGTTGCCCATTGTTGAAAAATTTAAAGGGAATAGCTTTACTTTAGTTTGTGGAAGTTCTTGGCCTCCAGATGAGGATATTTTTATTGAATATTTTAATACTCATCCTAATATGAAATTGATTATCGCTCCTCATATTATTCACGAATCACATTTGATTGAGATTATTAAAAAGTTGAAACGTCCTTACATGTCTTATAAACGTGCTTCTTTAGATAATATAGATAAGGTTGATTGTTTGATTATTGACTGTTTTGGACTTCTTTCTTCTATTTATCGATATGGTGATGTAGCTTATATTGGCGGTGGGTTTGGTGAAGGTATTCATAATACTTTGGAGGCAGCTGTATATGGTATTCCTGTCTTATTTGGTCCAGATCATGATCGTTTCAAAGAAGCTTCTGATTTAATTGAGCAAGGTGGTGCCTTTTGCATTCAAGAGGCTAGTCAATTTGATGAATTAATGGACCATTTTCAGACTGATAAAGATTTCTTAGAAGTAACTGGATTGAAAGCTGGAGGTTATGTGAAATCAAAAGCTGGAGCTACCGATATGATATTGAGCAAAATAAATCTTTAGTCTGATTTCGTCTATCTATAGATTTACTAAAAAAAGCGAAAGGAACAAATTTGTTTCTTTCGCTTTTTTTGAATGATTTAAAGACCTTTTTAGCTATTCTCTTCTTTGTACCATGAAGAATACATTAGATAATTATGGGCTATCTTTTGATTGATCTCTTTTGACTGGTCTGGGTCAACTCGTTTGATGAATTTTGCTGGTACTCCTCCCCATATCGTACCTGGTTCAATCTCGGTATTACTAAGAACTAATGAACCGGCTGCAACAATTGATCCTTCACCAATTATTGCATGATCGAGAACTGTAGCTCCCATACCTACTAGGGCATAGTCTCTTACTTCTGCACCGTGGATTGTTACATTATGCCCGATGGAAACATTATCACCAATAGTTATGGTTGATTTCTGATAAAGTGTATGTAGAACAGTGCCATCTTGAACATTGACTCCATTTCCTATCTTTATTGTGTTTACATCTCCTCGTAAAACGGTGTTGAACCAAATGCTACAGTCATTTCCTATTTCTACATCACCTATAATAGTAGCATTTTCTGCTAGAAAACAATTCTCTCCTATTTTAGGACTATATCCTCTTATTTCTTTTATTAGTGCCATTTCTTTTCTGTTTTTATGTTAATATTTACGCAATTGGTTTAGTCGCTTCTTTTAGCCATTGGTTCTCTTCATCATCTAACAATGGGGAGAGCTTCTCATAGACCATTTTATGGTAATCGTTGAAGTATCTTAATTCTTCTGGTTGAATTTTCTCTCGTATGATTGGTTTAGTGTCAATGGGACAGAGAGTTAATGTTTCAAATCCATAAAAAGTGCCATATTCAATTTTATTTCGTCTTTCTACAAGTAGTAGATTTTCAATTCGGACGCCATGACTACCTGTTCTATATATTCCTGGTTCGTCACTTATTACCATCCCTGGTCTCATTGTGACTGGATTCTCATTCATGCGAATACTTTGTGGACCTTCATGTACATTTAGAAAATGACCTACACCGTGGCCTGTCCCATGAAGATAATTAGTCCCTTCTTGCCATATAGCCATTCGTGCTAAAATGTCTAACTGTGTCCCTCGTGTACCTGTAGGAAATTGTGCTCTTGCCAAATTGATTGTTCCACGTAATACTGCGGTGTAGTCTCTACGCATCTGTTCAGTCATTTTTCCTAAAGAAATCGTCCGAGTAAGGTCTGTGGTTCCATTTAAATATTGACCTCCAGAATCAACTAATAAGAAACCTTCAGGTAGTAAAGTCGTGTTTGATTCTATACTAGCAGAATAGTGAACAATAGCTCCGTTTGGTCCATATCCTGCAATGGTAGTAAAACTTTCGCCTCGATTTAATCTTCCTTTTGACCGTAACTCTCGAAGTTTATCAGCAACGCCAAGTTCTGTGATTTTCCCAAATTTTAGATTGCTTTCAAGCCACATAAGAAATCTGACCATAGCTACTCCGTCTGCTTTCATTGCATTATGGAAACCGTTTATTTCGGTGTCGTTTTTTATAGCTTTAAGTATTTCTACAGGTGAAGTGTGACTAAATGATTTTATGATTCGATTGGGATCAATTTCTTTATAGGGATGTATTTCTATGTTTAGTTCTCTAATGTAGTTTCTTGTTTCATCATTTAATTTATCCTCTTCAATATAGATATCTGCAGATTCTAACTTAAGTAATAAAAAACTTATTACAACCGGGTTTTGAGGAATGTCCTCTCCTCTAATATTTAGTAGCCAAGCTATTTCGTCTAGTTTGTATAGCAGTAACGAGGTCTCCCCTTGTAGAATCATTTTGTCTCTGACGCGTTCTAATTTAATTTTCGCTGATTCTCCTGAATAACTTTCTTCAAATAGATATATGGGAGTAAGGGGAAGCGTCGGTCTTTCTATCCAGATACGATCTAAAAGATCTTCTGTCAATATGACGGAGGGTGCGTACTCAGATTGACTGAGTAGGGCACAGATTGCAACCGTTTTGTGTGCTTTATCTTTTTGCTTTATAAAATCCTTTATCAAAATAGATTCTTCACTGCCTATTTTTATAAGTGTAATTCCTGTTTTTTCTAGTTGTCTTTCTGCTTGGAGAAAATATCTAGAATCCGTCCATAGATACGCTTCCTCAAATCCAATGATTAAAGTTCCTGCAGATCCTGTAAATCCTGTAAGCCATGCTATTTGTTCCCAATGGCTAGGTAAATATTCACTTCCATGAGGATCAGTGTGTGGAATTATATAATAGTCATATCCTTCTTTTTTCATCTCTAATCGTAGGGATTCTAATCGGGAAGGTGCTGATTGATATTGGTCAATATTATCCATGTGAATGTCTCTAATTTTATTTATGAATTCTCAAAAATACTCAATATCAGTGGATTAGCAAAAAAATTAGGCTGTTTGTTTTGTCCTTTAATAATAAATGATTATTTTTGCCGCGCTAAAAAGAATGTCGATTAGTCATCGTCAGTTCTTTTAATTATAAACAAATAAATTAATTACAATGATTGTAGTACCTGTAAAAGAAGGTGAGAACATCGAAAGAGCTTTAAAGAAATTTAAAAGAAAATTTGAAAAGACTGGAACAGTTAAGGAACTTCGTCGTCGTCAACAATTCGACAAACCTTCTGTATGTAACCGTCTCAAAATAGAGCATGCTGTCTACGTTCAAAAGCTTCAAGAAGAAGAGGATTAGTTTTTTTATTCTTCGATTCCTTTGGAATTGTTGAATTCTTTTCTTATTTTCGTTCCATTAAACCTATAGTCCTATGTGTATGATGGTGGATACTTTTGTTACTTATCTCAGATACGAACGAAATTATTCAGAAGAGACTATTTCTAACTATCAATGTGATTTACTTCAGGTTGAAAAGTTTTTATTAGAAATGTCAAATTTGGATATGTTAGTATGGGAAAATGTGCAAAGTTCCGACATCAACGAATGGGTTGCTTATCTTATGGATAGTGGCTATATGTCTTCTACGGTTAGAATAAAGTTGAGTTCGTTAAGAAGCTTCTTTAAATATCTGTTGAGATGTAAAGTTATTTTAAAAGATCCAATGCAGTGTGTTGTCGCTCCAAAAAAGTCGAAAAAACTCCCTGCGTTTCTGAGAGAGCAAGAAGTTGATCAATTGTTGGATGAGGTGTCGGATGATACTAATTTTGAAGCAGTTCGAGATCAACTTATTATCCAGTTTTTTTATATGACTGGTGTGCGTGTGTCAGAAATGCTCAATCTAATTGATGTAGATGTGGATTTCTTAAGGAATTCTATTCGAGTTTTGGGTAAGAGGAACAAAGAACGAGATATTCCCTTTGGGGAGGAACTTTTTGTTATGATGAAGTCTTATGTGAAAATGCGAGACGGAATTTTAGGAGTTAGTTTGCCTCAACGTTTTTTTGTAAGACTCAATGGTGAGGCAATGACCTATTCACAAGTCTTGAAAATTGTTCGGTTTCGACTTTCAAAAGTATCTTCGCTTAAAAAACGAAGTCCTCATGTTTTGAGGCATACTTTTGCAACAGCTATGATGAATAGTGGTGCTGATATCGCAGCGGTTCAAGCTCTTTTAGGCCATGCAAGTTTGGCAACAACCCAAATTTATACGCATACGACCTTTGAGGAATTAAAAAAAGTGTATAATCAGGCTCATCCACGTAATTGATAGAGCCATAAACATGGAGGAATGTTATGGAAATAAAAATTCAATCAATTCATTTTGATTCATCAGCGCTTCTGAATGCGTTTATCGAAAAAAAAACTAGTAAGTTAGAAAAAATTCATGAAGATATACAGAAAGTAGAGGTGTCATTAAAAGTTGTGAAGCCAGAAGTATCGATGAATAAATATGCAGCAATCAAGGTTTTGGTCCCTCATGGAGAGTTTTTTGCTGACAAGGCATCTAATTCTTTTGAGGAGTCAGTTGATATTTGTATCGATGCAATTACCAAACAATTGGCTAAACACAAAGAAAAATCGAGAAATAAGTAAAAAAATCTCTGATTTCTTTTGCGGGATAAAATAAAACGCCTAAATTTGCAGCCGTTTCCCAGACGAGTTTGTCAGAGAAACGGCAGCGATGGCGATAGAATAGAAAGCTTTTCGCTTATAAGCCTCTTTAGCTCAGCTGGCCAGAGCACGTGATTTGTAATCTCGGGGTCGTTGGTTCGAATCCGACAAGAGGCTCAGGAACAATAAAAGATGTGATCTTTTACTTAAGTAGTATTGATTTTATTTAGGGCATATACCAGAGTGGCCAAATGGGGCAGACTGTAAATCTGCTGTCTTCGACTTCGGTGGTTCGAATCCATCTGTGCCCACTAAATAAAATTTAATAGGAAATAAGTTTTTTCCAGGTAATGCGGAAGTAGCTCAGTTGATAGAGCATCAGCCTTCCAAGCTGAGGGTCGCGAGTTTGAGTCTCGTCTTCCGCTCTTATTTGAGTTCTGCTGTTATAGCTCAGCGGTAGAGCACTTCCTTGGTAAGGAAGAGGTCCCCGGTTCAAATCCGGGTAACAGCTCTTCTCAAAGGGTATTATAAATTATAAGCGTTTGAAGCTGATTATTAATCAAATAAATAAATTAAAGCTATGGCTAAAGAAAAATTTTCACGTACCAAACCGCACGTTAATATTGGTACAATTGGTCACGTTGACCACGGTAAGACAACTTTAACTGCTGCTATCACTGAGGTGTTGGCGAAGAAAGGTCTTTCTAAACAAGTGAGATTTGATCAGATTGATAACGCTCCAGAAGAAAAAGAGCGCGGTATCACTATCAATACTTCTCATGTTGAATATGAGACTGCAACACGTCATTATGCTCACGTTGATTGCCCAGGACATGCCGATTATGTAAAGAATATGGTAACTGGTGCTGCTCAAATGGATGGTGCTATTATTGTAGTTGCTGCTACTGATGGCCCTATGCCTCAAACAAGAGAGCATATCTTATTAGCTCGTCAGGTAAACGTTCCTAGATTGGTCGTTTTCATGAATAAGTGTGATATGGTTGAAGATGAAGAGATGCTTGAGTTGGTAGAAATGGAAATGCGTGAGCTTCTTTCTTTCTACGATTATGATGGCGACAATACTCCTTTTATCCAAGGTTCTGCTCTAGGTGCACTTAATGGTGTTCAAGAATGGGAAGATAAGATTATGGAGCTTATGGATGCTGTTGATACTTGGATTCCGATTCCAACACGTGAGGTTGAAAAACCATTCCTTATGCCTGTAGAGGATGTATTCTCTATTACTGGTCGTGGAACTGTTGCAACTGGTCGTATTGAAACTGGTATTTGTAAAGTTGGTGAGGAAGTTGAAATTATCGGTCTTGGGGCAGAAAAGAAAAAATCAGTTATTACTGGTGTTGAAATGTTCCGTAAGATCCTTGATGAAGGTGAAGCTGGTGATAATGTTGGTTTACTTCTTCGTGGTATTGATAAAGATGATGTTAAACGTGGTATGGTTATTTGCCATCCAGGAAAAATCACTCCTCATACTACTTTCAAAGCTGAAGTTTATATCCTTAAGAAAGAAGAAGGTGGACGTCATACTCCATTCCATAATAAATACCGTCCTCAATTCTATCTACGTACAATGGATTGTACTGGAGAGATTACTCTTCCAGAGGGAGTTGAAATGGTAATGCCTGGTGATAACGTAACTATTTCAGTTGAACTTATCTACCCAGTTGCTCTTAATGTTGGTCTTCGTTTCGCAATTCGTGAAGGTGGACGTACTGTAGGTGCTGGTCAGGTTACTGAACTTATCAAATAATAAGTAAATATATAGGTCAGTCTCCTATAGGGGGCTGACTATAATACGGAAATAGCTCAGTTGGTAGAGCACTGGTCTCCAAAACCAGGTGTCGGGAGTTCGAGCCTCTCTTTCCGTGCAAAGTATATAAGATTATGAATAAATTTTTTTCTTATTGCAAAGAGTCTTACGACGAACTTGTACATAAAGTGACGTGGCCTACCTATGCTGAATTGGCTAATAGTGCGGTAGTAGTATTATACGCTTCCATATTTATTGCACTAGTGGTATTCGCCATGGACTTCTGCTTCCAGCATTTGATGGAAGATATCGTGTACCCTCATTAAAAATAAAGTATTAGCTATGGCTGAAGTGATTAAAAAATGGTATGTACTACGTGCAGTAAGTGGTAAAGAAGCTAAAGTGTGTGAACTTATAGAGGCTGAACTCAAAATCGGCGGTCTAAATGATTACGTATCACAGGTTCTTATACCTACTGAAAAAGTAGTATCTATTAGCAACGGTAAAAAAGTTGTAAAAGATAGACCATATCTACCAGGCTATGTGTTGATTGAAGCTGCATTAGTTGGAGAAGTTCCACATAGATTGACTAATCTCAATAATGTTATTGGCTTTTTGGGTGGACGTAAACCTGCTGCCTTGAGGCAGTCAGAAGTTAACCGTATTCTTGGAAGGTTTGATGAACTTCAAGACGCTGAAGAGGGTCTTGATCCTGGTTTTGTTATCGGAGAAGTTGTAAAGGTCAATGATGGCCCTTTTACTGGCTTTAATGGTGAAATCGAGGAGGTTAATCCTGATAAGAAGAAACTAAAAGTTATGGTTAAAGTGTTCGGACGGAAAACTCCGCTCGAATTAGGCTTTATGCAAGTAGTAAAAGATTAATCAGGTGTTACGCTGAGAGGTCTTTTTGAATTTTATAAAATAAAAATTACAGAAAAATGGCTAAAGAAGTTGCTGGACTAATAAAGCTTCAGATTAAAGGAGGCGCTGCAAACCCTTCTCCTCCAGTAGGACCTGCATTAGGTTCTAAGGGTGTGAACATAATGGACTTCTGTAAGCAATTTAACGCGAGAACACAGAATAAAGCTGGTCAAGTTCTTCCTGTTATAATTACTGTCTATACAGATAAGTCTTTTGATTTTGTTATCAAAACTCCTCCTGTTGCAGTTCAATTAAAGGAAGTTGCTAAGCTTAAAAGTGGTTCTGCTGAACCTAACCGTAAAAAGGTGGCTGAGTTGACTTGGGAACAAGTTCGTGAAATTGCTGAAGTGAAGATGCCTGACTTAAATTGTTTTACAATTGAGTCTGCAATGCACATGGTAGCTGGAACAGCTAGAAGTATGGGTCTCACAGTAAAAGGTGAATTCCCGGTTAATAATTAATAATCTTCAATTGGAATGAGTAAACTGACAAAGAATCAAGAGTTAGCTGCTGATAAATTTGAAGCAGGGAAAGCATACTCGCTTAAAGAAGCATCTCAAATAGTAAAAGATATTACTTTTACTAAATTTGATGCATCTTTAGACCTTGACATTCGTCTTGGGGTTGATCCTCGTAAGGCGAATCAAATGGTGCGTGGTGTTGTGTCACTTCCTCACGGAACTGGTAAAACAGTTCGCGTTTTGGTCTTGTGTACACCGGATGCTGAAGCTGCTGCTATTGAAGCAGGTGCTGACTATGTTGGTCTAGATGAATATATTGATAAGATCAAAAGTGGATGGACAGATATTGATGTAATTATCACTATGCCATCTATCATGGGAAAAATAGGTGCTTTAGGTCGTGTATTAGGCCCTCGTGGACTAATGCCTAATCCTAAAAGCGGTACCGTTACTATGGATGTCGCAAAGGCAGTTAAAGAAGTGAAGCAAGGAAAAATTGACTTTAAAGTAGATAAGAGCGGTATCGTTCATACTTCTATTGGTAAAGCGTCTTTCACTGCTGAGCAGATTAAAGAGAATGCAAAGGAATTTATTGCTACAATCAATAAACTTCGCCCTACATCTGTTAAGGGTACATATGTTAAAAGTATCTTTCTCTCTAGTACTATGAGTAAGGGTATTAAAATTGACCCTAAATCAACTGATGAAGACTAATTTTATATTAGAAGTAAAATGAGAAAGGAAGACAAAATATCAAATATTGAGCAGATCTCTGCTTTAGTCAAAGAATATAATCATTTCTACCTAGTAGACTTAACAGCTATGAATGCTGATGCTACAAGTAAGTTCCGCAGAGCTTGCTTTAAGGCCGATGTTAAGTTGTTGGTTGTAAAAAACACAATGCTTCATTATGCATTGAAGGGTTTTGAAATAGATTTCTCTCCTCTATATGAGTCTCTTAAAGGTTCTACAGCTATAATGTTTTGTAATACTGCAAACGTTCCTGCTCAAGTTCTTAAGAAAACTGCAAAAGAGGGAGTTCCTGGACTTAAAGCGGCTTATGCTGAAGAGGGATGTTATGTTGGTGCAGATCAATTATCTACATTGGCAGCTATTAAGAGCAAAAACGAAGTTATCGCTGAGATCATATCTTTATTGCAATCTCCAGCGAAGAACGTTATCTCTGCTCTAACATCTGGTGGCAGCACCATTCACGGATTGCTTGAAGCTATCGGTGAAAAAAATGCATAATTTACAGTTACTGAATAAAAACAATTATAATAATAAAGAAAATGGCAGATTTGAAAGCTTTAGCAGAAGAATTAGTGAACTTGACAGTAAAAGACGTTAACGAGCTCGCTACTATCCTTAAAGATGAGTATGGAATTGAACCTGCAGCAGCAGCTGTTGCAGTTGCAGCAGGACCTGCAGCAGGTGGTGAGGCAGCAGAAGAAAAAACTTCTTTTGATGTAGTACTTAAAGCAGCTGGTAGTGCAAAACTTAAAGTTGTAAAGGCAGTTAAAGAAGTATGTGGTTTAGGTCTTAAAGAAGCTAAAGACTTAGTTGACGGTGCACCAAGTACAGTTAAAGAAGGATTAGCAAAAGACGAAGCTGAAAATATTAAGAAAACACTTGAGGAAGCAGGGGCAGAAGTTGAACTTAAGTAACAAAAAACCTGCTTAGACAGGATATTTTGGTAAAGAATCCCCTAAATGGGATTCTTTGCTTTTTTGTGTATATAAATCAAATTTCGGTTCTTACTTAATCCATTATCAAATGTCTTCAAACAAAGATAGCCAAAGAATAAATTTTTCTTCGACCCAATATCTGATGAAATATCCAGATTTCTTAGAGGTCCAATTGAAGTCTTATCGTGACTTTCTACAACTTGATACCTCACCTGAGGAACGTAAAAATGAGGGATT
>Ga0172378_10006332_pt1 | contig 11063 bp, 18 predicted proteins | sample GrowelOW332metaG_FD_119755 | JGI IMG/M metagenome (GOLD analysis project Ga0172378, IMG submission 119755) | Groundwater microbial communities from an aquifer near a municipal landfill in Southern Ontario, Canada - Pumphouse #3_1 metaG | ecosystem: Environmental > Aquatic > Deep subsurface >... | reverse complement strand
TACGTTAGAACAAGAACATGACCTTGACCAAATGAAGGCCGCCGAGGAAACACGATCTGTGGTCGGCGAAATTGGCCCTTTCGGTGGAATCTGACCCAGCATATCCGCTATTACAGAAGCAACCAACCATAACGCCCGACTATTAGAGATGGCCTTATGGGAAATCACCTCATTAAAAGAACGTATAAAAACACTGGAAAAGGAGTATAGATAAAATGAAATCAGACAAAGAAGATGCGGCGGCCATCGGCATTACATTGAAAAATAGATTCGCCCAATTGTTCTGCAAGCATAAAAACAAGAAATGGTTTACCGATTATGGTGCCAAAACAAACAAAGGTTTGGTACAATATAGGTATTGCACCGGTTGCGGAAAACAATGCGACCAGCGCTTTGATGAATTCGAAGGCAACGGATTCAAATAGAGGAGGAATGTAAAATGGTGTTGCATATTTACACGGGTTACGATTGGCGCCCGATGAAAAAAGATGAAATTGAAATCATGTGCCATGAAAACATCGTACCCCAAATGAAAGAAGACGCCCAAGCAGGCGATATCTTTCAGGATGCGCAAGAATGAAGATGAACTTTTGGCCGTTCCATAAACACACGTACAAACTCGAAAAATGGCGCTTGGTGCATCAGCCGAATCACGAACCTTTACGGGTGGTTATTCGGTTTACTTGTCCCGATTGCCGAAAATCATTCCACTATTTCCCAAAAGAATGGCGAAACGCGCAATGGGAAGAAAAGAACAAAGACACTGAAGGCTACTGGTCTGAATGAAAAAATAAGGAAAAGGTGAATAAATATGAAAACCAAACAATTGAGAGAAATCGCGAAGGAACAAGGCTATTACGTAAAAGCATCAAATTGTGATATTCGCATTCTTATTTTTTATAAGGATGATTTTTTGGTCGCAAGTGTTTCAACTAGTAAAATGAAAGATTTAAAAATATACGAACCCGAAAAAATAACCACGGAGCTTTTCATTGCGCTTACTAGTTATGCATTGACACCTCCAGAAAAACGCGAAGACAAAAAATATTTCCATTTACGCTTAGATGCCCCAGATGCTAGTGTTAAGCCTTTGTATTACAGCAAGAAAATAGGCATTGGTGGTACAAACATCAATGTGTTTAAGGCTTTAGATGTTTCTTTTGTTTTTAGCGAAGAAGAGTTGGAGAAAATAAATGAACAAGGGTTTGTGCGCGAACCTGTTTTGTAAATTAAAAAAGGAGGAAAATGGATGCAACCCACGAGCAACCTTTTTAATTTTGTCGCGACATTGGTTATTGTCGCTTTTAGCGTTTGGTTTGTAGCTACAATATCAGACATGGATGCCAAATGGACGGCGCGAAAGCGAACAGAAAAGCAATCTTCGCAAAAGAAACAGAAGCTACAAAAACAAGGGGATTGCAAACATTCTTATTACGATATGGCCAGCAAACAACCTCTTATCGAAACGGAGGACTTTCTTTTCGCCTTTCATTTTATGGATTTAGATATCATGCATGATTTTAAGAAAATTAATGAAGACAAAGATATCCAAAAACGCTCTCTGCCAAACAATAATCAAATGAAGCATGTTAGCCGTTATTATTGTCCACAATGCCAACATATGGAAGTTTTCCGCCTGGAAGACATTTGCAAAATGGCCATTGATGCTCGCGATGCTATTGAAGAAGAAGACGCCAAGAGGACAATAGAAAAGAAATGGCTTGAAATTCAAAGAGAGAAACAAGCTATCCCCAAAAAAGGTAGTTGGCCTTGATAAAATTTAAAAAAGGAGGAACCTATAATGAAAATAAAACTAATTAAATGGCAAAGCCGACGCGATTTCTATGCTGATTATGAATGTGAGAATTGTGGGCACGTCGAACAAGACTATGGCTATGATGACCGCAATTATCATGACAATGTCGTACCCAAACGGATTTGTCCAGAATGTGAACAATCCGCACTGTCCCTGGGACTGAAACAGGAACACCGTGCGACCAAATACCCTGAAGACTATAGTATTTAAGGAGAATTAATTAGATGTCAATCATTTACACAAACAACACTCCCTCTATTGGTGTATTAAATAAAGTTGAAAAGTACACCGTACTCATTAATGATGCCGAATACGCAGAAGGGCTTTTTGACACCGAAGCTCAAGCAGAAGACGACTTGATTCGACGCGTACGTATCGATGACTCGGATGCAATTGAGTACACAAGAGAAGAAATTCTGTATGAAATGGATTCTTCTTATCGTGTCGTCAAAATCGAAGTGTTTGTTCCAAAATCTGAATAAACAAGGGGGTGGTTTCATGCAAGTAACAGATGCAACAGAACTCAAAGTAGGAGACAAAGTTTATCTTTGTATAGACAGCACACTTTATGCCGATAGCATATCAGATTCTGCATGGGAACTCGATAACAGTTGGCAAGAAATAAAAAGTGTTCAGAAAAACGGACAATTTTCTCGATTCAGATACTCCTTTCTATTGAAAAATGATGATAATGATAATGTTTTTTTGTGGCCAGATTTCAAAGAATACAAAAACGCAGGTGAATTCCATTATCTACAAAATTCAAAGTTTCTATCTTTCAAAGAACTGCCATCCATCTGATAAGGAGGAAGAACATGTCCTTGGACGCAAAAACCCTCAGCTTAATCATTAAAGAAAAAATCCAAAGTATCGAACAGCACCATAAATTGTTTGGTCAGTATATCGAAAACAGAGAGTACGACACCGACGAAGGCAAAGTAAGCGCCTATCAAGAAGTCTTGGACTGCATCAAAAAACTGGAGGAGTCAAAATGAACCAAAAACAAAAGGAATTTCTAGAGGATACCCACGACATCCTCGTTGGATACGACGGTTGCGGTACGGTCGAATCCTTGAAAGAACTTATTGATGAAGCCCGTGAACGGATTCGTTTTGCAGTAACCATCAATTTTGACAGTTATCCGAGCGACACCGATTTCAATGACTTATGCTACGAAATGAATGAAGAAAAGAGGAGATTAAAAGATGAAAGAATGGGTAACGAGTGATTGGCACCGCGGCCACAACAATATCTGCGGACCTGAAGGATTCGTCACCACCCGCAGACATTTCGCGTCAGCCACTGAAATGAACGAAGTCATGACAAAGAATCACAATGCGGTGGTTGCGAATGATGACCGAACGTATCACCTTGGAGACATGTGCATCAACATGAAACCGCAGCAACTACATGAAGACCTATGCGAGCTAAATGGTTCATTTGTCTTTGACTCGGGTAACCATGACAACAGCCGGACAATGAAGTATTTGGCCGCGCATAATTTCGAATTGCCATGTGGGCGTATGAAATACGAAGCATTCCATGAAGTTGGGTTTAAAATCAAAGCCAACAAAAAAGTTTATTTCTTAACTCATTACCCATTAGGATTGGGCGAAGGCCGTGCCATCTACCGCAATTTGTGCGGACACATCCATGACGAAACAGCACGTGAAGCTAATGTACTAAACGTTGGTGTTGATTCGCCTGAATTGCCAGAGCGTCCATTCGGCACGCCAATTTTGTTGGAAGAAGCTTTTGCTTTGGTGGATGCCAAATGGTTAGCTTGGAAAGAAAAACTAGACCGACTGACAACAACTCATTAATCGTGAGGTGCCTTAATGATAATAAACGGAAAGAAATCTTCCCAATTCAAAACCGATTCAGAAAAGAACTATTATTTTTCTATTCTGAAAAGCATTCTTTTTGAACTTGAAACAAAATGTTCATTTATTGAACATATTAAACCGCAATCTTCTAAAACGACCGATAGTTTGTACGCAGTGGTTTATTTCAAGAAACAAGCGAAAGTTCTTAAACTCACTATTCGAAATCACCGAAAAGAAGCAAAAGAAGGCGAATATCGATATTATTTGGATAATTTCACAAATTCAACTGAACTGCTCTTAACGCTTTTAAGGGATTTCGAATATGTTTACCAATCGCTCAATACTACAGGTGAAATTCCACAACAAAAATTCGCCAAAGAAAAATACAACAATAGTACCTCTAACCGAAAACTGTCGACTGTTTTAAACAAAAAGAAAAGGCTATTGAATAAAAGAAGGGGGAAATGAATATGAATAATATTATCGGCGTTAGGTTTATCCATCCGGATTCGTACAACAGCAAGAAAACTTATTATTTTCGAAATAATACTGGATTTCCCTTCGAGCGGGGAGATAAGGTTATTGTTTTGAATTATAATGGACAAGAGGAAGTTGTAGAAGTCCACATTCCTTCGGTGGACAACCATCCCAGAATTCCGAGTTCCCAGATGAAAGCTATTGTTGATAGTTATCCACCCCGTAATTTCCCTGCTCGCGCCAGCTTGCGTTCCAACGCTTTACCAAACATCTAAGGAGGAATAGCATGTACTATTCAGAATACGAACATTTAATTGAGATGCCAGACGAAATCGCCAATGACATTGAATTCCTGACCGACATCAATGGAACAATTGAAGCAGAAGTTTACAAACGCCTGACGAGCCACATTAACGATTACAACCGTGATATGAAACGTTTTAAAGATTCACAAGTGGAAATTGAACGATTGAAAGCTATCATTAACCAATCCGCCCGGGAAGCCAAAATCAAACAGGAGACCGTTAAAAAAGATGCTTTCTCTGAAGGCAAAAAATCAGTCTTGGGTGGTTTTGAAAAAGGCTGTACTGCATGGGTAGTTCGCTCCCGCTTCGAACAAGAAATTTGCCCTAAATGCCACGGAGATAAGACCTTGACCGTCAAACATGAAGGCTCCGAAATGACTGTTCCTTGCGTTGTGTGCAAAAACAACGGCTCTTTAACAAAATGGATTTACGAGGCAAAGCAAGGCGTCGTTGAAGGATTCAAGTATTCTATTTACGGAAACGGCAATCCTAATATCGAATTGGATATTAAGGTAGAGGGAGAACGCAGTTCCAATATGTTCCAGACATTCTTTTCGACCAAAGAGTTGTGCGAAGCACATATCAAGAATATGCGAAAATAAACCGATTGGCCTGCCCGGCCGGGTTCGGGGGCATTCCTGGAATACCCGATAAGCAATATGGTATACTTAAAAAAAAGCCTTTCACTATTCTGTTGACGCAAAATTTTACTTTGTTATAATAGAAGAACGGAAGCTTTTTTCTACTCGTTTCGTTTAATCGGTAAGACTAAGTTCCATCCGCATTTATGCATGGGGCATTATCGCTGGTTCGATTCCAGCAACGAGTATTGTCCGGAAGAATATTAGTTAATTTCGGATAAATCTTTCCAGTATTATCAGTTGAATCCATCAGTGTTTTATCTGGAGCACTCACTGATAATGCAAGCCCTTATCAAACGTGGCGAGGTCATGTTCAAGACGTTTGGGTAGTCAAAAATAATGCGAGTATGGGTTGCAAGTTTCACATGACACTTGTAATCAAAGCAATTGTCGGAGGGCTAAAGGCAGTTGCAAGGCCGTGAGTAGCTATTCGGTCAGGGGTTAAAAGCCCTTGCATTCCTAGTTTAAAGGCAGAACGCTGGTACGACGCCAGAGATGTGGGTTCGACTCCCATGGATGCACTAGGGGATGTAGCCAAGCGGTAAGGCACAGGGGCACCTGATTCGTTGGTTCAAATCCAACCATTCCCAATTGCGGGCTTAGAGAAGCGGACATCTTGCTGGGACTAAGACCAGAGACCGTGGGTTCGAATCCCACACCCGCAATAGCAACCTTATTTTTAAAGAGGTTGTGTCAATCGGACGACTAGCGTCCATTTTAAATGCGAACTGCATACAAAAGGCCCTATATGGGCAGAAGAATGCCGGTTGGTCAGACGAAGAGCTGACTGCCGAAGCCTTGGGATTGAAAAGATATAATATCCCCACGATGTCGCGCCCCTGTTTCAGGCGGAAAGAGGCAAATCTACGGCTATAATCTGAAACCGTAGGCTACAGGGAATCTGTAGCGTTGTCCACTATTAAAAATGTGGACTTTTTGGACGCTTAGTTTAATAGTAAAACTGTCGCCTCATAAGCGGTTGTCGCAGGAGCGTAACCTGCAGTGTCCATTGGTGTTTGGCAGTTCCCATTAAAAAACTGTCGTGATTTGTCCGTTATGGTGGAAGAAGAAGACACAAAGGGTGAACTCACCTTAATTAGGGAGAACTCTATCTGTATTAGACAGATGTGCTAGGGGCAGTACCTAGCTAACGGTTACATTGTATGCAGTTACGTGGCGAACCAGAATGTGCCTAAAAACACATAATTAGCGTAAGGCAAGAATTAGGATTCTTGTGCATATGGGTCTTTGACCAATGATGCATACAATGTTTAGTGTCCCTGTTCCTGCGGAACTGCAGTAATCCGCGGGGGAAAGGTTGATAGGGATGCAAGCGCTTATGGAGAAACACGACCACAGGTAGAGGTTTTTCCAGTAGAAGGAGGTACGAGCAGTTCTTGTGGAATTGTTTGTACGGGAGATGACGGAAGACGCTACCGTTATTTCTGAGACTGTAGCGCCCCAGGCAGTCATACACTGTAGTTCATGGATAGAACGCCTGCCACATCTGCAGGAGCTATGCGGGTTTGAATCCCGCCAGTGTATTTAGTAGTGAGACTGTGAAACAAAATCCCTTCCACAGTTGAAGGTGCGACACTTAACTCATTGCGAGCGCTTATTGGAAAAACGGGGCGCACCTCAATGTTTCCAAGCCAGAAAGGGATGTGTTGGTGACGCGTGCGACGTTCACTAACCTAAAGAAGGATAGCATGTGGGCGCTAAACCTACCTTCAAGACTGTACAAAACCCAAGCAGTCAAAATTGCCGTAAGGCGGAGTCGCTTTTAAAAGGGCAGGCTCAAGATGCGCTGTAGCCAAATGGTAAGGCAGGACGGTAAAATGTCTGAACTGCAGGTTCAACTCCCGCCAGCGTATTTAGTGTTATTATCCTAGTTTGGTCACTTGCACTGCAACCCAAATTAGGTAATAATGCGAGCCCTTACCGCTAAGACTGGTCACACCCAGAAACTAGCGGGTAGAATGGCTACTTCTGTTTACCGTGTGAGGTGGCAGATAATAAGGCATAGGATTCGAGAGGCTAAGTGCCTATGTATGGCTGTAAACCAAGGCAGTCTGTGGTTTGGAGCCACTCCGTTATAGCTTTCTGGTGGGGGCGCTTCTCATTGAGGGAAGAAAGGTTGGTTCGATTCCAACTAACGGATTTTCATTCCAGAGGTTCCGGAACCGTTGAAGGAATGGGATACAAGGTTAGCATAAGAGGTAGTGCGAGACTGAGCGGTCTGCGTGCTGGGTTCAAGCCCTGGCACCTTGTATTGATTGTTTTGGTCATCATGGGAACTAGTCAACCAAAACAATCTTGTTCCACTAAGGGCCTTGAGCCCGTAAAAGGAATCTGTCGAAAGGTAGGTTCCTTTTTTGTTTTTATTAAAAGCAAAGAGGTGATAGTGTTGAAATTGGATAAAGGATTGCAGGCATTTTTAAAGGAAGCAATCAAAGAAGATGCAAGATATACTATAGAAGGAAGCTTCCGCAAGGAATTGACGCACGCGGAAGAAGAATATCTCAATTCGCAACTGAATCCTCTTGGATTTGCCGTCAACTGTTTTAAATGTGATGTCTGCTTTGGCCATTCCGGCGGCACACACCCGTATCATATTGAAAGAATAGCCTTGGAAAAGGAGGACTCCGTACATGGACAAACCGATTGACTACAAAGCGCTGGCAAATGCGTTGGTTGAAAAAAGCAGATATATCTATTCCATTAATATCACACAAGGCAAATCCATCGAAGAATGGTGGAAGAGCGAACTAAAACAAGCAGAAATAAGAAATGCGCCAGATTATCAGGAATGGGAAAGTCCTTATTATGGCCCATTTTAAAATGAGGAGGAAGAAAAATGCAATTCATTAAATCAAATGACGAAGTGGTCTTTTCAACTTTTGTTTCTTTAGCTGAAGAAGCTAGGCGGGAATTATTGGAAATCGAAGAACAAGAAGCCCGACAAGCCGAATTCGATTTTGAATGCGCGCTCTTGTTCGAATGTCTTTAACTAGGAGGAAATAGAATGGAATTTAAAATCAAATATGAAGCAGAGCCCATATCAGATGTTTACGAAGTCCAAATTTTCACCATACATGCAGACGAGACTAGTTTTGAAACTGTCGAAATCGGATTTTTCCATAAAGATGAAGAAGAAGATTTGTTGATTGATTTGATTGAAACTCTGAACCGAATGAAACAATTAGGTAGTTGGACGGATAACTATCCAGTCGTGGAAGGATTTAACCGCTGGTTCAGTTCAGAAAAATTATCCGAAGAAGAGTGGGAAGCATTAGGAAGTAACTATCGTGACATTGCAGAAGGACTTACTTGGCCTTGTAATATTCATGGAAAAGCAGCAAGGATGGAAACTTTTGCTATTACCTTTGCTGATTGGGCCGGAAGAGAATGCCCTGTAGAAATTAAATACTAAAACAAAATCGGAGGAATACCCATGCAAGTTATTAATTACGGAAGTAATTTTGAGATTTACGAAGACGACCTGAAGACATACGACCAATTACCGGCCGGTACGTATAATGTGAAGTTCAATCCAATGTCTGGCTTTAGCCTGAAGAAGACAGATGACTTCAAGCAAGCGGAAGAAAAGATTTACGGCAATCATATTGCCAAAATCGAAAAAGTCTTCAAATCATTCGATTTGATGAAACGCAGTTTAGGCATCATCCTGAGCGGAGATAAAGGTATCGGTAAATCATTATTTACACAACTAATGGCAGAGCATGCTGTTCGACGTGGCATGGCCGTTATCATTGTTGACCGTGCTTTTAAAGGCATTGCCGGCTTCCTCGATTCCATTGACCAAGAAGCTTTGGTATTGTTCGATGAATTCGAAAAAGTTTTCAATGAGCGCAACGACAACAGTGAATCCCAGGATTCCCTATTGGGCCTGTTCGATGGCACGTCGCAAAAGAAACGGGTCTATGCCATTACCGTCAATGACTTGTATAAAGTTAATGAATTCATGATTAACCGTCCTGGACGTTTCCACTACCATTTCCGCTTCGATTATCCGGAAGGCGAAGAAATCAAGACTTATCTGCAAGACAAAGTTCCGGCTGAATACCATGGTCAAATCACTGGTGTCACTAATTTCGCACGCCGCATTAAATTAAACTACGACTGCTTACGCGCCATTGCGTTCGAATTAAGCTTAGGTGTTTCTTTCGCAGAAGCGATTAGTGATTTAAACATTTTAAATATTATGCCTCCCCGCTACACAATCGAAATTGTTTTTGCGGATAAAAAGAGCATTAAGTTGAAAAATGAACGCATTGATTTGTTCGAAGAAGAAGTGTATTGTTCCACATACCAAAACGGAGAAGAAGTCGGCGTCACTTTTAAACCAAGCGATTTGGTTGAATTGGATGGCCATCTGATTTGTTCAGGAGAAAAAGTAGAAATGGATTATGAAGAAGACAATACGGAATATACGAAAGCTTTGGTTGTAACACACGTCATCGTTAGCCAAGTCGAAGAGAAGAAAATGCATTATTCCCCAAAAGCCTTCTAGAAAGCTTGATAAATCAGTCAAAGTAACCGATAATATAACTATCACCCCCGTAGTGTCAGCTACCGCAAGTTGCAAGGCTTGCCGGGGGAATATGGGGTTTGGCTGAGTGGTCAAAGGCAATGACGAAGACGTCATGGCGAATGATAACCGCAGACGTGCGCTGTTCGCCCGAGGGTTCGAATCCCTCAACCCCGGAAAAACTCCCGTGGCGGAAGTAGAAGACGCGTACTATGAGGTGTGGTGACTTAGCCTTTTGGGAATCTCATAACTGCACTAACCATGGCAACATGGGGCGATTAACTATGCAGTAAATTGTCACACGTGCAAGGGGCAGTACCTTGCCGGGAGCGTTGCAGAGTTGGTAGCTCTGCAAGATATTTTTCCGGAATATCTCAACTTAGATTCACCTCCATGATGGCGACAACTCCCGGCTTTAGTCGCCTTTAGCCGGGAGCATCGGGGGAACTGTAAAGTTCAGGAAACTTGCCCTCCTTCCAGAGGGTGTGCGGGGTAGCCTCCGCGAAGGGTTCGAGTCCCTTGTTCCCCATACCTGAGAGTAATGAGCAAAAAAGCTTATTACTCTCTTTTTTTTTTCGTTTTTACCTATTGCCAAATGAAAAGCTATTGCTTATGCTTTATTTACAGAAGTAAGGGAGCCTTATTTCTATCTTGGATGCGTACCTTTAATCGGTAGAAGGACCTCAGCCGGCTGTTTAAACAGAAAGAGGAAGTGTTGGTTCAACTCCAACCGCAGCTATAATGTATGGGTCCCTTTAAAAAGGGATATTCAAGTGTCAGCACCTGACCGTAAAGAAGGTTGGACTTGCCGCCCGCGTTCGCCGTTTTAGCTCAGCAGGTAGTAGCGCCACCATGGTAAGGTGGAGGTCGTCGGTTCGAACCCGACAGGTGGCACTTTTTTCGCATAGTAACCCTATGCTGAATATCCCACAGAACGTCGATTAGCGCTTTAGTACGGTGCCATGATATCGATTTGTTCTGCCGAACACCTATGTTCTTGGAATGTAGGTGTAGAGAAGTAGCTTAAAAGGCAAAGCATTGGGTCCTCATAACCCTCTTTTGCAGGTTCGAATCCTGTCCTTTCTCTATTAAAAAAAATTTTAGGAGCTGATATGTTTGGTTTTGAACGAAACAGTAGAAGTAAGAAGTATGTCCGTGAAGCGCGGATTGACCCGTACCAAGACAATCGCAGCGCAACTTGTCGGTATAGCTGAACAAATCCGCAACCACGGAGCCACTTCCTCGAAAACCAAATCCAAATTAGTCGACACGAAACTGTCGTTGGGCGAAAACCACAAAGAAGCCGAGAAAGAGATGGCGCGTTTGTACCAACAGTACAAAGATTTGATGGCAGAGTACAGCAAAATCAAGACCGCCATTGCCGCATCCAATCTGAAAGAGACCATCACCATTGGCGACCGTACGATGACCGTGTATGAAGCTTTG
>Ga0172378_10006331_pt1 | contig 11063 bp, 11 predicted proteins | sample GrowelOW332metaG_FD_119755 | JGI IMG/M metagenome (GOLD analysis project Ga0172378, IMG submission 119755) | Groundwater microbial communities from an aquifer near a municipal landfill in Southern Ontario, Canada - Pumphouse #3_1 metaG | ecosystem: Environmental > Aquatic > Deep subsurface >... | reverse complement strand
TACAAATATGAGCAAATTGTTGAAAATATTCAATCGTATTTTCATTTAAGTCACCACGCAATTTGACCCATTGACACTTAGTATAGTGAAAATACCACGCAATTTGACCTATACGCCAAAAAAGGAGGATGCACCGTGGTGCATCCTCCTTTGTATTTCGTCATTTTCCTATTTTAAACGGCCCCAAAACATAAAATGCTTTGGTATAGAGAGAATCTTCTTTTATAAGCTTTTATTTCTCCTAGTCTTCCTTTAAAAATATTTTCATTTCGCTCTCTGCAATAACCTCATCGCCTACCTGAGTTTTAGAAGAGATAAGTGTTACACCCATTATCTCCTGCTCTACTTTGATAGTCGTACAGAGTTTTTCGTTCACCAAAGGGAGGCGGTTTATCTTGAAATTCTTAAGTCCGCCGATAAAACCTACAGGAACTGGTTTATTATCGTGTTTGCAGGCATAACCTACACGGGCAGCAGCAGACTGAGCCGTATGTTCAATCAATCCGGGTTCCCTTAACTTTCCCTTCTCACAGAATATGTTATCAGCTTGAACAGTCAGTCCCGAATAGGAACAGACATCATCCATACCATAGAAAGCATCGACCATCACAATCGGAGGTCTCTGTGGTATAAGTTCTAATATATTGTCACCTTCTATAAAGGCCTTGTCAAAAACGCCCATATTAAACTTTTTTTATTTGACTGCATCAACACCTATTCCGACATCAGGAAAACACGAAAACGAGGCTTAAAATGACCTCTATAGCATCGTGACGTACATTCTTATGTCGACAACAATATCAAGAATTTAAGTCAAGCCAGAACGGATAAAAATTAAACCACTGCTCTGGATGTTTTTTCACCCTCTCCTCTAAAACCTTTACGTACTGATCAAGCAATGCTGTTTCAGGTTTACACTCCTTTGTCCTTTTAACAGGATCTGCAATATAAAAACGGAAACTGTATTTATCGTTACTTTCTTTCTCCGAAAAATAGAAAACCACAGGAACCTTGAAACGCGATGCTATCTGGAATGGGCCAGCAGGGAAAAGAGCTTTTCTTCCCATGAAAGTAGCCTCCAACGTATGCTTATCACCATCTCCTACATATCTATCTCCCTGAAAACAGACATACTCTTTTCTGTCCAAGGCCTCCTTTATCATAAAGACATGTGTGAAACCATCTTCGTTGACAGGAATGACATGATAGGCCTTGTCGCCCATGACAGACTCCAACTGTTTCTTTATCTTCTGGTATTCAGCATCATACATCACAAGATTTAACTTATGTGCATATTTTCCGAAAAACTGTCCGCCAATCTCCCAATTACCAACATGAGCACCTATCATCACCACACCTGAATCACCATCAAGAACTTTTAGGAAATCATCGTAATTAAAGAAATCATATTCAAAATCGTTATCCAAACCAGATATGGCAGCTATCTTATCAAGAAGAATCTGTCCAAAGCGGTAATAATGAACGAATAACATGCGGAAAGAAGTTAAGCGGCCTAAATGATGGATTTTACGCCAATACTGCCAACTTGCCTTTGTTGCTTTAGGGGCAAAAAGGGCAAAATAAGGTACAACAAGAAAAAGAAAGGCATAAGCTCCTCCTTTTCCAAAATATCGTATCAAAAAAATGAAGAAACGATATCCAAATGAACCACCTCTAGATTGACCAGCCCAATTTGGCATTTCTACTAATTCAATTTTTCGTACAAGAAATCATAAAAATCTTGGAAAGTCTTTATTCCTGCAAAATCAGAGTTATTCAACACTATTCCAAAATTATGTTCAATCAAAACTACCATGTCCACCAAATCAAGACTATCCAAATCCAAAGTCTTCATCAATGGAGCATCAGGAAGGAATAAAGTTTTATCTACCTCGAATTCCTCTTCTAAGACAGAGTTAATTTTATCAATAATTTCTTCTTTCGTCATGATCTCTTTTTTATTATGTAGTTATCTAAATCTTCTTATCACTAAGGAAGAATTGGTGCCTCCAAAACCGAATGAATTTGAAAGGAACACATCAATCTTCTTATCTATTGTAAGTGCTGGAATATTTAATTTTGCGGAAATTTCATCAGGGTTCTCAAAATTCAAGTTCGGAGCAACAAAATCATTCTGCATCATCAGAATCGAATAAACCACCTCACTTGCTCCAGACATCCACAACTCATGTCCTGTCATTGATTTCGTAGACGAAACTAATGGAGTTTTATCTCCCCATATCTCAGTTATAGCTTTTGCCTCATTATCATCACCCACAATCGTCGATGTAGCATGTGCATTTATGTAATCAATCTCAGAGATGGCCAAACCTGCCTTACGGATGGCCATATCCATGGCTCTCTTCGGCCCATAAACATTTGGTATCGAAATATGCTCTGCATTGGATGAAAATCCATAGCCAACCACCTCTGCCAAAATCTTTGCACCTCTTTTCATCGCCGACTCATAGCTCTCCAAAACTAATGTTGCTGCGCCACCACTCGGAACCAATCCATCTCGGTCACGATCAAAAGGACGAGATGCTTTTTGAGGCTCATTTTCTCTAACAGAGAAGGTACTGATACCATCAAAAGTGGCCACCGAGTACTTGTTCACCTCCTGAGCTCCACCACAAAGGATACAATCCTGTAGACCTGATTGGATCAACGTTACTGCGACACCTATCGCATGCGAACCACTAGCACAGGCACCTGCTATGGAAAAACTAATTCCTCTCAACTTGAAAATCACGGAAAGGTTCATAGACACTGTTGAAGTCATCGACTGAAATACAGAACCCGAACCTACTAAAAGCGTTGTGCCTTTTTCTCGAATGTCATCTATTCCGTTGATGATAGGAGCCGCGCTGGAGTCACTTCCAATAAGGACACCTACCTCATTCTGATCCAAATAATCGTCGTCAATGCCCGCCATTGCGAAAGCCTCACGAGCCGCAACACAAGCGTAAAAACCTTGTTCTGACAAGGTGTGGCGTCGACGACGGTCTATAAAATCACGCACATCAGGAAGAGTCAAAAGACCTGTCAGAGAAGAACGATAACCCATCGCCTTTCTTTCGGGATCCAAGCCCACACCCGACCTTCCATGGTAAAGAGAATCAGCAACCTCCTCTACATTTTTTCCGATAGAAGAATAGGCACCAATTCCTGTTATCACCACTCTGTGCATAAAAAACTAATCTAATACTATGTATATAAACCTCCATTAACAGAAACAACTTGACCTGTGACGTAACAAGCTCCCTTTGAAGCAAGAAAACCTACTACCTCTGACACATCTTCAGGGTTTCCGAAATGTCCCATTGGGATAAGAGCCTTCAACTGAGACTCATCCAAATCCTGTGTCATATCCGTACGGATAAATCCAGGAGCCACTGCATTGACAGTCACATGCTTTTTTGCCACCTCTTGAGCCAAAGCCTTTGTAGCTGCAATAATAGCGCCTTTTGCCGCCGAATAATTGGTCTGACCAGGCAATCCCTTCAAACCTGAAAGAGAAGCCATGTTCACAATTCGACCATATTTCTTAACAAGCATGTTTTTCAAAACTACTCTTGTGATATACATAAAGCCGTTCAGACTGGTATCCAAAACTTTGTTCCAATCCTCATCGGTCATCCAAACCATAAGATTATCTCTACGCACACCTGCATTGTTCACAAGTACCTCAATATAGGTATCGGGATGAGCCGCCTGCCACTGTTCAATGGCAGCCTCAACCTCCTCTTTTTTTGAAACATCAAAACGAAGAATCTCGCCGTCTGAGCCCTTCTCGCGAATCAAAGACAAAGTATTGTTTGCCTCAGTTTCGTTCGATTGGTAATTCACAAGTACATAATAACCCATTTCAGCAAGTTTCACAGAACATGCTCGTCCTATGCCTCTCGATCCTCCTGTAACAAGAGCAACCTTCATGATTAATTTCTTTTATTATTAGTAAAAAAGGAGTCTTTAAAAATTCTTTTCCTTCAAATACTTCTCCATGTGAGCTATGTCTTCATATTTCGTAGTATCCTCGGTAAATGCAGGGAATATTGCACGAATCTCATCGTAGATAGCTCTCGTCTCCTTAGACAAGTTATCTTTAATCTTCAAGCAATCTACAGCCTGTACAATAGCCATGAAATGAATAGCCATAACTTGATATGAATTATTCACAACTCTCTTGGCCAACAAAGCTGAGTTCGTACCCATACTTACAACATCCTGATTATCGTTGTTATTTGGAATAGAATGAACATACATTGGATTAGACAATGTCTGGCACTCTGCTGTTGTAGAGGTTGCAGTGAACTGAGACGCCTGAAGTCCATAGTTCAAACCAAGAACACCCATATTAACGAATGGAGGCAAAATGCCATTGATGCGGTCATGGAACAAATAGTTCATCTGACGCTCCATCAACATGGTCATCTTAGTAAGAGCAATCTTCAACTTATCCATCTCAAATGAGACATAATCACCGTGGAAGTTACCGCCATGATAAACCGTCTTATTTTCTACGTCTACGATAGGGTTGTCAGTAGCAGAGTTAACCTCATTGACAAGGACACGCTCAACATTCTCGATTACCTCAAGAACAGGACCCAAAATCTGAGGAACACAACGTAAAGAATAGTATGGTTGAACCTTATGAGTGAAGACTTTTTCAGTCACATTTCCATTGTATAAGTAATCCTCACGCTTCAACAAGCAAGAACTGGAAGCGGAGATATCTCTCATCATCTTGGCAATTTTCTGCTGACCGTCCTGGCGACGAACCTTATTCAACTTTTCGTTCATAAAGTCATCGTACGAAGAGGCGATTTCATTCACCATAACAGAAGCATAAATTGCCCACTTCAACAACTTCTGAGCATAAATAAGGTTAACTAAACCGATACCCGTCATAAATGAAGTACCATTAGTTACAGATAGACCTTCACGAACATAAACGCTAAATGGCTTAATATTCAAAGCAGCCATTACCTCAGCAGAGGTCTGCAATTTACCTTTGTAGAATACGTTCCCCTCTCCTATCAAAGTCAATGCCATGTGAGCCAACTGAACCAAGTCACCACTCGCACCTACACTACCATGTTCAGGAATGAAAGGAATAATATCATTGTTAATGAATGAGGTCAACAACTGAACCAAATCAGGGTGAACACCAGATTCTCCTTGAATAAAGGTTCCGATTCTAGCAATCATAGCTGCTTTAACATAAAGGTCTGGCAATGGATCACCTGCACCGGTTGAATGGCTTCGAATGATATTATATTGAAGTTGGATACGCTCCTCATCGCTTACACGATATTGAGCCATAGGACCAAATCCTGTGTTAATACCATAAATAATACGTTCTTTTGAAAATTTCTCCAAGAAGTCATAACTTTCTTTTACTCTATTAGAGACTTCCTCACTAAATTTCAATTTCTCACCACCAAACAGGATTTTCTTAATATCTTGTAAGGAGATATAATCTATTCCTTGTGCCATTGTGTTAAAATTATTTTAAGACACAAAGATAGTACAATAAGATTTCCGAGCAAAATTTGATCCAACGCAAATGAAAAAATGTTATTTTTTATTTTTGGTGGGTTCTTTTAATTTACCTTTTTTACAAGGTTCTTCGATACTTTTTAAGGTTAAAATGTCACTGATTGAATAAGTATAGCGGGCTATTGAACAGATAGAAATGGCGGTTTTAAGAGAAAAAACAAAAAAATAGTCCATCACATTTCTATTTTTATCAGAGTGGCAATAAACAAAAACCACCATATGAAAAGCAAACAGTTAAAGCTTTATAATTAAGTTCTAAGCGTTTTTCCTACGATTTATGAAATCACGAACTCTATCTACCTTATCATTCAATATTAATTTTTCAGGGAATCCAATTTCAGATACAAGTTTCAATGCCATATCATGACAACCCACATCGAAAGAGATATGGGCATCACTTCCAATTATGACAGGCACCTCATATTTCTGGCAGAGACGCAGCATCTCCACATTATTATCATGAGCCTTCTCCTTTTTCCTGATTGGACGAAGAGAACTATTATTCAATTCGAGCAAAGTACCATATTCTTTAGAAGCAAGGACTATCGGTTCAAAAAGAAGATCTACAGTACCATCGGCTGGGTGACTAATAATATCAATATCTTTGTTTTTGATCACATTCATCACACCTGTTGTATTCTCCTCGATGGTTCCTTTTTTGAAACATCTGCAATGAATACCTGCTAACCGAATATCCAATTTGTCAATGTCCTTTTGTTCCAAATCCAAATTGCCCGAGGTATCCATAATGTTAATTTCTGCACCTACAAAAAGTTCAACACCATACATCCATCTCGGAATCACAGCTAAATTGTGGAAATACATATGCGAGCAGGAACCTGGCATAGCTGGTCCATGTTCTGTAATTCCGAACATCTTCAGTCCTTTCTCAGATGCCGCCTTTACCATCTCTTGCATCGTACTATAAGCATGGCCGCTCACAATCGTATGCGTATGTAAATCTAGAAGTGTGTTCATGAATAATTCCTCCCCTATTTAATCCTCTATAATTATGCCTCGTTTATCAATTCTGCCAAATACAGGTAATGGTCATCTTCATAAATCTTCTTGCAGGAGAAGCCATGAAGCTTTGCACAATCGGCCAACGTGTCAAAATCCACAAATACCCAATCGAAAGGGACTCCCTTTTTCTTGTTAAAACCGAAAGTATATTCCATTTCACCGTAATAACCGCCGTTCAAATCAATCATCACACTGCCATCTTCATCCTCATACATGTAACGGATATCAGATGAGTCCAACAGTATACGGCCACCCTTTTTAAGGATCTTCTTTGCCTGCAAGAAAAAAGAGGAAAGTCGATTTAACTTACCTACAATGCCGATTCCATTCATCAGCATTAACATGGTATCATAACCTGTCTCATCAAAACAGAAATAGTTTTGCAACAACGGACGGTTCACGCCACGCACGCGCATAACTTCAACAGCACCTGGCGAAACATCAATCGCAGTCACATCAATCTGTTTTGACTGAAGCCAAATAGAATGACTACCTGCGCCAGCACCCACGTCCAGAGTTTTGCCTTCAACACGTTGCAAAGCTTTCTGCTCCACCTCTGGCATCTCGTCATAAGAACGGAAGAAAGTGGAGATGGGCCACCTATCGGTCTCAGCCAAATCACTTTCAACTATAAACGTAGCATTCTTTTTGCCATTTTGATAAGCTCTTAGCCCATCGCCATAAACATCTTCTTGCATTCCTGCGGTATTATTAATTTACAATTGAGCCTTTTCAAACTCTTACTGAGCAAATATACATAATTCTTTGTGGTTTAACAAGGCTCAAAAACAAGGCGAATTCATAACTTTGCATAGATTAAGCAAAAACAATATGAAATCGACATTAAAACAGCTCTCTCCCGAACAGATGATTCCGGGAAATAGCGCATACGAACAACTTCTGCCAAAGACTTTCGAACAGATCTCTTTCTGTTCTGAAACTCCGTGCATCAGATATATTTTCAACAATGAGATAAAGAATGCCGAACTTCCTAGTTTAAAAACAGTTTGGACGTTTTCTTTGGCTGAATTAAATACGTTGTTAAAAAAGGCTGGTTTAAAGTTAGTATCGAAGATACCAAACCTACATTTTACCGATGAAAAGGATACTATTTTTTGGATCATTATACAAAATCGGATTCTCTTTGTCAACTGCCAAACAAAAGAAATAACCACAATCATAAAGATCAAACAAGATTACAGATACATCACCTTCAACGAGAAGGCAAAAATGTTCTCTTTTGTGAAAAGTAATGGTTTGTTTCTTTTGGATTTGGAAGGTAACATCTCAACCGTTTCTAAAGATAAAAGCAGAGACATTCTCTCCGGAGAGGTTCCTTCAAGAGAGGAATTCGGCATAGAAAAAGGTTCGTTTTGGTCGCCCAACGGTAAAAAGCTAGCTTTCTACATCACAGACCAACGACAAGTCAGCAGTTATCCATTGGTCAAAATAGAGAGGCCTATCTCTAAAGTGGAGATGATTAAATATCCGATGGCTGGTACAAAAAGTCAGACCGTAAGTATAGGCATCTATAATTTGGAGACAAATAAGACTGTCATTCTTGAAAAATCCCGATGGAATGAGAGTTATTTAACCTGTGTAACTTGGAGTCCAGATTCAGATTTGATCTACTTAGCCGAAGTTGATAGAGACCAGAAACATTGTCAAGTTAAACGTTTCTCAGCATCAGACGGCAGTCTCAACAAAATACTTTTCGATGAAAAGGAGGAAAAATACACAGAGCCTCAACATCCTCTATTCTTTTTAAGCGATGAAAAGGGGCTTTTTGTTTGGCAAAGCAGAAGAGGCGGATTCAACCATTTGTATCTTTATGATACAGACGGAAAACTTATCCATCAACTCACGAAAGGTAATTTTGAGGTGACTCAACTCAATGGTTACGACAAGCAGAGTCACGAGGTCATCTACACCTCCACAACTTTGTCTCCTTTATGCCGCAATGTCTACGCAACAAACATACAGACATTGAAGAGTCGAACACTAGCTGAAGAAGAAGGCTGTCATAACATTGTTCTTTCAGAGAAACAGCACGTATTCATCGACAGGTTCTCTTCTACGCAAGAGCCAAATCTGATTCGGTTGGTTTCATTAAAGGACAATTCTTCGACCGTTCTACTTCATGCCGAAAACCCATATAAAGGCTACGCCATTCCAGAAACAGAGATTGATTTCTTCGATAAAAATGGCGAAAAAATCTATTATCGGATTGTCCGCCCACTTGGCATGAAGGCAGGCAAGAAATACCCGTTGGCCTTTTATGTTTATGGAGGTCCGCACGTACAACTTATCCGTAACGAATGGTTGGGCGGCACTAAAGGATTCGAATACTTGATGGCTCAAGCCGGTTATGTGATCTGCTCTATCGACCCGCACGGTTCAGATAACCGAGGCAAAGAGTTCGAAAATGCCATTTGGCGAAAGATAGGCAAACCCCAGTTAGAGGATTATCAATATGCCATTGAATGGCTATTAAAAAACAAAGATTTCATCGATGAAAAGAAAATGGGTGTTTACGGTTGGAGTTTCGGTGGTTTCATGGCAACCAGCCTGATGCTGAGATGTCCAGATTTATTCCCTGTTGGAATAGCCGGCGGTGCCGTGACCGACTGGAAATTTTACGAAGTGATGTACACCGAGCGATATATGGAGACGCCACAAAAAAATCCCGATGGATTCGAAGAAAATTCACTTCATCAGTATATAGGCAATTTAAAAGGAAAGCTGTTATTAATCCACTGCGACAACGACCCAGTTGTGCTTTGGCAAAACACGCTGACACTTCTGAAGGCTGCCATCAAGGCAGGCAAACAGGTAGACTACTCCGTCTACCCGGGTTATCCGCACAATGTACAAGGACCAGACCGTGTACATCTCATGCTGAAGATTAGAGATTATTTCAATCAATGGCTGAAATAAAAACAACAAGCCCCGTCAGATAAAGCATCTGCTCTTCTGACGGGGTTATCTATGAAATTACAAATTAGAGTTCTTTATTATTTATTCAGCAGAAGGATCATTCATACATCCGTTAAACATAACAACACCTGTTTTGTTGTCTTTGATTCCATAGATGAACGGACGATTCATAAACATAATCTTCAGTTCTGGTTCTTCTACAGGTGCAGGTGCTATTAATTCTTCTTCTACTATAATTACAGTAACAGCATATGCTTCGGCACCTTTTTCTGTAAGTTCAAAAGTGGTTTTCTGTATCACATTGCTAACATAAGGAGTTCCTTTCCCCTTATAAACATTAAAGCATCCCCAAAGATCTGCGAATGCAGAATTAAAAACATCATTCATTCCTAAAGATTTCAAAACACCTATCATGTTATCACCTCCCAATTCATAATTTACTTTAAATTTTGGAATGCCAATATAAACTAAAGCCGAATCAGAAGAAAGCAATGAGCTCCAATTGGATGATAAATATTGAGCTGTTTCCGTAAGGCTCTTGCCTTCTTTAGGAAGTGCGAAGAATACAGAATAATCTCCTTTTGCCAAAGAAACTTCAGCATACTGCAAATTATCATTCTCTGCATATTTCAAATTACGAATATCCTCCATATAATCTACAGAAACACTTGATTTCATATCTGTAGTAAATTCACCAGGAAGCAATTTTCCTTCTTCAAAACTCTTAGCCCATTTTGACTTCAAATAAATTGAATTTATCAATGCAAAAAGTCCTTTTTCTGGATCCAATTTTGGAACTGCATTTTCAATTTTTCCTTTTGTCTTATCACTGCACCACTTATTAATCTCAGCTCTGAATGTTTCGGAGAAATCACCTCCTTTGACGTATGCATCATACGTATTTGTCAAGAAAGAAGAGAATGTAGAATCAAACGTGAATCCCTTTGTTTCATTGAAAAACAATGCATTGGCCAAATCAAAGTCAACAGAATCAGCAGAATTTAAGCTTTTTATCAAAGCATAGAAATAGCCATTTACCTCTTCGTTGGAATAGCCTTCAAAACCGATTGCATTCTTTATCTGCGTCAAGGTATTACCATTGGCTCCATTTTCCAACATAGCCCAATCGATTCCCATACTCAATGGAGACAAGAAATAGTTTTCACCACTTTGCTTTGAGCCTACTTCAGACAAAAAATTCCATGCGAACTGGTTATAACCAGCTGTCATTTCCTGTATCTGCTCTGCAGTAAGAGTTGAAACTTCAAAATCTTTTTTCTGATCTTGTTGATTTTCTTTTTGTTCATTTTTAGGTTCATCATTAAGATCTTCATCATCGCTACAGCTTGTTAAGCTAAGCGTTAAACAGGTTCCAAACATGCAGGAATAAGTTAAAAAACTTCTAATACTCTTCATATAAACGGGGATTCAAATTGATAATGCAACTTGAGGAGGAAAAAAATGGGTCAGGTAGAAAAAATATTTTTCAGAGCAGAAAGAGAAGAGAAAATCTCCCTCTTTCCAGTTGCCCTGTGGAGAAT
>Ga0172378_10006330_pt1 | contig 11064 bp, 9 predicted proteins | sample GrowelOW332metaG_FD_119755 | JGI IMG/M metagenome (GOLD analysis project Ga0172378, IMG submission 119755) | Groundwater microbial communities from an aquifer near a municipal landfill in Southern Ontario, Canada - Pumphouse #3_1 metaG | ecosystem: Environmental > Aquatic > Deep subsurface >... | reverse complement strand
GCCATCAAGGAAGGTCTGGACTGTTTCATAACCGGGGAGTGTGAACATCAGGTATACAACGACTGTCAGGAACAGGGCATCACGATGATTGCCGGTGGACACTACGAAAGTGAAGTGTTTGGAGTACAGGCTCTTGGTGAGCATCTGAAAGAGCAATTTGATTTGGAAACGTTCTTTGTTGCCAACCCAACAGGGTTGTAAATCAAACATCTTTCAGTGATAGGCATCCGTCTTGATGCAAATTTTTGAAATGCTTCTTTCTTTGTTCTTGTATTTTCGCTTCATGTCCTGTACCTAAAGATTGTTGCCTTTACGTGGATAAGTGAGTAAAGTTGTAGGCAGATGAGAAAATACTGTAGTATAGTGAGCGGTATGGAAAAAAAACACCTAAACAAGGTCACGCCTTTATTGTTGACAGTTGCAATCATTTTGGCAGATCAGCTGTCGAAGGCTTGGATAGTAACAAATATTCCCGAGAATACTATAGGATATCGTTTTTTTGGTGATTTCCTTGCCATAATTCATGTTCGTAACACCGCCATTGCCTTCAGCATGGGAACATCTCTACCCTTAGCGGTGAAATTTGTTGGATTCATTCTGGTTCCCATTTTTTTGCTCATCGTTGTTTTCGTGCTGTACTGGTCCAAGAAAGTAGAACTTTCCCGCTTTCAATATTGGGTGTTGGCTCTCTTTATGGGAGGAGGGATAGGGAACCTCATCGACCGGATTTTTCGTTCCTTCAGGGTTGTTGATTTCATCAGTGTCAAAGTCTATGGTTTTTTAGGCTTTGAGCGTTGGCCGACCTGGAATATCAGTGATGCTTCTTTGGTAATCAGTGGAATATTGCTTGCCATAACGATTCTACTTACTCCAACAGGAAAAAAGGATACAAACGATGTCTAAGAAAACGAATACCGTATGGTTCATGCTTGCCGCAACCATTCTCAATGTTTTGATCATGCTCATTCTTTTTGTGATCTGTTTCATTCTCATCACCAGGTTCGTCAACCCGGAGAGTTCTTTGGTTCCCTTATGGCTCGGCCTTTCCTTTTTGGTAAGCATCGGAGGGAGCTTCTATCTCTACTCTCTGGCGATCAAGTGGATGTCCAAAAAATTCAACCTTGAAGACAAACTTGCTCCTCTTGTAAACAAAAAGAAAAGACCTCCCCGCCGCGAGGATTGAAGATGATGCTTCCCACCATCTCCTCGTTTGCAAAAATATCCTGGTATCCATTCAGCGATGAACCTGTCATACGGAGCCTTTGGTATATGCCAAGGCTTTGTGACCCCTTTTTCCTTTTTCCTGACCAAAGCCCTGATGGCAAGTGGCATCTTTTCGGGCATACATGGATTGGAATCGAGCACTTCATCAGTGAGAATGGAATATCTTGGGAACCAAAGAAGATGATTGTCCTAAGGGGACATTCCCCCTCCATCTTTCAACAGGATGGGGTGTGGTATCTCGTGTATGAAAAACACGATGCATCCCTTCCTCCCTTACGCAAAGGGCGGCTACGAAGAAGGGAACAAGAGAAAAACAGTTCCAGTAGATTTGAAATTTGTTCTTCCAGCGACTTGATTCTTTTCAGTGAACCAAAAATACTTTTGGACAGCAAGGACGTTCCTTTCGCTTACGAAGGCTTGGAGAAACCTCGGATTTCCCGCCCTCAACTTTTTAAGGATAAGGATGGGTATCGTCTCTATTTTGGTGCTTCCCATGTGCTTTTAGAGGATACCAAACAGAAAGCCACCCGATATTTTGCCTTGGCCATGTCTCCAACGCTTGAAGGTCCCTACGCATTGGCAAATGAGGGAGAACCACTGCTTTCTCCGTTGGCCGACGACCCATACCGGAACATGGCTTGTGGAAGCATCAAGGTCGTTCAGGCTTCAGATGGATACGTCGGATTTGAATGTGCAATGTGTTGGGATAAGAAACAGGCTCGAACCACTTCCATTCTGTTGCAGTTGGAAACCAAAGATGGAACGACATGGAATCCTTCCTTCCGAAGTGAGCTGCTGACCACTCCCAAACGGGGCTGGGCCAGCAGATATGTCGTCAGTTGCGATATCCATTACAAACGAGAAGAACAGTGCTGGTATTGCTACTATTCAGCGAATAGCAAGCAGTCCTTTTTCCCCGTTCGCGAGTCGATCGGGCTGCTCTTGGGAAAAGATCCCATGTTGCGGAAAGTCTTTATATAAACGACTCCCTGCGCATCCAAGTAGTCGTTCCTTCCCAGACAATGGTCAGTTTTCCATCTGTTTCTTTCCGTTCTATTTTATGGTAGAGCACCGGTGTGTCACAAAAGAGAGCCTCAGCATCTAGACTTCCCGTATACACGATTAACTCGTCACCTCCGAACGTCTGTCGTATCCAAGAGACATCGGCATCGGAAATCTTTGCACGATTTCTGAACTCAGTGGGAAGGGATTCCAATGCCCAATTGAGATAGGAGATGTTGTTTACATGCAGGTTCCTGTCCGTATCAAGGTATTGGATCTTCGGTTTATAGGAAACCAAGGTGATACACCCTGATTCTTCATAGGTCGACCTTCTTGAGAGCATCATATCTTTTTTACGAATTTCAGGCGGAAGAGCTATGCGCTGGGCCATGTCACCGGGCCTGCAAGGCCTGCCGCTTTCCAAGTCCAGAATAGCCCAATAGGTTTTTGCCTGGAATACGGGTGTATGGTCCTTGTCGAATGCTTGGACAACACGAGGGAGGTGAAGACGTATCGGATCTTGAGCCCAGGTTTCCACCTCAATCTGCTCCGGCCACTGCGTATATCGGTCTACATGGATTTTGGAACGGGTGATCACCCACGTTTTTCCTTCCGCTTGAAGATCGGCAATGCTGCACTTTCTGATTGCTGCATGGTTGCCTCCAGCTTCCTGTACTATTTCAAAATAGAAAGCAAGGCGGGCTTGGCTAAAACAATCGGTTTCATAGCTGTAGGTGATGAATGAACTGTGGGCTATGTTGTTCTCATCAATGGTGGTGTGTTCATTATTCAAATGTAGGCTCTCCTTCGGTGTTTCTGAAAAAGCGTAGGATGCTGCGCCCATATTTGCGTTCATCGTAACAAAGTAGGTTCCCGATTCTTTCGCTCCACTGGTTTTTTTCTTCAGAAGGATAATGGATGATGAACAGGCCCCCAGGAGGAAGCAACTTTGCCTTGTCCACCGCTTTGGCGAGTGCCATCTTTCCTTCCATCGGAAAGGGAGGGTCTGCATAAACGATGTCATACTGCCGTTTTGCCGTAGGAATGAATCTGTTGACATCCGCCATGAAGAGCTGTATCTCCGTTTCCACCATACTGATGTTTTTCTGAATCGTAGCTTTCTTGCCCCGATCCTTTTCGACAAGATGAACAGGGCTAGCCCCTCTTGATGCTGCCTCGATGCCTACGCAACCACTACCGGTAAACAGGTCAAGCCAGGAAAGCCCTTCCAGGTTCCCAAGAATGGAGAAGAGGGATTCCCTCATCATGTCCATGGCAGGTCTAATGATTCCAGGAGGGCAGGCAACTGTCCTTCCCCTGTATTTTCCACCGGTTACGCGCATTTTTCATACCTCTTGCATGTGATGATACGTAAAGCCGACCTTCTATGCAAGTTGGTTCAGCTTACCTCTGATGTCTCGTCATCAAAAGGGGGAGCTTTGGACAACACCTCTCTGATAAGACTGTTTTCTTCAGTGATGAGACCTGGGTCGGTCTCCAGAATCCTATCGGCTTCTTTCCTGGCCAGTTCTATGAGTTTTAGGTCCTCGGTCAAGGAAGCGTAGTGCAGTCGCAAGAACCCCGACTGTTTTGTTCCTGTCAATTCTCCCGGTCCACGGATAAGTAAATCCTGTTCAGCAATGTAGAAACCATCGTTTGATTCTTTCATGACCCGAAGCCGTTGCTTTGCATCGTCGCTCAACTGTTCAGAGAAGACGAGAAAACTATAGGACTGCAGTTCGCTTCTGCCGACGCGACCTCTGAGCTGATGTAACGCAGACAAGCCGAATCGATCGGCATGTTCGATGACCATGCATGTTGCATTGGGGATGTCGATTCCAACTTCCACCACACTGGTGGATACCAAATACATCAACTCCCCCAGCCGGTATCGATTGAGGATGGTCATCTTTTCTTCTTCATCCAGTTTGCTGTGGATAAGGGCTGAGCTGATGCCAGGATACTCCTGCTTGAGGAATTCGAACATGTTGTTCACATCTCTGAGTTCACTTTCCCCGCTGTCATCGATTCTAGGGTATACGAAATAAGCCTGATGCCCACGACTGAATTCCACTCCGACTGCTTGATACATCCGCTTGCGGTTGTTTTCATTGACCAAATGAGTTATTACAGGTTTTCTTCCAGGTGGCATCACTTTGATCGTGGAGACGTTGAGGTTGCCGAATACCGTGAGGGAGAGGGTCCTGGGAATCGGGGTGGCTGTCATCAGCAACAAGTCGGGGACGGTGGCCTTTTCCATGAGCGCCAGGCGTTGTTCCACCCCGAATCGGTGCTGTTCATCGATGATGACATACCTCAGGTTCTTGAATACCACTTCTTTGGAGAAGAGGGCATGGGTCCCGATGACGATGTCTACTTCTCCTTCTGCAATAGCCTTCAATAGGAGTTTCCGTTCCTTGTTTTTTATCGATCCAGTGAGAAAGGCCATTCGTATTCCAAGAGGAGCGAGTAGTTTTGCACCCGATTCGGCATGTTGCCGGGCAAGCAACTCGGTTGGGGCCATGAAGGCGACTTGAGCTCCTTGGGAGAGGACATGCAAGGCGCTTATCCAAGCAACCAAGGTCTTGCCGCTTCCCACATCACCTTGGAGCAACCTGTTCATGGGAATGTCACCATCCAGATCGGAACGAATTTCCTTAAGAACAGTGATCTGGTCGATTGTCAGAGAAAAGGGGAGCATTTCGATGAATCTCAGTTCCAACTTGGTCGAAACAACAGGACTTTGTATCAGATTCCGTTGGCCAAACCCTTTTCTTCTTCTCGACACAAGCTGGAGATAGAAGAGTTCAGCAAAAGCAAGCGTTGTCCTTGCTTGTTCGTGCTGTTCCATTGAGGACGGAAAATGCCAGATTCTGATTGCCTCATCCATTTCCATCAGGTGGTAACGGTCACGGAAGGAAGCGGGAAGTTCCTCCTCGAAACAATCGACTGAGGACAAGACCTTTGAAACATTCAAGCGGATCAGACGCTGGCTCAAAGAACCTCGAAGAGGATAAATAGGGAGGATTTTTCCAAAAGAAGCGGGGAAATCTCCATCTTCAGTGGCAGGCACCAGTTCGAATTGTGAACATTGCAGCTCTCCCATATGGCGGTTGACCGAGCCATAGAGGTAGTAGATGTGTCCAATCCTAATGGTCTTTTCCAGGAAATTCCTTCCAAAACACAGCAATGACAGTCGTCCTTCTCCCTCACCTGAAACATCCCTGACGATGATCTTCAAGGTCCGTTTCTTCGCATTTCTCATGCCGAAATAGGTGTGCGAGAGGACTTCCACCAACGTATTGGCCGTTTCATTGTCTTGTATGCCGCCTAAGGGACGGATTTTGCTGCGGTCTTCCCATGCTCTAGGAGAAAGCAGCAACAATTCGGAAAAAGTGGTGATGCCCAGTTCCATATATGCTTTTTGTGCAGATGGACCCACTCCGCTCAAAGAGGAGATGCTGGTTTTCAATCCACGTAGATATTGCATGCCTAGAAAGTGAGTTTAGTGAATGCAGCAACTAGGAATCTGAGGAGCGAAGAGGAAGCAAAATAGAGGACGACAAAGAAGATTACGCTCGTAGTGACCAATTGCCTGTCATTGATGGCACGATTCTTGTAAAAAATTCCTTGTACCCAATTCATGACCCCTCCGATCATGGTGTCGAGCATCTTGATGTAACCGATGGTGTTAGGGCTGCGTTTATAGCAGAATACCAATCTGATCACCAACAGGATGATGAGGAACCAAAGGATGGGGCTGATCAGGTACGACCAAAGCGTCTGAAGCACCAGGGCAAAGACCATGCCCACGGTCAGTTTCCCATATGCTCCGAACAAGCGAAGTATGCTCTGGACGACTGAGAGTACCGCCAAAGCAACCAATGGGGTGAGGTCGATCCTGCTTCTTCTCAAGGAAGAGATGCCTCTGAACCAACTGAGATAGGGATCTACCACCTTACCAAGATAACGGGCCAAGGGGTTTTCAGCATTCTGCCCAGGTACCTTGATCCAGGTAAGGACAATTCTCAGCCAGATCAGTAGAGAATATAGGGAGAGAATGGTTGCCAGAATGTTTGCTATCGTCATCAATACATTCGAAGTTGGTGGGATGGCAACAAGGTTTCCAGTATAATAGCTTTGGTCCATAAGGATCCTCCATATTCAAGATAAACAACTTTTTGATTTTAGTCGAACCATATGTTTTGCACTGCCGAGTTTTCTTTGATTTCTTTGATGAAATCCTCACAGAACCGTACAGAAAACTCTTTACCGCAGGAAATGGCCCATTTCTGGGAATCCTCTCCCTCTTTGATCAGCAATTCGAGGTTGCAGTTTCCTCCCCAGCTGAGACAGGCGTCCCTGATGCTGGTGATTTGTTCGGGCTTGCAGAAAGATTTTTCCAGTTCAATGTGACAATGGGAGACGGCCAGTGGAGCCAGTTCGTTTGGATCAGGGAAAATCTGGTCAATGATGTATGAAATCTTATCAGACCCTCTGGAGTTGTCGAACTTTCCGGTAAAACCATAGATTCCATCGACATGAAGTATGTCCTTGAACTGTTCAAAGAGCTTGGGGAATAGGGTTGCATCGAACGTCGAGTTCAAATCGGTCAGCTGCAAAAATCCCATGATGCTTCCCTTTTTGGTGGTGAAGGGTCTGATTGAAGTGACCATGGCGATGATGTTGGTGGTTTTTCCAAACGGAAGTTGTTCTTTTTTTGCTGAGTTGACCGTCACTCGTTCCTTGATCGCCTGTTTGAAGGCGTCCATGGGATGACCCGAGATGTAGAAACCCAACAGTTCTTTTTCTGTTTCCAGCTTTTCATTCAACTCCCAGTCTTCTTCCATCTGCATGGTGAAGGTATCCATCTGGGCTTCCGTCTCTTCATCAAAGAGAGATATTTGGCCGAAGGCAGTGGCTTCCCTGCGTTTTTGTACATAGGTGAGTGCATCACTCACATTTTTGAGAAGGGTTGGACGATTGACTCCCATTGCATCAAAAGCACCTGCCTTGATCAAGGATTCCAAGAGTTTGGAATTGGTGGCTTTTGGTTCAATTCGATTCAGGAAATCCATGAAGTCCTTGAAAGGACCTCCCTTTTCCCGTTCCTTTACAAAGAGTTCGACAACTGCTTCTCCCACATTCTTGATGCCTGCCAGTCCATAGACGATTTTACCGTCGACGACTGAGAAATGCTTGTCCGAATAGTTGATTGAAGGAGGCATGATCTCGATGCCTTGGTCTTTGGTGACCTGCAGGTATTCCGAGAACTTGTCGGGACTGTTCATTTCATTGGTCAAGTTGGCTGCCCAGAACTCTGCCGGGTAGTTTGCTTTCAAAAAGGCTGTTTGATACGCAACCACCGAATAGGCCACGGCATGGGATTTGTTGAACCCATAGCCTGCAAACGGTTCAAGCATCTCAAAGATTTCCGCTGCATGCTTTTCGGTCCTTCCCAAGGCAACGGCCCCGGCAATGAACTTCACCTTCTCTTTTTCAAGGGCTGCGACTTTTTTCTTACCCATGATACGTCTGAGAATGTCTGCACCACCGAGTGAGTAGCCGGCTATGATCTGGGCCACTTTCATGACCTGTTCCTGGTAGACGATGACTCCATACGTCGTCTTCAGTTCATCTTCCAGTTCTGGATTCGCATAGGTTATAGGCTGCTTCCCTAGTTTGCAACTTACGAACTGAGGGATATAGGCCATCGGACCCGGTCGATAGAGTGCGTTGAGTGCAACAAGGTCTTCGATATCGTTTGGATGGGCTTCACGAAGGATGTTCTGCATTCCAGAACTTTCAAACTGGAATACCGCAGTACTTTCTCCCCGGCAAAGCATGGCAAAGGTCTTGGGATCCTCTTCATCGATGTGCTCTGCAGAGAAGTTGGGGATCTTCTTGCGGATGAGATCTTCTGCATGCTTGATGAGGGTAAGGGTCTTGAGCCCCAGAAAGTCCATCTTGACCAGACCGCAGTTTTCGATGACATCCATCGTGTACTGGGTGGAGATCGCACCGGTCTTGGCATCACGATAGAGCGGGACGTACTTGATCAATTCTTCTTGTCCGATGACAACTCCCGCTGCATGGGTTGAGGTATGACGGTTCAATCCTTCCAGTCTTCTTGCTGCATCGAAGAGCTCTGCATACACACCACCCCGGCTTTCAAGTTCCACCAGTTCCTTGCTCTGTTCAAAAGCCTTGGTCAGGTTCATCTTCGGGTCGTCAGGAATCAGTTTGCAGATGTTGTTCGATTCGTCGAAGGGTATATCCAATACACGTGCAACGTCCTTTACGACAGCCTTTGCCTTTAATGTTCCAAAGGTGGCGATCTGAGCCACTCGTTCCGTACCATAGTGCTCGGTTACATAGGTGATGACTTCCTGTCTTCTTTCAAAACAGAAGTCAATGTCAAAGTCAGGCATGCTGACACGTTCAGGATTGAGGAATCGTTCGAAAAGAAGGTTGAACTTGATGGGATCGACATCGGTGATCTCAATGGAATACGCAACAAGGGAACCTGCACCTGATCCACGTCCTGGTCCTACGGGAATGTCATGGTTCTTGGCCCACTGGATGTAGTCCATGACGATGAGGAAATACCCTTCAAATTTCATTTTGATGATGATGTCCAGCTCATAATCGAGTCGCTGTTGCAATGCATCGGTAACCTCAGGATAGCGTTTTGCAAGTCCTTGGTTGGAGATGTAACGGAGGTAATCGGCGGTGTTGGCGAATTGGGCAGGGACTTTGAATTCAGGTAGCAAGGGGCCGGGAAAATGGATTTCCAAATCACACATGGAGGCGATTTTCTCAGTATTCGCCACCGCTTCAGGGCACCAAGAGAAGAGTTGTGCCATTTGTTGCGGTGTTTTCATATAGAATTCCGAGTTGGGGAACTTCATTCTGTTCGGGTCGTTTTTCTTGGAGTTGGTGCCAATGCAGAGCAGTAGGTCCTGGGCATTGGCATCGCTTTGTTCTATGTAGTGGATGTCATTGGTGCACACCAAGGGAATCCCGGTCTCATCGCTGATTTTCTTCAAGAGTGGATTGGTCTTTTTCTGTTCGGGAAGGTTATGGTCCTGAAGCTCAAGATAATAACGGCCGTCAGTGAAAACTGAAGCGAACCAGAGGGCCCTTTGCTTGGCTTCTTCATATTGGTCATGCAACAGGTTTTGAAGGATTTCCCCACCGAGACAGGCTGAAAGGCAAATCAGGCCTTCATTGTGTTTCTTGAGCAGTTCATCATCAATTCGTGGTTTGAAGTAGAACCCTTCGGTATAGGCGATGGAATTCAGTTCCATCAGGTTGTGGTATCCCGTTTCATTCATGGCAAGCAGGATCAGGTGGTACTGATGGGTTTTTTTGCCTCCTGCTGCCGGCCTTTCTGTATGGCTGGGAGGGTTGCAGTAGAACTCACATCCAAGAATGGGGTTGATGCCGGCATCTTTTGCTGCACTGTAGAAGCGCAAAGCCCCGAACATGTTTCCATGATCGGTTATGGCAAGGCTGGTCATTCCCATCTCTTTGGCCTTCGCCATATATCTTTGGATGGGGGCCGCCCCATCGAGCAGGGAGAAATCAGTATGGTTATGCAAGTGGACAAAGAGAGCTGGTGTATCGTTCGTTTCAATATCTGTCATGAAAACTCCAAGGAAATTTAGGATTGCAGTTCTTGTGCATTCAAAGCATGCAGAGTGGATTCAAAGATTCTCCGTCCTCTTTCAAGCTGCAGATCGGTAATGTTGCTGTGTTGCTTGGTAAGTTCAGCAACCAGTTCATAAGAAATCGAATTGACTTTTTCCGGATGGATTGGAAGAGTCTGTCCGGTGAGTTTGGACTCCAAGTCCTTGCTCATATGGAAAGCCTTGCTGGGAAAATTGATGCAGAACTGTGCTTTGCTGAGTGTGTTCTGTGTTCGTTTTGCCTGAAAAGCAAATATAACACATTCATCAGTATTTCTGATAGGGTCTTCTACCGTGAAGAAACGCTGGAAATCACCAAAATCAAGACCGATGCGTATGCGTGTCATGAGCGCTTTTTCTGCATTCAGCAGAAGATTTCCATCTTTATCATAGAGTTTGGAAATCTGGATCCAATGGCTGGAGACTTTTCCATTCTGATAGTGTTTGATCTCAGCAGTGGCATCGAGAATGGCTAGGGTGGTTGAGAGAGCGAGACGGACATCGGGGATGCAAAGCGACCCCCCGATGGTTATCTGGTGTCTCACTATTTGCGATGCCAGGGTCTGAAGGGTCTGTTGGAGGATGTCGGGAAGTACGAGCTTGCCGGCGTAGAGAAGTTGAGAAGCCGTCACCATGGAACCGATTTCCACGAATCGGTCGTTCCTGGTGATTTTCTTCAGTTCGTCAATCCCTCCCAAATCGATGATGCCGTCCTTGATTTCACTGGGGTAGTAATTTTTCTGGCTCATGAGATACGTTCCCCCTGCCCATAGTTGTGCTTGGGTATAACGCAGGGCGATGGCATTGAATTCCGAGAGTGTCTTGGGGGTATGGATGACTGGAGACCTAATTCCTTCGTACACGTTTACGCCTCCTGAAGGTGAGAGCAATTTCGACGATTTCCAAAAGCTCCGTCATATCCATGCATTGGCAGGTGTTCAGTGAAAGTTCCTGGATGATGTCCTGCTTGTTGAGCATTTCTGAAGCGTTGTCTTCATGTTGGGAACGGTTGGTCATGGGATTGGGCATTCTGTTTGTTCTTGAGTTGGTGAGTCCTTGGAGGATGGACTCTATGATGAGCGTTTTTGACGCATAGCAATTCGGGCAGGGTGTATTGCCTGTCTTTGCATATGCTCGTTCTATATCG
>Ga0172378_10006329_pt1 | contig 11065 bp, 11 predicted proteins | sample GrowelOW332metaG_FD_119755 | JGI IMG/M metagenome (GOLD analysis project Ga0172378, IMG submission 119755) | Groundwater microbial communities from an aquifer near a municipal landfill in Southern Ontario, Canada - Pumphouse #3_1 metaG | ecosystem: Environmental > Aquatic > Deep subsurface >... | reverse complement strand
ATTAAATTCATTATTTTACCAATAATATTACTTGGAAACACATCTAATCGAGTGTTATACTCCCTAACTGATTGATTATATAATCTTCTGCTAGCTTGCAGGTGTTCTTCCACATCCGCGATCACATGTTGAAGGTGTAAAAAGTTTTGATCAGCTTTTAATTGTGGATAAGCCTCCATCAAGGCCATGATCTTATTTAATGTTTCGCTTTGTTTATTGTCAGTATCATTGATAGCTTTTAATGTATGGCTACGAATCGTCGCTATTTCTATGAAAATATCTAATTCATGTTTGCTGTAACCTTTAACAACTTCTACCATATTTGTTAATGTATCATAACGCTTAACTAATGCTACATCAATATTTGATAATGCCGCCTTTGCTTGTAGATCCAAAGTTTTAAAGCCATTGTATGCCGTAATTATAAATCCAATGATAATCACTATAACTCCTAATATGATATATGTCATGATTGCCTCCTATTTATATAGATCGATATCTAAAGTTAGATCATCAACGATCATCTTTATCAGTTCAATATCATTTTGAACTTCTTGATAATATTTGTCATCGATAGGTCTAAAAATCGATGGTTCAAAAGCGTCTGAATTATTATATAAAGCAAGATGTACTTCATTATCAATAAATCCCACAACAAGATTCCCATCTAAGCTATCATCTAATCTCAACAATTTTTCCATAAAATGCGGCGTAAGGATATAATATGCTTCATGCTCATCGGAAGCATAGATATTAAATCTTTCGTTAAAAGCTTCATTCTCAAGCTTGATACGACTGGTATTTTGCTTATCATTAAACCAACGCATGGGTTTACTATTACCAAATAAGCGATTTTCATTACTTCTGATCTGCAAAAATCCTGTAAATCTTTTATTGAATGTATAAATCAGCCAGCGTCCTTTAAATAGTGTAACCGTTGTTGATGTCTTACCACTTTGAGTATGCTGTTGAATATGGACATCAGCTTGTTTAAAAGCCACATTTCGATAATTGCCAGATACAAGGTCATTACTGGAGTATATATTTCCCATTGAAACCAACTCCGTATCAGCAATAAATTCTCTGCTAAATCCTTCATTTGCGTGATAGGATACTTCATCGAATTCTTTTTTAAGTAAATCGGAAACAATCGTGCCTTTAACTTGGTTTTTATAAGCATTGATCTTTTTTGAGAAAACAAACAAATCTCCTCCCATTAGTGCAAATAGGACAAACCAAATTATAGGCATAAATGAAAACATCCCAAAAACAAATATTATCCCTAAAATGATTGTTATGATCAGTGAAGATAATGCTTTTTTCCTTAATAATTCAATCTCATTATTTTTATAGTCCATTAGGATCCTTTCTAATCTTGCTAACCAAGCGTAAGACATAATAGCCAATCGTGATATTCAAGAAGATCATAAAACTTGATTTAACCATTCTAACCAAAACATTCATAATATAAGGGATCCCATACATGATATCTAACCAAATTGGTGTTAATGTTAATTGTACGATGATCTCGATCAATAAAACGCAAACGATCCAGTTAGCGATATGATATCTAGATTTCTCAAAGGGATATTTGCGTTTAAAATATAACATCAATAGGATTAAGAGGACTATCACAACACTACAAGCCAATGATAACAGTAACTTCATTTCTGTTGTAAATATCAGTAATGTCAAATTCACGGTAATTGATGTTGCACGCCAAATACCAATCAAGGTTAGCGCATAAATACTAAATAATAATAACCATATTAGCTTAAATGTTTGTTTCTGTGTGAGTTTATTCCATTTACAAAACCATAAAGCCGGAATAGTAGCGATCAAAATCTTATTTAAAGTAAATCCCAGAAATGGAAATCCACTAGGATTGATCATGATATCAAGAAAATCTTGTACCAGCGCTCCGATAAAAGCCCAACCTGGTCCTAATATCACACCTAGAATCATTAATGGCATTTGACTAAAACCAACCTTAAAACTCATAAACCCAAATAACGGAATCATTAATGAAAAATAAGATAAAACAACAGAAGCCACAACTAAAAAAGCCGCTAAACTAATATCTTTAGTCATAATCTTAAAAGGAAAATATTTAAATACGATATAGCCGATCGTTATGATCGCGATAAACGCGATTATCTGACTAATTAAAACATTCATTTAATCAACTCCTTTAAATAATTCTCTGACCAAAGATACAAAATATAGGGAACCGGTGATCAATATACTACCATTTGGATATTTATCAATCGCATAATCGATCGCTTGTTTGTAATCATAAATTACCGTAGCTCTCACGCCTTTAGCTAATTCATCAGCGGTCGTTGATCTTCGATTGCTAAATTCAGTGATGATTATTTCATCGGCATAAAGTTTTAATGATTCGATCATTTCATGATAGCGTTTATCCTTTAGAGAACTAAATATGATCGCTAAGGGCTTTGGTAAAAGCTTGATACTAGTCAAGATAGCTCTAACTCCATGTTCATTATGAGCTCCATCTATAATAACCAAAGGATTATTTCTGACAATCTCAAAGCGCCCCTTCCAAAAGGTATCAGCCAAGCCTTTTATGATATCATTTTTAGCTATTTTAATAATATCGTTTTTATTTAGGTAATCACATACCTCCAAAGCCAGAGCCGCGTTTTTAATTTGATAAAGCGCGATCGTATTAAGAGTTATATCTTGATATGCTTGATAAGTAAAATGAATTTTCTTATCAACTGAATAAGAAGTTATCGGATTAAGCAGAATTACTTTGGCATTCTTTTGCTTGGCAACTTCATAAAAGACTTCCAAACATTCCTTTTTATCTTCAGCAGTAAAAACTAAGCCATTGTTTTTAATAATCCCAGCTTTTTCATAAGCGATCTTTACTAAAGTATCGCCTAAATATTCCATATGATCAAAACCAATGTTAACAATAACACTAGCTATTGGGCTAATGATATTAGTAGGATCCAGTCTTCCACCTAGTCCTACTTCATAAACAACATAATCAACCTGATTAGTTAAAAAATAAATGATTGAGATAATCATATCGATTTCAAACATTGATAAGTCGTAATCATACCAATAATCAATATGATCATTACCTATTTTTAATAGATCCTCATCACTTATATAAACATCATTGATTCTAATCCGATCATTATGAACGATCAAGTGTGGTGATGTAAAAGTCCCAACTTTATATCCGGCCATCTGTAGAATACTTCTCAGATAATTCGTTACACTGCCTTTTCCATTAGTACCGGCAACATGAATACATTTCAGTTTTAATTGTGGATTACCAAGCTTATCGATCAATCTTAAAAAATCCCCTGGATGCTCTTTTAATGAAGTTTTTTTATTGGTGATGAAATTTAGGAATTCATTGATGTTTTTGAACATTGATATTCTCAATCTGCCAATTAATGGGATTTAAGCTATTTTTAATTAGATAATCATTCGTTTTTGAAAAAGGTTTAGATCCAAAAAAACCATTATAGGCACTTAATGGCGATGGATGAGGAGCCTTTAGTAATAAGTGCTTAGGGTTAGTTATCAAAGTTGCTTTTTGTTGAGCTGATCTTCCCCAAAGTAAATAAACGATTGGTTGATTTTGTTTGTTCAATTCTAACAATACGTGATCGGTAAACGTTTCCCAACCTTTATTCTTATGACTTAAAGGATGTGAATCTTCAACGGTTAAGATAGCATTTATCAATAGCACCCCCTGTTGAGCCCAAGACAAAAGAAAACCATTATTTGGTATATAACAGCCAAGATCAGTATTAAGTTCCTTGTAGATGTTCATAAGACTTGGTGGAGTAGTGATTCCCTCTTTAACCGAGAAGCACATTCCATGTGCTTGATTGGGTTGATGATATGGGTCTTGACCGATAATCACAACCTTTACATCTTTTATATCAGTATAAGAAAAGCAAGAAAATACATCTTGTTTTTTAGGATATATTTGTTTATTGGCATATTCATTTTTTAAAAAAACAGCTAATTCCTTAAAATATGGTTGAGCAAATTCCTCATCAAAAAACGCCGTCCAACCATTATTTAACATGATCTCACTTTATCATTCATTTGATGTTTCTATCTCACCTTTCTCGATTAACCAATTATCAGCCATTTGACTAATCTGATCTTGTGCTTGAGTAACGGTTATCTTATGATCATACAATTGTTTGATCACACTCATCCAATCACAATCATAATACATTTGCCAAGCTCGAATTGTCGTATCAGAGGAAAGAGCGATCAATGGTTCAGTAACGCTATAAGCATAGGCTTTGATCATGTCATATTTATTTTGGTCGGTTATCTCAATATCTAGGTCATCCGTTATCTTAATGATAGGGATCAAATTGGTATTATTTAATAAGATTTCTAAACCGGCTTTACTTCTTAACATTGTCATTAATTGATTAGCAGCACTTGGATAACTGGTGTTGGCACTTATCGCATAACCGTTGATACTGACTAAAGGAGTAAGAATATTCCCAGCAAAACTTGGCATATGCGCAAAACGATAATCACTACCTGTTAATGTTTCATATTCTCTGTAATACATCCATTGCGCAATCATCGTCATTGGACTACTTTGATCAGCTAAAACATCTTCATATTTGAATGTATATTCATCACTATCAATAATCGTTTCCATATCCCAATCATATTTACCCAAATCATAAATAAATAATAAGGACTCTTGAAATTCAGGGCTATCAAAACCGGGATCAGAGGCCACTAATGAAGTAAACATTTGCCAATCACCGGCTGTTAACATACTATAGAAACTATATTTTTCATTAAATTCAAAAGGAAACATAAATTCAACATCAGTAGATAGTCGATTAGCATTATAAGCCGTTAAATGTTGAAAGATTTCTTCCCATGTATCAATACTGTCGGGTAAACCATCATTATCACTATCCTCTAAACTGATATTCATTTTATTTAAGATAGTTTCATCATAGGCAAACAAAAAACCATCATAAGTAAGCGGTGTAAAAATATAAGCTGAACTGTTGATCACATCACCAAAGGAACTGACGATATAATGGTCAAAAGATTCAACTGTATTATCATCTAATTCTAAAACTTCATCCATGATCATTGGTAATTCCGTTTCACTGATATAGATCAGATCATAGCCAGGATTATCATGATAATAAATAGCTGAAGGATCATCAACTACTGTATAGGTTACAATACCTGAATAATCAGGGTAAGTAGTATCCCATAAAGAAACAATTGCCTCACCATAAACATCGCTAGTGACTGCGATATTCAAAACAGCTCCCTCTTCGATAAGAAAAAGATCGGTGCTCTTGTCATAACAAACCACACCATCTTTTGGTTCACATTTTGAGAATAATCCACATCCCGACAAACTTATTAGCACTAGTAGTGATATACAGATTTTAATGATTTTCATGAATATATGTTATCACAAACCAACAGTAAAAACCAAACCAAAATTAACTAATATTATTAATGTTTGTTTATTCATTATTTATATTAATGACGATTGTCAATGATCTCATTGATCTTATTATCAGTGATCACAACGATGCGATCAGCTAAATATTTGGCTTCGTTTTCATCATGGGTGACATAAATTGTTGTGGCACCCATTTTTTGATGTATTTTCAAGATAAGCGCACACATTTCTTTTTTTAATTTGTTATCTAAACTTGATAAAGGTTCATCCATTAGGTATATCTTAGCTTTTCTGATCATAGCTCTACCCAATGCCACCCGTTGTTGCTGACCAGCTGAGAGTTGAGGTGATTTACGATTGAGCAATTTATTAATCTCTAAAAGATCTGCTATTTCCTTTATTTTTTCTTCTATTTCATTCTTATTGTATAAATCAGATAATCCAAAAGCGATATTATCATAAACGCTAAGATTAGGAAATAAAGCATCGGATTGAAAGACCATCGCGATTCCTCTTTCACTTGGCAAAAGAGCATTTACTAATTTATGATCAAAATAGATCTCTCCTGAAGTTATTGGTTCTAATCCTGCGATTAAACGAATCAATGAAGTTTTACCGACGCCTGATGGTCCTTGAATAACGATGAATTCTTGATCGTTAATAGTTAAGTTTATATTATCTAAAACAAGGATCCCATTTTGATAGCTCTTTGATACATTTCTTATTTCAATTTTTGCCATGCATTTTTACCAACTTTACTAATTTTTTTAATATACATAAACTATAAATTAATTATAAAGAAATCCCATTATTTAAGCAATCACATTAAATTATCCATGAAATATGAAATAGCGTTATAATTAGTATAAGTTATAAAGATATAAAGGAGAAAACAAAATGAAAAAAGGAATTTATTCATGGTTCGGGTATGCTTTACCTTTTGAAGAGAGAATAAAGCTTATCAAAGAAGCTGGATTTGATTCGGTAATGCTATGGTGGAGTGATGACAATGTCCCAATTAATGGTTTAAAGATCAAACAACCCGCAATCGTTGCAAGTTATGGTTTACAAATTGAAAATGTCCATTTACCTTTTAATGGGATCAATGTCCTATGGGAAGCTACTGCTGATGGTGATGCCTATGAAAAAAATATTATCGATGCGATCAAAGAATGTTCTCAATATGATATTAAAACAGTTATCATGCATATCACAAATGGTTTTAAGTTACCTAATTTAAGTAATGTCATGCTCGATCGTATTAAACGTATCGCAAATGTTGCTAAAGAATACAATATAAAATTAGCCCTTGAAAATTTAAAAGTTGTCCCGGCTTTAGATTATATCTTAGCTAATATTCAAGATGATAATGTCGGTTTCTGCTATGACAGTGGTCATCGTAATTGTTTCGCCAAAGATATTGATTTACTTGGCAAATATGGTGATCGGCTATTTGCTATTCATCTTCATGATAATTTTGGAGATACTGATATGCACATGTTACCCTTTGATGGAAATATTGATTGGGAATATGTTTATGAGAGCATAAAAAAATCTAATTATCATGGAGCATTAACTTTAGAGTTAGAAGCCAGTAAATATCATCCATATGATAGTTTAACGGCTCAAGAGTATCTAGCTAAAGCTTATCAATGCCTTGAAAAATTAGATAAATAACAAATTTTATTTATTACCGATGATCTCGTTGATCATCTTTTTATAATACGTATCGCGCTTCAAAATTTCTTCTTTATTTTTACCCGTGATACAAAAATAGATCTTACATTTAGGTTCCGTTCCTGATGGTCTTATCGCGATCCAACATCCATCAGCTAGAAAATACTTCAAGACATCAGCTTGTGGTAAAATTAACACTGTTTCTTGATCGTCAAAATAGGCTTTACTGCTTAAATAATCCTCATATCTTATTACTTTGGTATCACCGATTGATGATAAGCGATTTGTCCGTAGATCATTCATGATCTTTTTGATCATCTGAGCGCCTTTTAAGCCACTACCGGAAATTGATACCTGACTTTCTTGATACCATCCATATTTTTCATATTGTTCGATCAAGACATCCCATAAAGTCTTATGGGATTGCTGATAATAAGCAGCTGCTTCAGCAATAATCAAACAAGCTTGGATAGCATCTTTATCCCTGACAAATGATTGAATCAAATAGCCATAGCTTTCTTCGTAACCAAACATAAATCGTTTGGTCTTTTCTTTTTCATAATAAGCAATCCTATCACCAATATACTTAAAACCCGTTAATGTCTTTTCAGTTGTCACATGATAATTATCAGCGATCTTTTCACCAAGATCACTGGTAACGATCGTATTAAACATGATTGGATTTTCAGGCATTGTTTTATTTTTGATGTTTTGCGAGAAAACATATTCTAATAACACTGCACCAGTCTGATTTCCGGTCATTAAGATATAGTCATTATCAACTTTAACAGCCACCCCTAATCGATCTGCATCAGGATCAGTTGAAAGCACGATATCAGCATTATATTTACGTGCATATTCCAATGCCAGATCATAGGCTTGTGATTGTTCCGGATTAGGTGTCTTGGTATTACTAAAGGCCGGATCGGCTGACGCTTGTTCTTTAACCGTAGTGTAGTTATATCCGGTTTCATCATAAACAGCCTCAACAAGCTTTAAAGCAGTGCCATGTTGTGGCGTGAAGATGATCTTCAATTTACTTTTATCAACCTGTGAATTTAACTGAATCTTTTTAACTTCTTCAAGATAATGATAATCTATATCAGCACCGATAATCTTGATCAGATCTTCTTGTTGAACAGATAGATTAGTATCAATAGTCAATTCATTATCAACAACTTCGATATAGGGAACGATCTCATCAACATAAGCAGGAATCATCTGACAACCATTTTCATCATAGATCTTATATCCGTTATATTCTTTAGGATTATGAGAAGCAGTAATCACGATTCCACTAAAACATTTCAGATATCTAACCGCAAAAGATAATTCCGGCGTAGGACGCAAACTCTCAAAAACATAACTGTTAATATTATATTTAGCTAAAACTCGAGCCGATTCCATAGCAAATTCTTTAGACATGTAACGATTATCATAAGCGATAGCTACACCTCTTTGGCACGCCAATAAACCTCTTTTAACAATGAATTTTGCCAAGCCGACATTAGCTTTTCTTATCGTATAGATATTCATACGATTACAGCCAGCCCCAAGTAAGCCCCGCATTCCAGCAGTGCCAAATTCTAAATCTTTATAAAAAGCATCAATCCTATCTTGTTTGCTCATTGAAAACAACTCATCCTTGAGTTTTTGATCAAGATAAGGATATGTTGACCATTGATTATATTTATCCATATTAACCTCTTGTTATTAAAAAGAAGATGCATCCATCTTCAATTTATGATTCATTGTTTCTAATTAACCAATTACTTTTTGTGTTTTCAATACTTCTTCAATCGAAACAATAGCGACATCTTCGTCTTCACCTTCACATTTGATTGTAATTTCAGATTGTGTTGGGATTCCTAACGACATAACTCCCATAATTGATTTCATATTTACTGAACGACCTTTAAATGATACTGTAACGTCACTTTTAAACTTACTAGCAGCGTTAACCGCAACTGTAGCCGGACGTGCATGTAATCCAACTGGATCAATTACAAATGCAGTAATTTCCTTCATTCTAATACCTCCCATTTCTTTTCTTATTTTATATCATTTACTATTTCATGACAAGATAAGATTAACACATCAGAAATAAAATTCAAGCCTTATACTATTTAATAAGGATATCTTTCACTAAATTAAGGTTAATTGCTTCAAGAATCATCGTATCAGCAGTGTAAAGCGGTTTTTTACCTTTATGATTACGTAATTTCTTAGGATCAGTTTCATCTTTTGGATTGATCGTCAAATTATATGATCCACCAACAACCTTTTCACTGATCGTTTTATTGATTTTACTGATCAATACTTCTTTTAAGACAACATCATCTTTATTAACTACCATGACTCTAACATTTGTGATTATATATCTTACATCAGTTATCTTTAAAATTCCTTTGATCAAACCATAACAATAAAAAATCAAAGCAATCCCTGTGATCACTGCCATAACAATAACTAAAGGATAGAAACTAACAATTGATTGATTTACATAATAGAAAAACCAAGTCACAGCTGCACTTGATAATACTCCTAACAATAAAATTCGTTTATTTTTTCTTTCTTGATCAAAAACATTTGGTTTAAGTTCAAATTTAATCACTTCTTTGGGATTTAATTCATATTTTTTCATCTAATACCTCTGTAAATAATCTTTCATTTATTATAACATATCTTAATATAATCAAAATATTTATTTGTGATAAGTTTCATTATTGTTAATCTTATAAGTTCGATAAAGTTGTTCGACAAGGATTAACCTTGTCAATTGATGAGGAAAAGTCAGATCAGATAATTTCCAACGGAAATCAGCCCGCTCGATGATTTCTTGGCTCAAGCCAAGCGAACCACCGACAACAAAACTCCAATTACTATTTTGGTAAGTCTGAAGATCTGCTAATTTTTGCGCTAGGCTGATTGAATCAATCATCTCACCATGAAGATCTAATAATATAACAAATTCCTTAGCTTTGATTTGTTCCAAAAGCCGCTTACCTTCGACATTCATCGCTTTTTGATCGTTAGCTTGGGAATTATTAGCAGGTATCACCTCATCAGCGACTTCAATAACCTTTACTTTTGTAAAACCAGATAAACGTTTTAAATACTCGTCGATCATATTTTGTAATGATTTCTCTTTAATCTTACCAACTGCAATGATCTTGATCATTCTAGAGTCACATTTACTTTACTTGTCACATCATCGCGAATGAAGGTAACATCAATTATCACTCCAGCATTTTTACTGGCCAGATACTCTCTGATCAATTTTATCGAAGTCATTTCAAAACCATCAATTTTCGTTATAACATCACCCGTTGTTAATCCAACTTGATCGGCCGGACCATAATCAATCACATCTGTGATCAATACTCCCTCAATATCAAGCTTGATATGATAATAACTTTTCAAATAAACCGGGAGATCACTTAAATCTTTAAGACTTACACCCATTGTCGTACGATTAGTATGCCCATAGGACAATAGCTGATCAACTACCGTAATAACTTCGTTAATAGGGATCACAAAGCCCATACCATCATAGGTTGTCGAAGACAGTTTGCTGGATGCGATACCAATCAATTCACCTGACATATTTACAACCGCACCCCCGGTATTTGTCGAATTAACCGGTGTTGATATTTGTAATAGGATCAAATCCCAATCATCTATATCATCATTATTAATATCTTTTTGAATTATCTTATCATTACTTGATAGAATTCCAATTGAATAAGATCCACTATATTGTTCTCCTAAAGTGTTACCAATCAATAGTAACCATTCTCCTATTTTAGTCGTTGACGAATCGCCTAAAGTAAACGCATCAACACTAAATTCCGGATGGACTCTTAACAAAGCTAAATCCGTGATCGTGTCTTTACCAACTACTTCAGCCTCTAAAGCAATCCCATT
>Ga0172378_10006328_pt1 | contig 11066 bp, 12 predicted proteins | sample GrowelOW332metaG_FD_119755 | JGI IMG/M metagenome (GOLD analysis project Ga0172378, IMG submission 119755) | Groundwater microbial communities from an aquifer near a municipal landfill in Southern Ontario, Canada - Pumphouse #3_1 metaG | ecosystem: Environmental > Aquatic > Deep subsurface >... | reverse complement strand
GGTGTAATATAGGTATTAAGCCCAGTCTCTTCGATTAATTGGTTTTCACGAATAGCAACATATTCCATTTCAGGAGTAATAATACCTTGCTTAGCTAATGCCATTTGAGTTATTTCCTTACCATCTTTAGCAATATAAGGCAAATGATCTATTCCAAAGCGAAGACCTTTTAACTCCTTGTCCTTAAGTCTAAGATTGCTATACTCAGATGTGTACTCATTAAGTTTAACAAGGTCATCTCTCTTACTCAACCACTGCTCACGAAAACGAGGCAAGCCCTTCTTCATATCAATTTCTTGGTTTTGGTCTGTGTAAAACCCAGAAGTATCATATATCAATACATCTCCATTTTTTGTTGCTACTCCGTCTTCAACTGTGTCGGTAAGACTAACCTTTCTCATTCCAACCTTAATTGGGTGAAGTTTACCGTCTACATAAACCTTTTCTGATGCGTCAAACGCTTTACAAATATCTTGTTTCATATTATTATTAATCTAAAAATGATGTTAATGGAGAAGAAGCCATTGCACTCTTCGCAATTTTTCCTAATCCTGATTCATAAGCCATTCTACCAGCTTCTACTCCTAAACGAAATGCCCTAGCCATAGCAATAGGATCTCTTGCAATTGCAATAGCTGTATTTACCAAGACTGCATCAGCACCCATCTCCATAGCCTCCGCAGCATGAGAAGGAGCACCAATACCTGCATCAATAATTACAGGAACATTAGATTGCTCAATTATTATCTCTAAAAGCTCTCTTGTAAGTAAACCTTTATTTGTGCCAATTGGAGCTCCAAGAGGCATAACAGTTGCAGCACCAGCTTCTTCAAGTAATTTGCAAAGAACAGGGTCTGCCTGAATATAAGGAAGAACAATAAAACCAAGCTTTGCTAATTCTTCCGTAGCCTTTAGGGTTTCGATAGGGTCGGGAAGAAGGTATTTAGGGTCTGGATGAATCTCAAGTTTTAGCCAATTCGTTTGTAGGGATTCTCTCGCCATAAGTGCTGCAAAAACAGCCTCTTTAGCATTTCTAACTCCTGAAGTGTTGGGTAGGAGAATAATGTCTTTTTGAAGAATATGTTTTAGCATATCATCCTCATCACTATTATCCAAATCAACTCTTTTCATTGCAGTTGTTACCATTTGAGTTCCTGAAGCAATAATAGCTTGCCCCATAATTTTATTGGAAGGGAATTTCCCTGTTCCCAAAAAAAGGCGTGAAGAAAACTCTTTACCTGCTATTGTTAATTTTTTCATATATTAATTGTGTTATTATTCTAATTCCAAATATGTATTATTTCTTTTATGGTTTCTATAGGAGAAGGACTTTCAAGAATTATAGAACTAATTGCAATTCCATAAACTCCTGTTTGTTTTAAAGCTTCCAAATCATTTAGTCTTATTCCACCAATTGCATAAATAGGAATATCTATATTGTTCTTTTTACATTTTTCAATTATATCCTCATAGCCTTTTAGTCCTAATATCTTGCTTAGGTTTTGCTTTGTTGTTGTGTGAGTAAAAGGACCAACTCCAATATAGTCTGCACCTAATTTATATTGCATCAAAACGTCTTCAAAGCAATTGGCTGTTCCTCCAATAATTTTTTCTTTATCCAATCTTTTTCTCGCAATATTTATTGGCATATCCTTTAACCCTAAATGCACTCCATAGGCTCCAATTTCATTAACCAAATCTACATAATCGTCAATAATTAGTTGTGCATTGTATTTCTTACATTCTTCTTTCAAAACTTTTCCGACCTTAATAACTTCTTCGTGTTTGGAATTCTTCATCCTAAGCTGGATAAAACGAATGCCATTCTCAAGGGCAAGCATAGCGGAGTCTAAATAATTATACTTAGAGTTTTGATGTGTAATAAATTGTATCTTTTCTAATTTCATTGTTTTTATTCTAAAATTCCTTTTTCCATAGGCTTCCAAGTAATGCTGCTCCTCCAAACCCAATTTCTTTTAGTTCTTCAAATTTATCTTCTTTAATTCCTCCAAGTGCAATCACCTTTTCATTTATTAATCCTGATTCTTTTAAGTCAGAAAGAGAGAATTTACTTCTATATCCTTCTTTTGATATACTATTATATATTGGACTTAGGAAAACATAATCAAACTTATCTCTTAGTTCTAACATTTCTGTTATACTATGGCAGGAATAACTCTTTCTTAGGTTTTTATGTATAGGCTTAATATAATGGTTTCTATAATTATGATGAACTCCTCCTAAACCAAACTCTAATGCTAAGGAATGATTATCGTGAATTGTTAGTTTATTTCTTATTTCTAATGGAAAAACATCTAAATAATACTTAAGTTGTTCTTCTGTTAGATTAGGCTTACGAATATGAAATAAATCTATCCCATTATTTAGCCAATAAATAACTTTTTTTTGTTCATCTATAACACCCTTTTCAGGAGTTATTCCTATCAACCTCCACATGTTGCTTGTATAATAGTAATATTTGCTCCATCAAATAATTTTGTGTTATCCCATTGAGCTTTGGGAATAACTTCTTCTCCAATTGCTAAAGCTATTCCAGAAGTATCTGAATAGCTAAGTAATTTTATTAATTCAGAGACAGAGATATTGTCTGGCATTATCTTTTCTCTTTTGTTTACTTTTATTTTCATCTTATTATTAGTTTTTTAGGGTCAAAGAAATGATTAACTGCTCCATGTCCATTTCCAAGACTTATATCTTTTGCTTCAAATATAGCTCTTGTAATATAATCTTTTGCCATTCTTACGCTATCTTCTAAATTGTTACCAATAGAAAGATAAGCAGCAATTGCAGAAGAAAGAGTGCAACCAGTTCCGTGTGTATTTTTTGTTTCTATCTTTTTTGATTTTAACATTATAGGTTCTTGACTATCTTTTGAATAGAAAATATCAACCATTTCATCTCCATTTAAATGTCCACCTTTAATCAAAACAGCATTTAATCCATAACTTTCAATAAATTCTTTTCCTCCTTCAATCATATCATCAGTACTTATAATTTCTCTACCAAGCAAAATAGACGCTTCGTTGAGGTTAGGAGTAATAATTGTTGCTAAAGGGAATAATTCTTGCTTAATTGCTTCAATTGTTTGGTCGAGAATAAGAGAATTACCAGATGTGGAAATCATAACAGGGTCTAAAACTAAAGGGATTTTTTTATTATATAATTCTTTTAATACTAAAACATTCTCTTTTGTGAAAAGCATGCCAACCTTAATTGCTCCAATATTGAAATCATCAAGAACTGCCTTTAATTGTTTTCTTACAATATCAGAAGGAACAGCCATAACATCATAAACACCCATTGTGTTTTGAGCAGTAATTGCAGTAATAACTGATGCACCAAAAACACCTAAAGCACTAAAAGTCTTTAAGTCTGCTTGAATGCCTGCACAGCCTCCTGAGTCGGAACCAGCAATTGTAAGAGCTATTGGATAAGAGGCCATAAGTATTTTTGTTTTAAGTTGAGGTGGTAACTTATGGTAAGATAATTTCTCTTTCCTCCTTAGCATTACCAAAGGGGTCGAAGGGTATAATCTCAGCCTAAAATTTAAAAAAATTAAGCACCCCAATAAAATTAATAATAAAATATACAATAAAACGTAACAAGTATCGTTTTATTTTCTGCAAAGATAATATTAATAACTAATATAAAAAAAAAGAGCATGAAAAGATTAATTTTAGCATTAGGTGTTGTAGCCTTATTATTTTCCTCTTGTGGGAAGAAAGAACTTGAAGAGAAGATAATAACTCAACAAAAATTACAAGATTCAATTCAAGCTGTTCTATCGGCTAAGGATGCAGAAATGGAAAGTTTATTCCAAGAACTTAACGCAATTGAACAAAGTCTATCAGAAGTTTCCGCAAAGTATGGCAACGTTAACAAACTTAAAAACAATTCAGGAGAAAAAGTTAACAAAGATACTCGTGCAAGAATTACAGATGAAATTCAAAATATTAACGAATTGTTAGCAAGCAACAAACAAAAGTTGAGTAAACTTAATAACCAAATGGCTGCTAATGGAAATAAAAATAAAGAATTAGCTACATTCGTTGAAAACCTACAAACAAGAGTTAATGAACAAGAAGCTCAAATCCAAGCCCTAACTGCTGAACTTCAACAAAAGAAAATAGTTATTGAAAATCTTAACAAAAATATTGACGACCTTTCAAAGCAAAACCAAGTTAAGGATCAACAAATTCTTCAAGTTGAATCAGAAAAAAATACTGCATACTATATGGTTGGAACAAAAAAACAACTTCAAGCAGAAGGTGTTGTTAATGTTTCAGGTGGTTTCTTAGGAATAGGTAAGAAAGCAAAAGTAAGTGGAGATTCTGATTTGTCAAAATACACTAAGGTTGATATCAGACAATTTGAAAATATTCCATTAAACGGAAAAAACAAAATAAAGATTTTAACCTCTCATCCAAGTTCATCATACACACTTGAAGGAGGAACAAAATACCCAACTGCAATTAAAATTAAAGATGCAGCTTCATTCTGGGGAAAAAGTAGATTCTTAGTTATCATGTACGAATAAGGAATCTAAAACAATATAAAATAAGGTTATTCGAAAGAGTAACCTTATTTTTTTACCAATAAAATTTAAACTTAGAGAGTTATATTGTTAAAATTTCATTAACTTTGCCATAATTATAAACTAAAAACAAACATAATATGAAAGCTAAATTTTTATTTTCAACAATAGGATTATTTTTTATTTCACTTGTTGCATTGGCCCAACAAAAAACAGAAATAAATTTAAACCCATGGTCAGAAATTCCAACAGGAGTATATAAACTATCAGTTAGAGGAGAGGTAAGAGTAACCATTATATACTCTAAAACAAGTTACTACGATTTTGGAACAGACCTAAAAAAATATATTGCATCGGGTCAAGAAAAATCTGCAAGAAGTTTTGTTTCAAACGGAACCCTAACCATAACACCAGAAATAACAGGCGCAGCAGGAGTAATTAGAATATTTCTAAAAGAACCATTAATTGATATTGAAGTTTCGGAAGGAGGCTTAGTTATGTTTGGCTCCAAAATAACACAACCCTCAATGAATATTAGGCTAAACAATTCAAAACTATATTCAGAAAATAGATTTAGTGTGAATAACTTTGTGTTAGAAAATCGTCAAGGGATAATAGAACTTAAAAAAGCTTCATTAAATTCTGCCGTAATGAAAATTACACCAGGTTCAAAAAACAATTTTATGGGCAAGGTTTCAAAACAACAAATGTTCGTAATAGAAGAATAATTTTTTTTTAAACCTCTTGCAAAATTCAAAATAATTTTTTATCTTTGCATCATAAACCTACTAATATTCAAAATAGTAGAGTTTAAAAAGTAAATTTCCCAAAAGCATCATTAATTCCTGAGATGGACATCTCAACACTCTTACGGTGTCCACCCAAGAACCCCTAAGGTATAAACCGTAACACCCCTACGGTATGCACCATACTGACATCAAAACAAGGTTTAAATAGTTTTTAATGCCGTTTAATTATTTTTTAATGCCGTTTAATTAAAATTATATCCCGTTTAATTTTAGAAACTCCCTATCTAATTTCAAATATTCCTTTTTACTACCTATTATTGTTTCAATCTTATAATAGCGTCCTTTTTGCTTTATTAAGGATTTCGGCTTCGTTGGGGATTATATGGTTTTCCATTAGGATGTTTCCGTTGCAGATTACTGTTTCTATACAACGACTGTCTGCTGAGTAAACCCAGTTGGAGATGAGGTTATGGTTAGGTATTAGTCTATCGTTGTTTAGGTCAACAATTAAACAATCGGCTAATTTACCTTCTTTAATTTTTCCTGCATTAATTCCCATAGCTTCTGGTCCATATTTGGTAGCCCATGCAAATACTTGGTTGGCGGATAGGAGTGAAGTGTCGTTATATGAAACTTTGGCAAGTAGGGCTGCAAACTTCATTTCTTCCATCATTGAAAGATTATTATTGGAACTCGTTCCATCTGTTCCTAAACATACTTTGCAGTCGTATTTGTTAATTAATGGAACATTAAAGGCTCCTGATGCCAATTTCATATTTGCACAAGGATTATGAACAAGGGTAACTCCTTTTGATGAAAGTATTTCTGCATCATGCTCTGAGAGATGAACACAATGGGCTGCTATTGTATTTTCATCCAAAACCCCAATTGATTCTAAGTATTCGGTTGGAGTTAGATTATTATTTGCTTTTTTACAATCATTTACCTCCTTTACTGTTTCTGATAAATGAGTATTGAATTTTAGATTGTTTTGTTTGGCTATTTTAAACAATTCTTGATAAAGGTCTTTTCCAACAGTATATATTGCATGTGGGGAAACATTTATACTGATTAATTCTGAATTTGTTTTGAAGTTATTGATAAAGTTGATATTATCTTCAATTTCTTTCTTTCCTCTTTCTTCAATAAAAGTTACTCCAACACTTGCTCTAACTTTCATTTCTTCAACTGCTCTAATAATTTGCTCATGATGCCAATACATATCTAGGAAAAAGACCGTTCCTGAGCGTATCATTTCAACAATTGCAAGACGTGTTCCATCGTAAATATCATCAGGAGTTAGTTTTGCTTCTTGAGGCCATATATATTCTGAAAGCCATTGGAACAAACGCATATCATCTCCGTAACCTCTTAGAAGAGTCATTGAGGAATGAGTGTGCATATTGTAGAAAGGTTGTATTATGGCTTTGTCTGTTCCGTCAATAATTTTATCAGCCTTTTCTTCAATGTTTAGATCTATTTGTTTAAAAGTATTTCCTTCAATTAGAACATCAACTATTCTATTTTTAAGACTTATGTTTTTAATTAGTATTGTTTTCATAATGATTATAATTAGGTTTCTATTTTTTCCCCATATATGTTAGAAATTCTAAGTCGAGTGATAGACATATAAATGGTGTAACTTTCCACTCTTTTGTTGTTTGAATTGACCAGCCAGGTTTTAGAGCATCACCTTCTTTGTTAAAGTTTTCTGCCAAAAGAGTATATTCCGCAACATTAACTCCGGCAGAAACATGAAAAAAGTCAAGGAAACGATAAGCCCCTCCAAAATAAAAGTTCTTAAACAGATTTGCACCTCCAAATCCTACATAAACAGCAACATCGGAAGAGAATTTTGATTCAGGCTTTGTTAAATCGTATATCATAACAGTAGCACCAGTTACAAAGTCAAACTCTACCTTTGAGGAATTACGGTTAATAATAATGTTTTCATAGCCTCCAAGTCCGTTATCTCTTGGAACTATATCCCAATCGGGAGTGGGGAAGAATCGCATTGCAATTCCTTGAATTACCCTAACCTTCTTTTTTTTGTTTGTTGCTGCAGCCACTCTTGCCTCTGCTTCTTCAGCTCTTTGCTTGGTGTATTTAAGTTCTTCGTTAATTTTAAGAAGTTGTTTCTCGGCTTCAACAAGCTTTGAGCGCAAAGTGTCCGCCATTTTATAATACATCTCTTTTTCTTCAGTTATTTTATTTATTCTTAAGTCTTTGGATGTAATAGATGTTTCTTTTTCGTTGATGTTTTTCTGTAAGAGATTAATTTCTTTTTCTTTTCCGTCAATTTTTGCATTTGAGGCTTGAACTAATCCTTCAATTTTTGCCTTATCTATATTTGAATTGCTAATGGCATCCTTATAAACTTTCTCTTTTTCAGCAAAGAGCATTTCTTTTTCTTGAAGTATCTTAATTTTTTCTTCTAAGAGTCTGTTCTTATCATTAATTTGTGAGCGATATTCTTCATTTAGTTTAGCAAGAGTATCATTAATTTTCTTTAGGTTATATCCATTAGTTCTTAATTCATCAATTTCTAGGCTAAGTCTATTGGTGTCATTATAATATTGATTTTGAAGTTTTATTAATTGTTCGCTGAAAGTTGTATTTTGAGTATTGAGTATGTAATTTAAAGAATCCATCTTAACAATTTCTTTATTCATTGTTTCAATTTGGGTTTCTAATTTTTCAATTTCATTTTTTCTTTGTTCCAATTCTGCCTCAGCATTATAATATTGTTGGATAATGGAGTCGTAATTTATTGTTTGGAAAGCAGGGGATAAATAATCGTTATTTATTTGAGAGGATGAAATAGTATCTACTTGAGAAATTGCAGAAAAAGATACTATTATAAATAATAAAAATAAGATTGTTTTTTTTGATTTCATAGCAAATGTTATATAATGCAAAGTGCAAAGATAATAAAATTAAAATAATTGCATTATTCCTCCAACAAAGCTATAACGGATTAATCTGCCTAAAAGCATATAAAAAAATGACATCCACGGATTTAAACGTAAAAATCCAAGCCCAATTGCAAGAATATCTCCAACAAAAGGTAGCCATGCAAATAATCCAGCAACAGTTCCCCATCGTTCTATTCTTTTTTGGAACTTTAATATTTTTTCTTTAGGTGTACGAAAGTATTTCTCAATCCATTCCCATTTCCCAAGATATCCTATCCCATAAGAAGTCATTCCTCCAAGTGAGTTGCCTAAAGTTGCAATAATCACACACCAAAAAGGATTGAATCCGAAGCCAAGAAGTGCTATAAGTACGAATTCAGAGCCCATAGGAATTATGGTTGAACTCAAAAAGGAGGCTAAAAATAATCCAAAATATCCTAATTCTACAAACATATTGCAAAAGTAGATATATTTTTGAATTATTTTGGAATAAAAAAAGAAAGAGTATTTAATTGCTACTAAGCTTTACCATTTGGTTTGGCTATAATTAAATACTCTTTCCGCATTCATGATTTGGTGAACTAAACTCGAAAGGTTGAATAATAAATCTGAGGGTTCATCTTTCTATAACTTCTATAGCAAAGCGAAGATTTTTTATTCTCTCTTTCTGTAGCAAATATACATTATAATTTATCTTTTGTCAAGTCTTTCTGGCAAAAAAATGAATTACTGGATTATAATATATTGTTTAATAGGATTTTATAATTGTGATATTTCTTCTTTTTCTTGACAGAGGGAGAGGAAAAGATTTTCTTCTTTGAGGAAATATGTATGGATTGTAACTGGAATTTTATTATCCTTTATTTGGATAGGGGTTGTGAAGGGATTTATGTAAAATACTTTAAAATTATTTGCTATCCCTGTTCCAGTACATTTAACATAAGATTCTTTAATTGTCCAAATTTTTGTGAAAGCTTGGTCCTTTTCTTTTAAGGTAGATAGGTTTGATAAAATTAGAGCTTCTTTTGGGTGGAGAAAACGTTCAACTAAGTTTTTCTTGTATTTTCTTTCTTGTTCAATGTCAATTCCTATTTGTTTGTTGGAAAGTGCTATTGCTATGTATTGATTTGTGTGGGATATTGAGAAATGGAGCTCTTTATTAAATTTAAAAAAGGGCTTACCTTCAACTGTACATTCTATTGTAAAGTTAAATTTTAAACCCTTTTTTTTAATTATTTCAAGTAATATTTGTTTTGACCACAAGGATATTTGTTTTGGTGTTGATAAGGTTTTATCTTCTCCAAATTGCTCTTTAGCTTTATCAATATGGTAAATTAAATATTCCAATTTCTATTGGTTTATTCCTAGCAATTCTACATCAAAAATCAATGTGCTTCCTGCTGGAATTGTTCCAACTGGTGAGTCCCCATAAGCAAGGTCAGCTGGAATATAGAAAGTGTATTTTGAACCTACATTCATTAGTTGAACTCCTTCTGTCCATCCTGGAATAACTTGGTTAAGAGGAAATGAAATTGGCTCGTTTCTTTCTACAGAAGAGTCAAAAACGTTTCCATTAAGTAAGCATCCATGATAATGAACTTTTACTGAGTCAGTTGCTTTTGGTTTTTCTCCTGTTGCCTGAGTAACTATTTTATATTGTAGTCCACTTACTGTTTCAATAATACCTTCTTTTTCACGGTTAGCTTTCATAAATAATGCTCCTTCTTCTCTCGCTTTAAGTCCTTCTTGTTGCATTTGAGCTTGTTTTTTTGTTTGCATTTCTTGTTGCCATGCTCCCATAACTCTGTTTTTTTCTTCTTCACTTAGTAAATTAAGATTTTCGTTGTTTGCAGCCTTTCTTAGGGCTTCAATCATAACCTCTAAATCTAAGTCATATCCTTCTCTTACAAAGCTATTCCCAATATCTTCACCTATAATATAGCTTACTTTGGCCTTGTCATTTTTTAATTCCATTTGTTGTGTTTATTTTATTGTTTGTATTAAAACTATTTATTTAATTATTGTTAGTTCATCAATAATATTTTTTGCTGATGCAAATTTGTCTATTATGAATAGAACATAACGTGCATCTACATTAATTGTTCTTTGAAGTTCTGGTTCAAAGGCTATATCTCCACTCATTGCTTCCCAGTTGCCGTCAAACGCAAGCCCAATTAGATGCCCCTCAGCATTTAGAATTGGCGAACCCGAATTTCCTCCAGTAATATCATTATTTGATAAAAAACAAGTTATAATTTCTCCATTTTCATTTGCGTATTGTCCGAAGTCTTTCTTAAGATAAAGTTCTTTAAGCTTTGATGGCACAGTAAATTCGTCTGAACTTGGGTCTTCTTTTTCCATTACGCCTGCAAGTGTTGTGATGTAGTTGTAATGAATTCCGTCTGCAGGAAAGTAGTCAAGGACTTGTCCGTATGTCATTCGCATTGTGAAGTTAGCATCTGGATATTGTACTAAGCTTTTATCCATTTCTCTAAGTGCTGCAACAAAACGTTCTCTTGCTTTTGCTAGTTTTTCTTCCGCTTTTTCAAGTTTTTCATCTCCCATTCCAAGGTATGTGTAGGCAGTTAATGCTGATTGTGCAATTAGGTCTTTTTGGAGTTTTTTAGAGTTCGGTTTTTTTATAAATTTATCAAAACTAGTCTTATTGGCAAAGACAGATTTTTCAAATGCTTCTTCAACAAATGCATCAATATTGCCTTTGAATTTCTTTTGTAGGGTTTGGCTTATATAGTTATTATTATCAATATTTGAAAACATTGTTATTAAAGATTTGAAAAGCTCTCTTTCTGTATCTTGGTCATATGTTTTGAAGTGATCATTAGCTCT
>Ga0172378_10006327_pt1 | contig 11067 bp, 9 predicted proteins | sample GrowelOW332metaG_FD_119755 | JGI IMG/M metagenome (GOLD analysis project Ga0172378, IMG submission 119755) | Groundwater microbial communities from an aquifer near a municipal landfill in Southern Ontario, Canada - Pumphouse #3_1 metaG | ecosystem: Environmental > Aquatic > Deep subsurface >... | reverse complement strand
GCCATGAATGAAGGTTTGTTTGAAATCTTTATTGATGCAGGTTGTATTGTATCGACCCCAACATGTGGTCCTTGTCTTGGTGGACATATGGGTATTCTTGCAGCAAAAGAAAGAGCTGTTTCAACGACAAACCGTAACTTTGTTGGAAGAATGGGACATGTTGAAAGTGAAGTGTATCTTGCAAGCCCACAAGTTGCTGCAGCAAGTGCAATAAAGGGCTACATTGCAGACCCTAATGAGGAGAATTAAGATATGAAAGCTAGCGGAAAAGTATTTAGATATGGCGATAATGTTGATACCGATGTTATCATCCCAGCTCGTTATTTGAACAGATCAAAACCAAATGAACTTGCAGAACACTGCATGGAAGATATTGATACTTCTTTTGTAAATCAGGTTGAAGAGGGTGATATCATTGTTGCTGATAAGAACTTTGGTTGTGGTTCATCTCGTGAACACGCTCCCATCGCAATTAAAGCAAGTGGTATTTCCTGTGTGATTGCTCGCACCTATGCACGTATTTTTTATCGTAACTCATTGAACATTGGACTTCCTATTCTTGAGTGTCCTGAAGCGTGTGACGAAATTAAAAAGGGTGATCGTTTAGAAGTTGATTTTGATAGCGGTAAAATCAACGATCTTACTTTGAATAAAACATTTCAGGCTGAACCATTTCCTCCATTTATGCAGAAATTGATTAAGGCTGGTGGACTTGCAGCATATATGGCAACTGAAGGAGATAAGTAGCATGGATTTTACAATAGCATTGGTGAAAGGTGATGGAATTGGTCCTGATATCGTAGCAGAAGGGTGTAATGTACTCTCTGCTGTTTGCAAAAAACATGGTCATCATGTTCGTTACGTTGAGGCTTTGGCAGGTGGTGCTGCTCTTGATCAAACAGGAGTCCCTCTTCCTCCAGAGAGTCTTAAGAAATGTCAGGAAGCTGATAGTGTGCTTCTTGGCGCTGTTGGTGGACCTAAGTGGGATACACTTCCTAGTAATTTACGTCCTGAAAAAGCTTTGCTTGGTTTACGCTCTGGTCTTGGCCTTTTCTGTAATTTAAGACCAGCAGTCATTTATCCACAATTGAAAGATGCTTGTCCTCTCAAAGATGCAATTATTGAAGGTGGCCTCGACCTAATGATTGTGAGAGAATTGACCGGTGGTATTTACTTTGGTAAGAGAGGTACGACTGAAAACGGTGCCTACGATACCATGGAATATACCGTTCCTGAAATTGATAGAATTGTAAGAAATGGATTTGACATTGCTATGGCTCGTAAAAAGAACCTTTGTTCTGTTGATAAAGCAAATATTCTCAATAACAGTCAGTTATGGAGATCTCGTGTTGAAGAGATTGCAAAAGAGTATCCAGAAGTTACTGTTTCTCATTTGTATGTAGATAACGCTGCCATGCAGTTGGTGCATAATCCTCGTCAGTTTGATGTGATTGTTACCGGTAATATGTTTGGCGATATTTTATCAGATGAAGCAAGTCAGATCACTGGATCAATTGGTATGTTACCTTCAGCCTCTACTCGTACCGATGACTTTGGTATGTATGAACCAATACATGGCAGTGCTCCTGATATTGCAGGACAAGACCTTGCAAACCCTATTGCAACCATCTTGTCTGTTGCCATGATGCTTCGCTATTCATTCCATCTTGCTACTGAAGCTGATGAAGTTGAAGCAGCTGTTGGTAAGGTATTGGATCAGGGATATCGCACAGGTGATATCTTTAGCCAAGGTATGAAGAAAGTGGGAACGAAGGAAATGGGCCGCTTAATAGCTGAAGCCCTGTAGTAAGGAGTATGAAATGAGTGATACAAGAAAAAATTCAAAGGCAATGACAGAAGGGCTGGAAAGAGGACCCCATAGATCTTTGATGAAAGCACTGGGATGGACTGATAAAGAAATAAACATGCCAACCATTGGTATTGTGAATTCCATGAATGAAATCATTCCCGGTCATATGCATTTAAATCAGGTCGCTCAAGCGGTCAAACAAGGTATTATGGAAGCAGGTGGTCATCCTGTTGCATTCCCAACAATTGGGGTCTGTGATGGTATTGCTATGGGCCATAAGGGCATGAAATATTCTCTTGCAAGTAGAGAATTAATTGCTGATTCTATTGAAGTCATGGCAACCGCTCACCCTTTTGATGCCCTTGTCTTTGTGACAAACTGCGATAAGATTGTTCCTGGTATGTTGATGGCTGCACTGAGACTGAATATTCCTTCCATTTTTATATCTGGTGGTCCCATGTTAGCTGGTCATGTTCCAGGTGAGAAGAGAGGTACTGACCTTTCTACCATGTTTGAAGCAATTGGTAAGCACGAAGCAGGAACAATGGATGATGCAACATTTAAAGTCTATGAAAATAATGTCTGCCCAACGTGTGGTTCATGCTCAGGTATGTTTACTGCGAATTCAATGAACTGTCTCTGTGAGGCTCTTGGTATGGCACTTCCTGGAAATGGGACAATCCCTGCTGTGTACTCAGAAAGACTTCGTCTTGCTAAGGAAGCTGGGTATCATATCATGGATCTCCTTGAAAAGGATATCAAACCATTAGACATTGTCAGTGAAGATGCTTTTAGAAATGCATTGACCGTTGATATGGCTTTGGGTTGTAGTACCAACACCATGCTTCATCTTCCTGCAATTGCGCACAATGCTGGAATCGAATTTAATATCTTTGAAGCAAATACGCTGAGTGCAAAGGTACCAAACCTTTGTCACCTTGCTCCTGCAGGTCCTCATCATGTTGAAGATTTGTATGCAGCCGGTGGTATTATGGCTGTGATGAAAGAACTTGATGGACTTGGTTTACTCAAGGGTGATCTTATTACCGTTACTGGTAAGACCATTGCAGAAAATTATCGCGATGCAAAAAACTGGGATCCAGAAGTTATTAGACCGGTTAATAATCCATATTCAAAAACGGGTGGTATAGCTATCTTAAGTGGCAATCTTGCTCCTATGGGTTCTGTTGTAAAACAGAGTGCCGTAGCGCCTGAAATGCTGGTTCATCAAGGACCTGCAAAGGTGTATGAAAGTGAAGAAGAATCAATTGCAGCTATCTTTGGTGGTAAAATTAAAGAAGGCGATGTGATTGTGATTCGTTATGAAGGTCCAAAGGGTGGTCCTGGAATGAGAGAAATGCTCTCTCCTACATCTGCAATTGCTGGAATGGGTCTTGATACATCGGTTGCTCTTCTCACTGATGGACGTTTTAGTGGTGCAACACGTGGTGCTTCAATTGGTCATGTTTGTCCTGAAGCTGCCCAGGGTGGTGTGATTGGTTTGGTTCAGGATGGCGACCTTATTTCCATTGATATTCCAAACAAGAAGCTTGAACTTCTTGTTGATGAAAAGGAATTGAGCGCACGAAGAAAGAATTGGACGCCTAAAAAACCATCAATAACAAAGGGTTATTTAGCGCGATATGCTTCTCTGGTTACCGATGCAAGTAAAGGTGCGGTATTCAAAGACTAAGGAAAAGGTGAGATAATTATGAAGTTAAGTGGTGCTCGTATATTAATAGAATGTTTGTGTGAACAAAAGGTTGATACGGTTTTTGGATATCCTGGTGGAGCTGTTCTGCCAATCTATGATGCACTCTATGAGAGTAGTGATAGAATTCAACATATCCTTACAGCCCATGAACAGGGAGCTAGCCATGCTGCTGATGGATATGCACGATCAACGGGTAAAGTTGGTGTGTGTATTGCAACCAGTGGTCCTGGTGCTACCAATCTTGTTACGGGCATCGCAACGGCATATATGGATAGTGTTCCTCTGGTTGCTATTACGGGAAATGTTCCCCTCTCTCTTTTGGGAAGGGATAGTTTTCAGGAAGTAGATATCACGGGAATAACCATGCCTATCACCAAGCATAACTATATCGTGAAGGACGTGAAGGATTTAGCACAAACCATTCGTGATGCATTTCGTATTGCACAAGAAGGGAGACCTGGTCCTGTCTTAATTGATATTACTAAAGATGTGATGGTTAAGTCTGTTGAATGGGAGAAACAAGAACCACTTCCTATTCAACGGGTAAGTCGTCGACTCAATGAAAAGAGGATTTGTGCAGCTGCTGCATTAATCAAAAAAGCAAAGAGGCCGATGTTTTATCTTGGTGGCGGGGTTGTTCGATCTCAGTCTTATGAGAAAGTCAGAGCTTTTTTGGAATTAGTTGATGCTCCATCTTGTGTATCATTGATGGGGGTCGGTGTATTGGATTCTTTCAGTCCTCGTTACACGGGACTTGTGGGTATGCATGGCTCAAAAGTGAGTAATATTTGTATTAGTAATTGTGATCTTCTCATTGTTATCGGTGCACGTTTCTCAGATAGAGTTATCTCTAAAGCGAGTAGTTTTGCCCGCAAAGCATCGATTATTCATATTGATGTTGATCCTGCAGAAATTGATAAGAACATTAAATCGACCTGTCATGTAATTGGTGATGTTGCCGTTGCCTTAGAGCGTTTAACTGCTGAAATTGGAACGGCTCTCAAACATGAAGAGTGGATGCAACAAGTTGCTGATTACAAAAAAAAGTATCCGGTAAAAACCAATCAAGAGAGTGGAAGAGCCTACGAAGTCATTTCTGCTTTGAATCATCGGTTGAGTGAGAGAGATATCGTTGCTACCGAAGTTGGACAACACCAAATTTGGGCCGCACAATTTGTGCATCACTTCAAACCTAAAAAGTTCTTGACCAGTGGCGGGCTTGGTACCATGGGATATGGTACGGGCGCGGCAATTGGTGCTCAGGTTGGTAATCCCGATGTCAGGGTCTGTAATATTGCAGGTGATGGTTGTTTCAGGATGAACTGTAATGAATTAACGACGTTAGTTCGTTACAATCTTCCTGTCGTTATCTTGGTGATGAATAACCATACCCTTGGTATGGTGAGACAATGGCAAACGTTATTCTTTGGAAAACGGTATAGTCAAACAACGTTGGATACCGATGTGAACTGGGTAATGCTTGCAAAGGCCTATGGAGCGGAGGGACTCAAGTTGGGCCGAGACGATGATGCTGAGAGTGTTATCAACAAAGCGTTCGCTTTAAAGAGACCTGTTGTTGTGGATGTTGAAATTCCAATTGATGATAAGGTATATCCAATTGTTCCTCCTGGAGAATCAATTGATAAGATGATAGGTGTTACCATAAACGAATAAATGTGATATACTCTTACAAGTAAGCCCCTTCTTTTTTATCCTGCCTTACAGTGGATAAAGAAAAGGGACTTCTTTTTTTTACTTATTCTTTTGTTTGTCTCATTTTATGAGCAATGAGGTTACTTGTTGGGTTGGCCCTTATCCATACTCCCCGACCGAAAACCTTCCAAATCCAGGGTGATAAAGTCAAACCCCAATGCTTTTAATTGAGACACAATGTCATCATTATGCGCTAAAAGAAGGGGAAAAGCCTCTTTTTCGCATTCAATTCTTGCATGAAAGTCAGAAATTCTTACTCGTATATTTCCTTGGATAAAAGTTTTCAAAAAATCTTCAGCTTTTCCTACCATCTCTATTCTTTTTGAATCGAGGGTCGTGTTATAAGGAAATCGTGTGGAAAGACAGGGTGATGAAGGTCTATTGGCTACGGAGATGTGCAAGATTTTGGAAAAAGAACGTACCTCTTGTTTACTCATTTGAGCCAAGCGTAAAGGACTGATTACGCCAAGTTCTTCAATAGCACGAATTCCAGGACGATAACTGTTCATATCATCTGCATTGGTTCCATCGATGACGGTGTGTACCTGTTGTGTGTGTGCATAGCGTATGAGCTGAGAGAATAATTCTTTCTTGCAATGATAACATCGATCGGTGTGATTTTCTTTGACTTCAGGGATTGCCAGTTGATCCAAGTAAAGTACTTTATGGGTTGCTCCCATTTCTTTACACACCCTTTCTGTGATCGATATGTCTTCTTTGGGTTGTAGTTCGGTGACAAACGTGACGGCATGCACTTTCGTGTGATGTTTTTGTGCTCCAGTTATGCATAACTGGAGGAGAAGAGAGCTATCGACTCCTCCCGAAAATGCAACAGCAACATCTTCTTTGGTCAGGTCTGTGATAATTTCTTCGAGTGCGGTGAATTTACTATTTTGGTTCATTTATATGACTCCTCTGAGTTGTAATGGAAGTTCGAGTTGAAATGATTTCAAGACTTCTTCATTTGCTAATATTTCTTCTTTTGTGCCATCGGCAACAATGGTTCCTTTATCTAAGATGATGACTCTCTCACATACTTCGTAGGCAAAATCGAGATCATGGGTACAGATAATTTGAGTTAATGGACTTTTTTTGATGTATGATTTTAATTCATTTCTTCCTTTCCCATCTAAAAAGACGGTTGGTTCATCCATCAAGATGGCTTTGGGGGAGAGGATTAATACGCCAAGCAAAGCAACCAGTCGCTTTTCTCCTCCTGAGAGCGTATGAATTGAGCGATGCATTAATTTTTCAATGCCAAAATCATGGACTAATTTTTCTCGTTTTCTTTTGATTTTCTCTGGATCTAATTGATAACTTTGTGGCCCAAACATGATGTCATCTTCTACATTTGCTTTAAACAGTTGATGGTCTGGATTTTGAAAAATGAGTCCAACAAAACGTCGAATGATGTGTTGATTTTCCTTATTGAGTGGAAGACCACTGATGGATATTTCTCCACTATCGTGTTTTATTAACCCTAAGATAGCCGAGAGTAGTGTGGTTTTTCCAGCTCCATTGGATCCGATGAGTGCAACAGTTTCTCCCTCTTTAATTGTTACATTCAGAGCATTAAGTGCAACAAGGTCGTGGTCATAGTGCACTGAGACATTGGTCAATTTAATCTCAAAGGGATTGTTTTTGATGGTTTCTATTTTTTCTTTTGTTTTTTTGTTCATTCTCATATATTCAAATCCTCTGCAACACATTGCTTGATAGACGAGGTCTCCATAATGGAGGTTCCTGAGTATGAAAGATCCGAGAAAAGGTCCCACATCTTTGATTGATATTCCCTTTGTCAGAGGGTTCCGTAATTGATAGCTTTTACTCATGATGGTAAATTCTTCGGCAAAGATAAAAATGTAGCGGTACAGGAGTGTTATCTGCTGTACGAAGAGATGGGGAATTTTTAAGGTTTCCATAGCACTTCCTATCTCATCGATAGTAAAGTGACTCATCAGGATACCAATAATGGTGACACTGATGAATCCCTTTGCGATGAGGGAAGCGGCACTGTAATAATCACCGACAAGAAAGCTGCCTAAGGCAAAGACTGCAATAAAGGGAAATACCGAAGCGAATCGACGTATCCACAGTTTGAGGGGGTTGTGCGAGAAGGCAATGAAGGCACCAATGATTATTGCGTAGATGACAAAAGAGGAGTAGTGATCCAGATGGATACTGACACTGACCAGTATGAATACAAAGGATATGACAAGCCAAAACGTGGGATGAGAAGATTTTTTTCTTTGTTTTCCACTGCTGAGTTCGTCAATTTCCTTTAAGTCATCGAAGTGCTTTTTAATTGACATGTTGTTCTTTTTTTGCGATGAGCTTTTTGATAAGAAGTGAGAGCAAGACGACTGTAACAATACCAATAAATCCACTTATTGCGGTTCCAACTCCTCCATGTATGCCTTTCATCGAATAGTCTGGTAGGAGGGAGAGATGACTTTGGATTTGTGAGAAAAAATGTGCAACAGAAGAGATTGCTTTGGTTCTGGTTACTTCATCTTTTGCCAGTGACCATTCAAGTCCATCAGGGTTTTTTGAAGCAAAAAGAGATAAAACGGTAGCGGTAAGGATGGTAAGTGATCCTAAGACCATAATACTTTTTTTACTCATTTCTTCCTCTTTTTCATTGATGACAAGTAGCGAAGGTTTTGCTTCATAGAGGTAACCGAGGACAAGACCGGTAATCAATCCTTCCACTGCTCCAATGACGATGTGAATAGGAACGAGCAATAGGATAAAACTGGTAAGCGATAGTGAAGATACCCCCGATATATAGGTTTCAGCAATGACACTTATCGCACCAAGAATGACCCCAACAATACATGAGAGGAGCGATGCTCCCATAATGCGTTTTGTATTGATCTCTTTCTTTAATAACGGTTGCATAATGAGCGGATAGGCGATAAAGGCGGAATAAAATCCCATATTGAAAACGTTGCATCCATAGGCTAAAAGGCCTCCATCGGCAAAGACTAAGGCTTGAACCAGAATAATCGATGCGATGGTGATAAATCCCGCAAAAGGTCCTAAGAGTGCTGCAAGGAGAATGGTTCCGATAATATGACCACTTGCTCCTGTTCCTGGAATGGTGAAATTTACCATTTGTGCGGCAAATACCATCGCTCCAAGAATTCCCATTTTGACACTTTTACTGCCATTGTCTTCTTTTTCCACTTTTTTGATTGCGTATCCCAAGGCTAGGGCAGTTGCTCCCATCATTGTTAAACCGATAGGAGCCGAAATGAGCGCATCCGCCATGTGCATATTAGTTTTCCCTCTTCGAAGAACGTAGTGCTTCACTGTACACCGTTTTGTAGGTTACCCTGTTTTTGTGTGCCACGGCTTTGACGCTTTCAAATTCAGGATAAATCTGTGTCATCTCTTGATAGTAGTTTTTCTTACACACCACATCACCATATTTGGTGGAAACAAGAACTTCTTCTCTTTTGAGGATACTTCTTTCCATGGTGCAATAACGCACCCCTATGGTTGAGGTATTTTCAAAGATGATCTTTTCCATCTTCTCTCTATCTTCTGGTTTGCAAATGACGGTGAGTTGGGAAGCTGGTCTATTTTTCTTCATCAAGAGCGGGGTGAATGTAACATCAAGTGCTGAGGCTTGAAAGAGTAAATCCATGGTATTACCCAGTTCTTCACCGGTGGAGTCATCAATATTTGTCTCAATTTTAACAATACGATTGTTTTGAGTTTCTTCTTTTTGTTCGATGAGCATTGTTCTTACATAATTTGCTCTATCGGTGTAGCGTTTACCCGACCCAAGTCCAATCTTTTGTAATCCTTTTAAGGAAGGCGCCGTAAATTGAGGCTTGAGTGTTGCAATTAAAGCAGCACCTGTTGGGGTGACCATTTCTCCTTCCATCTTTGTTATCACCAAAGGAAGTTGATAGGCACTGGTAATATTGATAACAGCAGGAACGGGAACTGGGAGAAGTCCATGTTGGCACATAACACTCCCAGATCCTTCATGGATATCAGAAACGTAGACATTGTCTATATTGAGTGAATGGAATAACACGAAAAAGCTGATAATATCAACGATAGAGTCGATAGCACCTACTTCATGGAAGTGTACTTGATCAATGGGAAGTCCATGTGCTTTTGCTTCTGAAACAGCAACGATATGAAAGGCTTCTTTTGCCCCTGTTTTTACAAAATCATCAACATCAAGATGATCAATAATTGCGTTAATATCACCTAAATTTCTGTGTACATGATCATGGTCGTGATTGTGTGCATGAGTATGTTCACTTTCATGGGTGTGTTCGTGTTCATGTTCGTGGGTGTGTTCATGTTCATGAGTGTGTTCATGTTCATGGGTGTGTTCACTTTCTTCGTGAGCGTGACAGTGACATGGTTCGCTATCCTCGTCATGATGACAATGGCAATGGTCATCGGCTTCGTCATGATGACAATGGCAATGGTCACTACTGGTCTGGTCTTTTGTGAGACGATTGCCATAGAGTACATCGAAAGAGCAGGTATCAATAGAGAGGACTTTCTTCCTTTCAATGGTAATCTTGAATTCTTCGCTATGTAATTGTCCTAATACACGTCTGAGTTCTGCTTCATCTGCACCTAAATCTAAGAGAGATCCCACAAGCATATCGCCACTTACACCACTTAAACATTCTACATATAAATTTCTCATTATTGCCTACCTTTTTGTATCTGTTGCTAATCTGTTAATTTGAGTGGCAATATATCCGGCTCCATAGCCGTTATCAATATTTACCACACTAATACCGTTTGAACATGAGTTAATCATCGTAAGAAGAGCTGAAAGGCCGTGGAAATTGGCCCCATATCCAATGGATGTTGGAACAGAAATAATGGGGACGGAGACAAGACCTCCGAGAACACTACTGAGTGCACCTTCCATTCCTGCAATACAGATAATACAGTTTGCTTCATTAATTCGATCGAGGTTTGCAAATAAACGGTGAATTCCTGATACGCCAATATCGTACACTCTCTCAACTTTTGAGTGAAAAAATTCAGCAGTTTGTGCTGCTTCTTCAGCAACAGGAATATCGGCTGTACCGGCACAGCACACACAGATGTTTCCGGTTAAGTAATTGGGTTTTGTATCATATTTGATGATACGTGAAACGTCATCATATGCTATGTCAGGGTAGGTACTCTTCAGCATTTCATACTGTTCCTTACTTGCTCTGGTTCCCAATACTCTTCCATTTTTTGCGTATAACTTACCCATAATTTGGGTAAGGAATTGATCTTTTTTGCCTTCACAAAAAACAACTTCATCAAAACCTGATCGTTGTTTTCTATTGTAGTCTAATTTTGCATATCCTAAATCTTCGAAGAGTGATGATTGAATTTCTTTTTTTGCATCCTCAATGGACGTTTTTTTCTCTATGACATTTTGAAGTATTTCTTCAATTTCCATATAAATCCCTTTTATTTGTGTCGTATTTAAGTAAGAAAACTAATAAGTAAAGACAAAAAAGCCATGAAGATTAATTTTTAGTTAATATTCACGGCTTTCCTAGCTTATGTGTTTCTTAGGCTCATTCATTGTTTAAACATCTTATTAAGCAATTATCTTCCTGATAATTGTGGCTTTATAAGAATTACTGTGTTTAAACAACTCATTGTACACAATACTAATGGATATTTGAGATTTGTCAAGATAAAAATAGCCTCATATATGTCACGACCGACAGTAATTTGTAATGACGCACCTAAAAAGTCAAAAAAAATACAAATCCCACTAATTCTCTGTTATGATTATAAGCAACAATACCAAACCAAAGGAGAGAATTAATGGGACGTG
>Ga0172378_10006326_pt1 | contig 11067 bp, 9 predicted proteins | sample GrowelOW332metaG_FD_119755 | JGI IMG/M metagenome (GOLD analysis project Ga0172378, IMG submission 119755) | Groundwater microbial communities from an aquifer near a municipal landfill in Southern Ontario, Canada - Pumphouse #3_1 metaG | ecosystem: Environmental > Aquatic > Deep subsurface >... | reverse complement strand
GACAAGGCGGGTGAACAATTGACAATGATGGGCAAACTCTGACCCGTTTACGGGTGGCACGTAAGGATATATCGCAGATGGCAGATTGACCTACGCGACGTGACGCGTGGCTAGTATCCTAGGGCTATGCCCGTATATGAAGAACCACCGGCTAAGCCGGTGGGTATCTTTTTTTGCACTTTATAGCTGATTGAGAAAAAAACTCAGAGTAAAATTTTAAGGTTCTTCCCAAATACGATTGGGAAGCTTGCCTATATCCCGAAAGTCCAATTTTGTGGACTCTGTATTTTCGATAGTTACCAATCGTGCAAGAGGTTTACCCGATCGTTCTATGACAATTTCATCTCCACGGAGAGCTACCTGGTTTAGAAGTGATCCGAAATTCTGGCGAGCTTCCATTGCTGAAACAATCTTTGCCATTGTGTATCTACCTGAAAGTTATTGAAGTGCTTTATCTTGAATCACCAAATCCACGCGACGATTTTTCTGCCGCCCTTCTTTGGTGGCATTGTCAGCAATAGGCACATTCATGCCAAGGCCCTTCGCGCTGAGACGACTTGATTCAATACCTTGCTCCACCAAGAAATCCAAAACATTCTGAGCTCGTTGTTCTGAAAGTTTCATATTGTGATCTGCTGAACCCGTATTATCCGTATGACCTTCAACAGACACATTCAATTCCTGATAAACAGAAAGAATGCCAGCCACCTTTGCAAGACTCGTTTTAAGATCACCCTTCAAAGAAGCTTTATCTACATCAAACAGAATATCGGACATAGAAAGGATAATGCCGCGTGCATCTTGACTCACTTGAATGAGCTTGGATTGCAATTCGTTTAACCTATTCTTCGCTTCATTCTGACGAACTTCTGCCTTGGCACGTTCTTCATCAAGCGCCTTCTTCAACGCGGCTTCACGAGCATTCGCTTCGGAGATCAGCTCATCTTGTTTTTTCTGCATTTCTGCCTGTAAACGAGCGTTTTGATCTTTCATGGCTTCACTCGTCTGCGCCAAACGTGTCCGTTCGGCTTCTAGATCAGCAGCAAGCGTCGAAACCTTACCGCTCCGTAATTCACCAATACGCTCTTGAATATTTTCAATCGCTTCCATGGTCGTACGGCGCTTTTGCCAGTTACTCGAAATATTATTACGAGAAGCCTGAGCTTGCATTTCGGCCGTGATAATTTCGACATACAGAGAGCAAGCCTTAGCCTGCGCACTGACTTCACTTCCCTTCGGGTCATTCTTTTCTAAGTAGACCAAACGATTCACACGAGACTTGGCTTCTGCCATAGTCATCTGCACTTCACGGGAATTGGGAGGAAGTGAAGCTTCTAAAGTGCTCAATGTTTTGAGATAATAGTTACCATCTCTTTTAAAGGGAATGGCTGATGCCGTAGTGGTTTCTATAGCAAAAGAAAAAGCAGCAAGGGCCAATGAGGCTACAATCAATTTTTGAAAGTTCATGGGGTCTCCTTCATCTTGGCTTCATTTTCCAAAATATTCTGATATAAAAGTTTGCGTTCCATATCGGCACGTAAATCATTTGTCAGCAAAGAATCTTCGCGGACTACAGAATCACGCGTCGCAATAGCAAAAGCCAACTTGTATTCCAGGCGACTTTGATCAGCGGCCGCCCATGCCTTTTCATATTCTTTTTCTGCCTTGTACGCTTTTGCCTGTTCGAGATTTGTTCGTGCAGCTTGCGTCTCAGTGGAATCCAATTTTTCGTTTTGGGCAATCATCCCAATTAATTCAGCTTCTTGGATGGACGTATCCACAACCGCTTGATGAGAAGCACAACCCATCACCAGCGTGACAGCAGCACCTATTATCCATATCTTTGCATTCATCGTTGCTCCTTAGAGGTCCAGTTTGCCCAAAAGTTTAGACAATACCGAAAGAAAAATACATATTATCGCCATGGAAGATACACCCAAAACCTATCCCGTCAGCAAATACCTCGCATCGATCAAAAAGCTCCTTGAGGCAAAAGTGCCCCAAATTTGGGTGCATGGTGTTGTCACTCAAGTCGTTGAGCGTGGACGCGTTGTGTATCTGAATATTGCAGAGTTTGTTGAAGGCGATGTGAAACCGGTGGCATCTCTGCCCCTCTATATTTTTACCACTGAATTTGTACGAATTCAGGAAAATTTGGCAAATTTACCCAAGCCCTTTATCATTAAGGATCAAATCAAAGTCAATATTCTCATTGAAGCTGATTTGTATGTTCCTTATGGTAAATTCCAGGCGCGCCTTGTAGATATTGACCCTTCTTTTACCATCGGGGAACTCACCCTCACACGCCAAGCGATCCTGAAACGCCTCACTGAAGAGGGCTTGCTCCGCCTTAACACAACGCGCGAATTTGCAGCCGTGCCCTTAAAAGTCGGGCTCATCACTGGTGAAGGCACTGCCGCTTACCAGGATTTTTGCACCACACTCCAGAATTCTCCTTTCGCTTTTCAGATTACCCCAGCTTTTGCACGCATGCAGGGGAATGATACCGAAACCACCATTTTGCAAGCATTAGGAACGCTGCGAGCAAACGAAGATCTGGATGTCATTTGCATTGTCCGTGGCGGAGGTTCAAAAACCGATCTCAACTATTTTGATAGCGAAGCGTTGTGCCGCGCAGTCGCCCAATTCCCCATTCCTGTTCTCACGGGCATCGGTCATGAGATTGACCAGAGCCTACTGGATCTTGTCGCTTGGGAAGCTTGCATTACCCCTACCGATTGTGCAAAAAGATTAATCCAACAAGTAGAACTTTCTTGGGAAAAAACGCAAGATTTAGCAATGGAAATAGCGACCACCGTGCGCACTCAACTGGCACAATCCAAAGATCACTTACGCCAGGTGCAAGGGAATCTGACGCGCCAATTCTCCACACATCTCGTTCAAGAACGGGAATGGTTAGCATCCGCTTCCCGAATTCTTTTAAAAATGCCTTTCCGAATTCTTAAAACAGAAAGCGAGCTCATTGCCCGCAACCAAGAAGGTTTGAGGTTCGGTGTGCAAAAATTATTGCAACTGGAAAAGTCGCGATTTTCTCTCATGGAACAACGAGTCAAAACGAACGATCCTAAAACCATGCTCGCCAAAGGCTACAGCCTCACCACACGAAAAGATGGGAAATTATTACGCCATCGAGATGACGTTCAAACAGGCGATCTTCTCACTACCCATTTAGAGCATGGCTCCGTTGAATCTATCGTCCAATAAAAAAGGCCCGCCACAGAGAGCAGGTCTTTAATTTTTGAACCCTATTATTTTTTATTCGGGCTCGGTAAAATCATCATCACCTTAGTCATGCGTGTGCCTTCTACCTTCAAAACGCGGAACTTGTAACCCTGAATAGTGACTTCTGAACCTGCAGCGGGAATCACACCCAAAGTTGCCTGAATAAGGCCCGAGAGCGTTTCCACATGAACATTCGTCGGCGGATCTAAAGAAATGTCCAATTCATATTCCAAGTCCGAAAGAGTCATCAGTGGATCAAGTATGTAGCGACCATCTTTCAATTTTTGAATTTCATCATCTTCATCTTCATCATCTTCATCTTTGATTTCACCGACAATTTCTTCCACAATATCTTCAATAGTGACAAGCCCTGCAATGCCCCCGTATTCATCAACGACAATAGCAAGCTGATTTCCATTTTTGCGGAGTTCACGAAGCAAGTCATCGATCTTTTTCTGGTGTGGCACAAAAATTGCGGGCATCACAAGGCTTTCTAAATTGAATTTTTCGGTGCCATGTTCAGTGTACCATTCCAAAAAATCACGATTAGAAAGAATACCAATAATATTATCAATAGAACCACGAAATACAGGTAAACGAGAATGACGTTCACTGTTAAGAATATGAATGGTCTCTTCTAGAGAGGTGCCGACCTCAATAGCACACATATCTACACGAGGAGTCATAATCTCCCGTACTGGCGTTTCTACAAAATCAAAAATATTGAGAATCATCTGACGTTCTTCATCTTCTAACGCATCTTCGTCCTTAGAAGGTGTCATTTCCGCTTGAAGCGCATCCCGTTTCTCTTCCGAAAGAAAACTGAACTTCGGATTGTAACCCAAAGCACGTAACAGAGCCGCATACACTTTATTTGCGGCCTTTGCAGGGAGAAGTAACGGGAGACGGAAGTAATGATACAGAGGATCCAACAAGCGCATAAATGTATCAGGTTTAAGATGACCCACTACACTAGGGAGAAAAACGGTGAAGGAATAAACAATAGTACCTGCAACCACCGCGTAGAGGCAAAATCCAAGAATCGGATAGGGGTGCAAAGCGGGGACAAGTTCACGGAAAAGAACATACCCGAGAACGCCAGAACACACATTGCAAAAAATACGAGTCAAGGAAATAGATTCACTGAAACCAGGGCTTGCGACCCGTTCAGCAATGTGCATTTCTCGTTCATCGCAATCATGGGCATCACGATTAGAGCAAATGACTACAAAAACGACTTTAATCAAAGAAAACAAGCCGGAGATGAATAAGAAAAAAAGAATCGCAAGAATCAAGTAAACGATGTCTTTAGTCATTGTTATCCTCGATCTCGTAAGGATTCAATCCCAAAATTTCTTGTTCCCTGCGACGCATAATGCGACGGTCTGAGGCCTTGAGATGGTCATAACCGGAGAGATGCAAAAGTCCATGCACAAGAACACGCTTGAGTTCCGCATAAAATGAATTTTCATACTGGGGAGCTTGACGCATCACCTGATCTTTGGCAATGTAGATTTCCCCAAGTAAATAAGGCTCATGCCATTCGTAAGACAAAACATCAGTGACTTTGTCCAGTTTACGATGATCCCTATTCATGGTTCGAATAGTTTCATCAGAGCAAAGAACCACGTTGACATTCCCCGCAGAACCTTCTTCCATCAGAAGCTTTTTAGCTAAAGGTTCGAAACGAGCTACCCAAGGAAATTTCTGATTTTCCTTTTCACAAAAGAAACTTATTTCAAAAGCGGGAATGCGACTTTTTTTCAAAGTCTTTTTTTGATTATGATTGGGGTCGGGGTCGGACATCCTAGAATTCATACCATTTTTTGAGCATACCAATAATAGCCTCCGCTTGGGCCTTGCTGCTCACATTAAACTTGCTCCGTTGTTTCAGTACCCCTTGTACTTTCTGGTAGCGGCGGATGGAAACCTTGGGTTCCCCGAATTCACCCGTTTTCTTGTCCTTGTCCTGATAGAGGAACATGATCGTCTGCCAAGCACCCTTACTCAAATACTCTTTGGCGAGTTCCTTGACAACAATTTCACCTGTTTCATCAGTCATTTCGACTGTAGGCTCAACGTCTTCCATTTCCATGGCAAACCTCATAGTTTGATGTTATGAAAAAGATAATAAGAAACAGAACACACAAAAACGAAAACGCATTTTCTGAACCATTTTAGCCTCCGCAACAGGTCGATGGATTCTACTTTCCCAAAAAATAGAGTGATAAAAAGCACTTTATCCCCAAGCGCTTAAAAACTATATTCGTTACAAACGTCAAAAAATGCCATGGAGGCTAGGTGAAATATCTTGGATATCTACAGACGGTTCTCGTTTTCTGTCTTTTAATTGCCCCTTTCACTTTTTCTCAAACATCGGCATCAGGAAAGGTGCGATTTGTACTAGGAGAAGTCACTCAACAAAAGAAAGGCGCGGGCAACTGGAATCCTCTCCGTGTGGGGGCAAAGGTAGAACCGAAAGATCTCATTAAAACGCTTGTGGAATCTGAAGCGGGCATTGCTCTCATCGATGGTACTATTCTCACTATTGAAGAAAATTCGCTTGTCATTTTGACAGAAACCCTCAAAGACAGCAAACTGAACAAGACCACAGTCAATATCCAATCTGGCAAATTATTTTTTGATGTCCAAAAGCAAAAAAATCCAGATGCCCTGGAATTTAAAACAGGAACCGCCACAGCAGCCATTCGCGGAACCTCCGGTTTTATAGGTCAAACCAATCGAGGGATGATGCTTTCCCTGGAATCGGGGAAAATGCTTGTGACTAGCGTCAATGGGGATTCAATCGAAGTGAATGAAGGAGAAACCCTCATACAAGATGGAGAGAAGGGTTTTAAAAAATTTAAGACGCGTAACTCGGGAAGTAAATTACTCGCCTCCTTACTGGAAGCCCAAATTAACCAAAAAGATTATTCCGAAGAAAAGCTGATCCAAGAAATAAAGTCCATTGATTCCATGACACTTCCCAAAATGGATTCTCTTGAGAAAAACTTTCCTTGTACCTTTGTTCCTCTTCCAGAGTTTGTCACTGATAATTTCGTGACCTTTCGAGGACAATGTCCTCTTGATGTCTCACTTTCCATTAATGGTTCCCCCATTGAAATTAAAAAGGACGGAGTCTTTAATCAGAAATTTTCGTGGGAGGCGACGACGTTTGGCACTAAGAAATTCTCAGCCAAATGTGAAACCTCTCATATTCAGTTCGCCTGCGGAAAATTCAAAGTTCAGTATGGAGAATCTAGTTCAAATTCATTACAAGGCCCTTCTTCAGAAGCACCGGCCGGAGAGTACCTTTTTATAAAGACAGAATCCCCTGCGAAAATTTGCAAGCAAGGAAGCGTCACCATTGAGGGTTCTTTTGCCACAACAGATTCGACAGCACAGCTCTACGTATTCTTGGGGGATAAAAAATCGCCTAATCTTTTCCCCATCAGTATAAATGGCAACTTCATCTACTCCTTCTCCATCAGTGATGTTGACCAGAACTGGAATGAAAAACAAATTAAAGTTTTCCTTAAAACTGAAAATCGAATCTTCGTAGATTCTTTAATGCTTAACATTGATAAGCGTTGCAAAGAAGTCAACTTAAAAGCCCCCAAGCTTGAAATTAAATCGGTGGACTCTTTGAAATGCGAAGCGGCGATTTCCATTACTGAAACCACAGGCGATGTCGTACTTTTCTCCCGCATGGTAGATGGCATCCTGGAATCAGAACAAGCGTTTACTCAAAATAGACCCTATGAAAAATTTGCGTTGAAAAAAGGAAATCACCGTTATACCCTCACCGCAGTAGATTTGGCGGGGAATCGTTCCAGAGTCACAAAAGACATGGGCTGTTATCCACCCGCTGCATTTTATATTCAAATGGACGGGAACGCAAAAGAAATAGTCCATGTACGAAGAGGTACCGATAGCTTGAAAGCGATTTCTAGAACCGTGCGATTCCGCATCAAGAATATTCCCGAAAATGATCCCCAATACTTGTCCAAGCTTGTACTCAAAAGAAATGGGCAGACTATCACAACGTTCCGCGACTCCCAAATAGATCGTTTAGATTACGAGTTCCCGATTGAACTTGTCCGCGAAGAGACGACTCAGTACGAATTTATAGTCACATCAAAAAATGGAAGCTCTCGCAAGGCCACGAAGACATACGAGGTTCGCAATGTTCAATAATAGGATGAGGGGTCCCTCTAAAAATTCCTTTTCTGCAAAATTAGCTGTGACGCATCGCCATAGTTCGTTGCTCAACGTGGCCTATAACACCATTATTAGCCACGTTTCACGCCTGCTCTGGCTCGGCCTCGCCCAATTTTTCGGTCGCAAACCAATTTTTAGAGGGGCCCCGAAGATCATTTTCGTTTTGCTGGCGTTTTCCCTTCCTGTTTTGGCGGAGACTCCTATTTCAGGAGAAATTCACGGATTCTTAAAAGCGAATAAATCGCCCTACCTCGTGACCGGAACTATCACGATCCATGAAGGAAAAGCTCTCATCATTGAACCAGGGACCACGCTGCATTTTGAACCCAATACAGGTTTAGAAGTTCGCGGAGGTCAATTAGTGGTTGTGGGCTCAGAACAAAGTCCTGTCTATTTTCAATCCGCCTCAAAAGACACGCTCCAAACTTGGAAAGGAATCTCTATTACAGGAAAAGCCCCATCCGAAATGCGTCATGTGAACATTTCAAATGCATCTACGGGCATTCTTGTAGAAAATGGATCTTTGGATCTTTGGTTCTCGGAAATTAACCACTCACAAAACCGTGGCTTGTATGCGCGCAATTCTCAAGTATCCATTCAAGATTGCGAATTTGCGGACAATGTGAATGTTGCTGTGCATTCTGCGGCCTATTCCCAGGTACTCCTGGAGCGTAGTCATTTGACACAAAATAAAGTAGGGCTATTGATTTCTGACTTTGGAAAAACGCACATTATTTCCAGTCCCATTGAACAGAATGAAGTGGGTGTGGTGAACGAAAAAGAAAGCCAGTTTATCCAGAATAATTCTCAAATTGCAAATAACAAAAGCGATTTTATGAAGGGTTCTCAAATATTGGCACTCCCCGCTGAGCCCTTATTTGAAGGCGTAGAAAAGATCAAGCCCTCGAATTTAGCCCACCCCAAAACCGATTGGAAGGTGACCGGTAGTATCATGGCTGGGATCTACAATCATGATGTAGAAACCGCTTCCAATGAAACTCACTCCCGAGATATTGTGGGAAATGATACCATTCAGCCCCACGAACATTATAAGAATATTTTTCAAACTCCCGGAGAAGGGGTTGAAGGAAGTCTTTATTTACTCGCCGAAGATAATCACGGAACCACAGTAGAATTCACCGCGGCCCTTCGCTCAGATACTTGGGAAAAGAATGATTGGGATCCGCTCTCATTCCATTATGTTTTTAATTTCAACAGCCTCCTTTTCGGAAAAATTCACAATGATCTTACGCTCGGTGATTTTCACCTGCAAGAGGACCCCATCGCTCTCCAAGGGATTGATCTTTTTGGCGGGAAGTACATTTTAAGTTTTGCTCCTGTGGCCTTTGGCGTTTACTCTGGTCAAAACCGCCCGCTTTTACTGGAAGGAGATAGAAACCCCCATTTTTACAACGACACGATTGGCAAAAACGACCAACAAGCACAACGTTGGGTAAGCGGCGGCTACATTCAATTAAATCCTGAAGGTCACTTTCAAGGAACTCTCGGAATGATTCTCTCTGATGATGAATTGGAACAACCCATTTTTGCCGAAGGCGGTTCTTCATCGACCACGCTAGAACCCATGCAAACCGCAATGGCCGTTTACGCAAATACCAAACTTCAATTGCCTGCCCATGTGGAATTCGAAGGACAGTTTGCGGTAGGTAGAGCAGACACTGCGGATGTATACGCCCAACGCGCCATCAATAGTGTATTCTCCGAAGCGGGCTTGAGTACGACTTCTTTCTCCACGCTCCGTGAACTCATGCAGAATATTTCGCAAGTGTACACACTCACCCGCGATGAGTTGGAATCCATTTTCAAATATTCTTCTATGACCGAAACCGAAATGGAAGATTCCCTCACCACGCTTCTCAAAACTGCAAAGCGAGTTCAAGAAACCTACGAAGACGATCGTGACGATGATCGTGTAATGGGCCTTAACTGGGGCAAAGAAAGTTTTGCTGCGGGAGCTACTCTCGCGTGGCATCACCAGAAGACCTCCATTTCTACAAGATTTCAATACGTGGGCGAAGATTTTTACAGCCCCGCATCCCCCAACCAAATGGCAGATACTCGAGAATTAGATGTCAGCATAGAACAGGGGATTCAATCGTTCTGGGACTTTAAAACCAATTACCACCTGACAATCGAAAATGCAGATGATGGGGCTGACTGGATGGATCTTGAGGAATTTGTCCAAGGCCTCGATATTACCAATTTATTCCGTTTGGGTTCTCACATTGACGTTTCTCTGGATTACCTTTTTTCATTCCGAGATCACTATCGATCGACAATCATTCATAGCAATGACAACCCGATTCTCGCGATTGAAAGTGATCCTTGGTTTAATCCAGAAGGAACGTTCGACTCTTTGCGTTGGGAAGAATACTCTGCGATTGCCCTGGATAACGATACGCTCGCGTCCGATTTTGAAGAACGCCTGTTCACGCAATCAATCCGTGCGGGGGTGAATATTCGCGCTTACCATTCGACGTTGAGCCTCAATGGTCGCTGGGCATTTCGCACAGATGATTCTCGTTTCAACAATGATTCCCTGATCAAAGTGTTCGACTTAAAAGATTCCACCTGGGCAAAACTGGGGTATTACTTTAAAGGTTCCTCTTCCTTTGAACAAACGTACCCTATTTCTCTCAGCACAAAAGTGGGCGATATTTCCAATACCTTTGGATTCACTCCCCGCTGGAAATCTTACCACCGCGATATGATGGAAGAATGGGAATGGAGAGTCAGAGACCGTATTGAGTTTCCCATTTTGGGCCGTTCTGTTATCTTAGGGCTTTCCGGGGAATATCGCAAACAAAAAACACAATGGAAAGAAACCGATTACACACTCCGCAATAATATCACGGGACAGCGTTTTGATTACTACTATCTCAATGAAACAGGGGCTGTCGTAGGGACCAACGATAAGAATAGTTCCAATGAACTGGTCACTGAAAATACTAGCATTGTCGCTGAAGACTATATGTTGAAAGCGGATCGAAAAAAATATTCCGAAAAGGAAACGGATCTGATTCTCGCCCTTTCGCTCCGTTTAAACCACACCGAAAATCTTTCTTCCGAATGGATAATTCAAAAAGAATGTTATGACCGTCCAGACTACATCGCTAACGAATACGAAGACATCTACACCGCCGTTCACCTCTACTACCACTTTTAAAAAATGAGTCATTCCTACCTTTTTCGCGAACTCCAAGTGCCTCTTTCTCAAAAAGAACGGGTGCAGGAAAATTTAGCGCAGGCATTGCACATCCGCACTCAGGAAATCAGCCACCTGGAAGTGGAACGTTTTGCGTTGGACAGCAGAAAAAAGGGAAATCCTCATTGGTCCTACAATGTGCGATTTGACTCTGCACGAGAACTGCCTCAGGTTCATGGCCTTTGCGAAGCCTCCTTTGACAAAGAAACTCTCGCCTCTGATCCGTTCGCAAATTCCGTCCCTATTTCACAAGAAGTCACCGTTGTGGGCGCAGGCCCCGCAGGACTCTGGGCCGCACTCCACCTACTTCGCCGCGGTTTCAAAGTAACGCTTCACGAACAAGGGAAAACCGTTGAAGAAAGATTCCGCGACATTCG
>Ga0172378_10006325_pt1 | contig 11067 bp, 16 predicted proteins | sample GrowelOW332metaG_FD_119755 | JGI IMG/M metagenome (GOLD analysis project Ga0172378, IMG submission 119755) | Groundwater microbial communities from an aquifer near a municipal landfill in Southern Ontario, Canada - Pumphouse #3_1 metaG | ecosystem: Environmental > Aquatic > Deep subsurface >... | reverse complement strand
TCAAGCTCGCGTTTTCCGGCATTTAGTCAACCACCCTATACCGTTATCGTTATGCGTGACACGTCCAAAATAAACTTGCTTTGGATCGTTGCTGCGTTTAATAGCTCGACCCACGTCGACCCATTCAAGGAAATTCCCGCAAGCGTTATGCGATACAAAGGATTCATTTGTTTTAGAAAACAAACGATTTCGTCCGACGTTGCATCCTCGCCAATCAAGTAGGTAATGTTCTCGACTAGCTGCGCTTTCAGATAATCCGCGCCGATCGATCCTCCTGAAGGGACCGAAATAGTAAACCGAATATACAAAGGGACGTTTATCGGTCGGTCGAATTTCACCTGCACGGTGCGGCCGTTCGTGCGCGTTACCGTTTTCGTTATGGCTCCGTAAGTCCCGCAGCCGACTGACCGTTTTGCATAAATAGCGGCCGCGATTTCGTCTTCGTCTCCATTTTCTGCAACAACCCAAATTGAGTGAGCAGGAATACCGTAGGAGTCAACCGCGCCGGTTGTATTTTCCTCGACGTTGCAAGCGGAAACTCCGTCTAAGGCTGATATTGCCGATTCCAGGGAATCTGTATACCCCATAGAAGGACCGGCGATTGATTTCTCGCGCCTGATTCGCAAAGCTGCGTCCGATTCTTCATCGACTCCCTGAGTCGTTACTCCCGCAGTATTTCCAATCGCCGTCACGCCGGCGATTGCGGTCGCTGGTGTCGTTATCGTGTTGACTGCGACCAGTACCGCCCCGATATCTTTCGCTCGGAAAGAAAGAGAATGGGTTCCCTCGGCGATCGTCGTTGACGCGAGCAAAACAAACTGTGTTCCCGCGTCGTCCTTTACCGTGTAAACTCCCGATGGAATTTCAATCGAATCGGAAAGAGAATCTAGTCCGGTAAGCGTTACCGTTCTATCAACCGTTATATTTATCGGCGTGATAGTAAAGGTTGCGCCGCGGCGCTGAATCCCGTTGATCGCGACGCGCTGGTCAAGGATCGTTCCTTGGGCCTGCTCGGGATCAAAAGAGGAATGCACGTCACGAAGCACCTCGCGGAGGTCGATTCCTGCCTGGGCGACTAGGCCGATCAACTGACCGTCAGGGGAATCCGACTCGACCGATATGTCGTCGCCGTAAATACTTTTTAATCCGTCGGAAAGCTCCGTCGTCAATTCTGGGAGTGTTTTTAATGTTAGGCCATTCTGGTCAAGTATATCGCTCATTCTGTTAGCTCCAATTCATACCAAACGAAACCGAAATCGATTGTAACAGTATCCGTTTCCTGATTCACGAACTTGAAATAGAGCGGCCTGGAATTGTCCAATATTTTCGCGAAACCCGTCCCGGCCGATCCACCGCCCGCAGCCTGATTCGTTGTTTTTGATCCGGTACTATATTCACGTAATCCTGTAGCGGTTCCTGTTGGTGTTACGCCTGTTTTTACCGTAGTAAGAGCGACGTTTGATGAAAGCGCGTTCAGGTTATTCGGCGTCATTAAGACCGTTCCTCCCGTCGAGGAATCGGCCTCGTACGTGTCAATAAACACGTTCCCGCCATTTGATATCGCTTTGAACGGCAATGAAAAAATCATTTTTCCGACTGCCTTCGTAATGTCGAATTCAAGGTAAAGCGTTTGTCCGGAGGACAAGGATATGCGGCGCTGAACTTCAAAAGCCATTCCTCGAACGATATAGTCGTTCTCGTAATCGGTCGTCAAAACGGCGTCTTTTGAAAACGAGGACGCCGTCAAAAGGGCAACGTTCATTGCCGACTTTCCCGTTTCGTCTTTGACTTCCATCGTGTCTTTTTGGAGTTCGTCGAAAATCATACCGCCTCCTCGATGGTTACCAGTCCAAAAACGGTTCCTATCGTTGCCGTTATCGTCGCGCGCCGGTCCGCTGTCTCTAGTGTACTCGTATAGGACGAAATCCGCAAGACGCCCTCGGTTTGCAAAATGACTCTTTTTATGTCAATGTCGAGGTATTGCTTCATTCCTATATCAAGAAAATTTTGCCAGTCAACCCCGTCGTCCATTGCGAAAAAGCAGTCGTTTTTCCATGATTTTAGTCGGGTTGCAATATTCTGCTTCAATGCGTTTTTTTCGGTGACGTAAGATTGCAGTCCCCGACCGAATTGCCAATCGCCTAAAGAGTCGATAGCTCGAGTTTTCATCCGATTTTAACCTCCGAAGAACCGCCCGTTATTTTCCCGGTCAAGGAAGAGGGAACAGACGGAACAGAACCGGGCACGAGCGAATTTAATACCGAAGAAACCGTTACCACCCACGCCCAGAATGCCGCGGCCTCGACCGCCGTCGAGGCCACCGCGTCGCCTTTCCGGGCCGCTTCTTTTTCAGCTCCCGGTCCAGAAGTCCCAAGAATGCGCACAAAAGTCCCATCCATCGGCAGTGGGCTCGTCTTTGGGTTGATACCAACAATGGCAATCCCGTCCGAAAGATCATGTTTCCGGGTTGTCGCTGGGTCCGCCATGTTCGCCGTACTCCACCAAGTATCAATATCCCGGTCATTGAAAAGAACGATACAATAATCCCCGACGGCTATTGGCATATCGATATAGGATTTTCCTCCCTGCAGCACGAAATAGGGAACGTCAACCAAAAGAGGAATTGCCGCGCTCGTTCCGTCCTGTGCAGGCCTTCGTATCTGCAGCGTTACTTCGACGGTTTGCTCGGCCTTGGTTACTTTCTCGACTTTTCCAATTTGAATACAATGAAAGGTGGAAAAAATATCTGACTTTTGTGCGTCAAGGACCGCCCGCGTATCCGCAGGAAGTATTTGTTCTGCTTTCAATTTTCTTCCCCTTTAATCTCCAAAAGCGGCTCGCTTCCAATAAAAAGAGATACCGTCGTCGTCGCGTCTCCGGCTTCGGCCTGCGAGAAAACTGCCGAATGCTTTACCCCAAATATTTTATATTGTCCGTTATATTTCTCGACCATTGACCGGACCTCGGCAATCCGGCCTACTTTCAATTCTGGCGAAAAAATCCTTTCAACCTCGAGGTATCCGTCACGCCTTTTCGGCGTCGTTTTATTGTCCTCGGCCGAAAGAACAAAAATCTCCCCGGGCATGACTTCATTATCGGCCAAAACATAGAGTTTTTCCCCTGAAATAAACGCCTGTCCGTCGCTCATTTTTTGTATTTCGTCGTAAGGGTTTCCTATTACCACCCTACCGCGCGCGGGCGATGCTTTCTCTGCAGGGCTTCCAAGAACCCCCGATAAAAGCTGCGGCATACTTTTTACGCTGCGGGAAATCATGTCTTTAAGGTTCATGTCTTTTGTAAACGTTTCTGACATAAACCCGTTTTGCACCTGGTAGGCACCGTCATAGCATTCTAGTTTGGTAATCCATTCGGTACCCTGTTTGTAAGAATAACCCTCTTGGATATTCCCTCGAAAAATCTCGATCAAGGCGTTCCCATACCCTGCAAGGATAATAATTTGCCAATAGTCGACCGGCGTAAACTTGTCTTTTCCGAGTCGCGCGCGGGTGTTTGGCGCCAGGTTTGTAATCGTGACAGACGAATTTGAAAGGGAAGATCCTTTTACCGACTGTTCGACCTCGAGGGAGCAAGTGATCGGTGGCGCTATGGTTATCGCGTAGCCGTTTGGGGTGGTAATTCTTATTTCATAATTGCGTATGAATTTCACGGGACCGAATATCCTTCGATAATCATGTTTTCTACGTCAACGCATTCCGAATGCGAAAGAATATAGATCGAAACGCGGCCAGAAACGAAATCATTGATTAAAAACGGCTCGAGGTTATCAGAGACCGTTACCGTAAGACCAAAAGGTAGCGTATTGATGTTCCGTTTCAAAATGTTCATTCCGCGGACGACTTTTATCCCGTTGGCAATGAATCCCTCGTATTCAATATCCATATACCAGGATTGCGTCCGTGGAGAGAATCGCAGCGTGAAATAAACCGTTTTGCGTTTGTCGGGGTCGGGGATATTAAAACTTTGAAACGGCGAAGACCGAAGGCCTGTTATTTGTATCATTTCGGACGTAATACTCCCCCGGCGTCGGCCAAAGCCAAAGCCGTTGTGTTAAATTTTTTTCCATCTTTTCCCGCAACCTTCCCGAGTTCTTCTTTCTCTGCGTTTTGCGCCGCGATCGCTGATTTATAGTTTCCCTCGTCAAATGTTGTCGTTTCGACGTCGGTAAACCTCATTTCCTGCAGCGTGACAGAAAAATCGGTAAGGTCGTTGGACGATTCATCCTGTCGAGCGACTACTTGGGAAATTAAGAATCGCCGGTGAAAATTCCAAGGCGTTAAAACATATACCCTTTGGTGCGTCTTTTGTAATGCCGTTATCTCGAAATAGGCCTGCTGTTGCTTGGTTAATGTTGCTTCCTCTCCCTTGAAAAAATCGATTACGTTTGAAGCGCGTTTCGCGATTGCCGCAGCTTGGTTCGCGACGTAGGCCGCCTGCTGGGCAACCTGTGCGGCCTTTTGGGTATATCCTTGCGTAAATGGTCCTAGATATGCGTTGACCGTCGAAAGCCGAGACGCAGCTTCCGAAAGCGCCCCCTCGATTCCTTGCGGCTTTCGATAAACCAATTCGCCGACAAACCCGGTTAATGTTATTTCGTCGGGCTCGTTTATCGCGTGATCACTTATTACCGATCCGTTTTCAGTGTAGTGTTTTGATATACTCGTTTTTGACGTCAACGTTTCGCCGGTCGGGATATCGAAAACCCATCCCGAGATGCCTTTCCTTCCGGAAACCATAAGAATAGCCTGCGATTTTTCGTCCAGGTAATCCTTTGCCTCAGAAGAAAGATTGACGTCGTTTTGTTCTTTCTGCTTGATTAGTGAAAAACTCATTTTTCGGCCTTCCTCTTGGCGCTCATGTCAAAGGCCTTCTGTTGCTCGCGCCTGATATAATCGGAAACGGCTTGTCCTGTTGCCGTCGGGTCGGTCGCGCCCTGAACGGTAATTACCGCGCTGGTCGTTACGCTTGTTACGGCTCCGGACGATTGTTCGGCCGCGGCTGCAGCTTTATTTCCTGTCCAATCGGTATTTTTTACCTGTTCCCAAAGGTTTCCCCATTGCTCGCCGTATTCCTGAAAAAATCCTTTTTCTTTAATTCCCTTCATACTTGCGTTGAAATCTTCCATCGAAAGGCCTCGATTTATAATTTCAAGTGCGTGCGCGATTACGGTCAAAACGTCTCCGAAAAGTCCCCACTTGCGGGTCATTTCGTCGAGCTTGGTAAAGTCTCCGGAGAAAACCGAGCCGATAGCCGTTATGAGTAATTGAACTATCTCAAGTAAACCGTCAAAAACTTTTTTGAATTCCGGCATTCCTTTCAAAAATCTTCCAACCAAGCTATCCTCTCCGCGAGAATAGGCGGCGATATCTTCTAGTGCAATAAAAAGAAGTGCTATGGCGGCAACAGGAAGCATTATTGCAGAGTTTAATATAAAAAAAACTGCTGCCAAGCCCATCAAGACCGTTTTCCAACCAACTGTGCTTTTAATTGTTTTGTCTATAAGTCCAAGAACTCGCGTTATTGTTTGTATGATTTGTTGAATCCAACGCGCAAGACTGGCTCCGTTATTCCTGGTAAACTCTGCGATCTTGTCGGAAACCATTTTTATTGCCGGCGCCAAGGCTGTGACAAATTTAGCCGTCAAGAAATTTATCGCGTTTTTTACCGTCTCGACGGACGCTCTGGCCTTATTCATTGAATCAATGTTTTCCGAAGGTATAACGAAAGCATTTGAGGCCATTTCGTCGAATTGCTCGTTCGTGAGCTCGAGCGTCGCGACCAAGTCGTTTGAAATGCCAAACTGGCTCGCGATATTGCGCCGCATAGACTGCGAAAGTCCTTGGGTTTTTGTCCTGATTGCCTCGAGTACCTTAAAAGGGTCGGAACGCGAATCAATGCCGAGAAGCTGATATCCAGAAATATTTCCCTGCCCCAGTCGGATTTTTGCCTGATTCGAGGATATCGCCCGAATCGACGCCGCAACGGATTCTCCTGCCCCACTCGTCTGTTGGGCAACGGCCTTCCATTTTTGCATTTCCTCGACCGATTCTCCGGTGTCGTCGGCGAATCGTTTCATTGAAAGGGACTGCGCAAACTGCGCGTTGACGGCCCCGATGGCCGCAGAGAGAGAAAGCGTACCCGCGACCGCGCCGACGATTGCCCCCTTGATACCGTTTATTCCTTTCCCGAACGCTTCGGCGGGGCCAGTGTCGGCTTTCAATCCAATGTGCGCAAAAAGTTCAAGGATATTCATAATACCTCCCCGCGACCCCATTGTAACACAAAAAACCCGGCGCGGGTAGGAGTGGTTAGCACCCCGCGCCGAGCCGGGTTCGAAAACCCTTCTATTCTTTTTTGTTTATTTCATATTCGACGCTGTCATATTCGCTCAAAAAAACGTCATACGAAAGGACGTTTAAAACGTCGTCGACCGGCGCGCGTTTGACGGCTCCTGGGTCTCCGCCATAGTATCCCGCCTTCGCAATTCGCAAAGCAATAAGATCCACGTCGTCGACGTTTATTTCCGTGTCAGGCCTTTTCCGAGAATCGCACCGAGGTCCCCGAACGACGAAACGAGGCCTTTGATAAAAGGGCCGCAATTCGCCTTTATTACCTCGACCATTATCGGGTAATAGAGCTCGCGGTTCTCTGGTTTGTCAAAAAAGTCCGTATTGATCGGGTCGCGCGTCGATTCGACGTAGCATTTTTTTGCGCACGCCAAAGCTGCCGATTCTACTTCATCCGAGCAAACGGGCCCTAAAAGCAAATTTAGAATCGTCGTCGCGATCCCTCCGGCCCCGGAAAGATCAACCGATGAAACGTCGATATTTCCGGAGGCGTCTTTTTTGATAACGTCGGAGGACACCCCGGCAAGGTCGAGTTTTTGTCCCTTCAAAGATCTCCCTAAGGCTTTCTGCAGCGCAAGGGCGTCCCTGAATTCCGCGAGCTCGATATGAATTTCCACTCCTGAAATTTTCATATCTTACCCCAAGACCCGGTCGGCATTCGCAAAGACGATAACGTAAATAGAAATCGCCTGTTCGGTATCTCCCTCGACGTTTTCTTTTCCGCCCGGCAATTTCTGGATAACACCGCCAGAAAGGGTGTAAACCTCGTTCGTGATGTTTCCGGCGCCATCGCCCGAACGTTTGATAAACTCTCCCGAAATGAGGACAAAACCCGCGGGGTCGTTGATATATTCCTGCATCCTGGACGCAAGATACTTGTCGTCTCCGGACCCGCGAATTACGCGGACCGTGACGTTTACCTGCTTTCCCGAAGCATTGTAGGCATAAATCGCATTCCCGTTTTTTCCCTGCTTAAGCTCGACCAGGTTGTTCGGGGCTTCGATATTTACGACGTCCCCGGTGCCAAAATCGGTAAGCATTCGGGAATCAAGAATAGTCGTATCTTTTCCGGTAAGTGCTACGCTCATTTTTTTTCCTTTTGGTTAAGATAGGGACCCCATAAAAGGGTCCCTTTGTTTAGGCTTCGATCATTACCGAAACATCTGCCGAGTGAATTGCGCCGGCGTCTTTACAGGCGATATAAGTCGCGGGAGCCTTGCGGGCCGCTCTATCTGTCGCCGACTGCAGGGAAATCGGCAGAGAATAGATGTAATAACCAAAACCAGCGATATTTCGTATATGATCCTCGGGCTTTCCGAAGGTCGTCGAGGAATTCCATGGCCCGGGAGCGAAAATACCCGCCTGGACAAACTGCTGGCAAACCTTGCGATAGGCGCCCTTAAGGGCGTTCATTCCTTCCTCGGTCTGAGGGATCTTGGTGTTGGTCGTTGCAAGGAAATTGAACCCCGCGATCGTCAAGCGTAGCTTAAAGGCCAGGCGAGAATAAATCTGGTCAAAAAACTGGTTTGCCCCGGAGGTAAATACTTTCGGAACCCCAAAGTCGCCATAGAAATCGACACCGGCATTCTTGCAGTCGGTAAGGATCGTTTGCGTCATTCCCGGATCCGCAACCATTCCGACGACTTCCTTTCCGTGCATCGTATGAGCCGTATTAAATCCCGCAAAGTCGATCGAAAGGCCTCGACTCGCGTATCCGGCGGCGAAATCGAAAGCATCGTCCGCGCTCGTCGAGTAGTAAATGCAACGGGTATGAGTAAGCCCTGCGTCTAGGATTGTCGTGAAAATTCCCTTTATGTCGGCAACGGTCGGAGACCCAACGATCCAAAGTTTATCCATGGTTTGCACGGTCTTTGCCGTCTCAAGGAAAAGGGCGTCCGCGGGCTTGTCGGTCGAGATGATTCCGAAGAACGGGACGAGCGCCGATGCACGAAGGATCGCATCCTTAAGACGTTCGGTTCCTGTCGCAGCACCGGTAGCGGATCCCTCGAGCTTAAGCATGGGAGCAATATCGGTCGCGGCTGCGGATCCAACGGTAATGGCGGACGTTGCGCCCGCCGTGTCGGATTTCAGGGTAATGAGCGCCGCCGTTAGTTCGCCGGTCACTTCGATAATCGCCCCGGCAGTCTCAAGCGCGTAGGGATTTAGTGATGCCGTTGCTGCAAGAAGGCTCGAGGAATCGATCGCCCCTATTTCTATATCGGCATCCGCTCCGCCGTCAATCGCCAAACTTATCTTGTAGTCGGTTCCCGTCAGGGCCGTAAGGTCGACCGGTCCCGTGCCAAGAATAGTCGCTGCGGCTGCCGGGGCCGATGCTTTCCTGGGAATAATTACGAGGTATCCGCCCGCGCTCATAATGCTCGGGGATTGGCTGAAAACAGAAACGGCGATTCGATAGGCGTCGGAGTTCGATCCGAAGTCCTGGGCGACGCCATCGGGACCGGTATAAATCCCATAATCCCCATAATTAGAAGGGATCGGGACCTCGTCGGCGAAAAACGCGAGGGCGGAGGTGTTTACGTCCGCGAGCCCGCGCAAGGCCGCCAAAAGGGTGACCTGTACAAAATTTGAAATAGCAAGTTTCCCTGACATTATTTAGCCTCCGCATTGATTGTCGGGGCGGGAAATTTGTCGATCATTTCCGCCGCAACGGTTTTCCGTTCAATATTTGATATGATAACCGGTATTCGGTATCGGCGCAAGGCGGAGCTTCCCTCGATACTGGAAAGGTCAAGCGTCGGTCCCGCGACGTATATCGAGCAGTTGGCGTCCTCTGCCGCCCGGATAGCGATAGAAGAGCGCAAGGCCATGGGGATTTCATTCTTCCGGTCCGTCGATTCCTGCCCGAATCCGCATAATTCAACGGCAAACCGCTCGTGTGCGGACATGGACATGGTTTCGGTATTTAGGGAATAATCTTTTTTCGAGACGATTCCGACCATGCCCGCCATACCGTCGTAGTCGATCAGGATATAAGGGGTGCCGTCTTTCGGTGCGTCGTATTTCTCATTTTTCAGGATGATACGGGCGGGATTTATTCCGGTATAGGCCGCGAGGATGGTGCCGAGAAGTTGGCCGCAAGCTGTTATTGTCAAGGCACCGCCTCCCATATCGCGTATAGTGTAACCGCCGCCGAGCCCATCGTCAACGTGTCGCCGGGATCGTATCCCGTCCCTGTGCCATCCGCCGCCGTGTTCCACTCTACGAACGTCGATCCATCAAGAGTCATTCCGCAAGGCGCTATCACCGCTTCTCCCCCGGTCATGTACGCGAACTTCCCAGGAGGATTACCCCCTGTGTTCCCATTTCCCAAATAGGTCACGGGATACATGGTTTTCACGCCCGTGACGTTTTCCGTCGCGAGGTAGCGCCGGTATCCGGCTTCCGACCACGGTTGTATCGAATCTATCAGGTAAAAAATATCCCCGACCTTGATCTGGCAATCAACCGTGAGCGGGCGGGACGACGCCTTGACGAGCACGTCGAACCATTTCCACGCCCTCTGGTCTTCCGGGAGCCGTCGAACCTCTTCCGGCTTGAGCGGCGCGACCATTATATCCATGGTCACGATTTCCGCCGTTTGCCGGGTCAGGAAGTTTTCGACGGTCTTGGTTATAATCCACACCTCGCGGCGTTTCGTCCAGCCGCGAAAGGCGCCCTCTACGCGGGGTATACTCATCTATCCACCTCATACGTCACTGATTTTCTCAATGTCCCGTCGTCTATCAATGGCGCGTCGCTTCCCTTCCGCGCGACGGTCGAGTCCGCGTCCGGGGCCCACGTCCCGAATCCGCCCGTATCGAATGCTTCCTGTATTTTGGCCTGTCCCGCGATTCCGATATCCTCGAAAATAGCCTTAATGTCGCCCGCTTCGATATGCTCTCGCGCATGGCTCTCGGCATATTTCGCAATGTCGCCCTGTTTGGTTTCGAGCGGCATCCTGATAAACGAACGCTTTGGCGGACGATTCGGGACGGAAACGGACCCAAACTCATTGTGTGCCCCGTATTCCGCCACGCTTTGCCCGTCAGGAGTCTTCGCGTCCTTGAACACGCCGATATCGACGCTATGGTCTTCCTTCAGGCTCTTTATGAGCTTTTCCAGCCCGGAAAAGTCGCCCGTGATCTCGGATTGCCCGTCGCGGATATTAAAACTCACCAAAACGCCCGCGCGTAGAGAACGGCAACACCCACGGCAAGAGAGAGGGAGACAATAAAACCCACGCGATACGCCACAAGCTCTTTTTGTTTCTTGCGGAGTATCGCGGCCATTTCGTCCGTCCAATAGAGTTGGCCGGCCTCTCGGTAGCCCCTTCGGGCGGCTTTCGCCTGTTTTTTGTTCATCTGTCGCTCACGTCTTTTTTTATTGTTTCAATAACGCTGTTTTCTATCTTTGACAATTCAAATCTAGCCCGCGCAATGAAACCCAAAACCTGATTAGGTGACCCCGAAACGTCCATTTTCAGGCCGTCGGCACCGTCTTCTTTTGCTGTAATTTCAATTTTCAATATAGGACATTTCACGGCATTGTCCCCCCTTCAACCGAGAATACCGCGCCGTCAAGGTACGGTTTAGACAGAATAAGATATTTCTGCCCGTAGTACGTCGTCGCGTAAAAAGCGAATTCCCCTTGTTTCATCCAGTCGGGAATATCCACCGATTCGGAAACCCCGTCCGCGCTTCTC
>Ga0172378_10006320_pt1 | contig 11070 bp, 6 predicted proteins | sample GrowelOW332metaG_FD_119755 | JGI IMG/M metagenome (GOLD analysis project Ga0172378, IMG submission 119755) | Groundwater microbial communities from an aquifer near a municipal landfill in Southern Ontario, Canada - Pumphouse #3_1 metaG | ecosystem: Environmental > Aquatic > Deep subsurface >... | reverse complement strand
TTCTCTTTTTCGATATTGGTGTTTTCATCATCGATGATGGCTATCCGAAGTGCTTCTTTTTCCATATGTTTATATTATCGTATCATTATCCTAAGATGAGGTGAAACGTAGTTCCATAGTATGAAACAGACCGATATCCTTCACGATGTCGGCCTGTTTTTCGTATTTTTGCATGAAAACACTCCTTTTTCCTGCTGCTTTGCTGTATAATATATGGAACTACTTAGTTCCATATATAAACAATCTGTAAATTGGAGGAAAAAGGCCATGGCATCCATCAAAGTACAGAAGCTGGTAAGGAATACAGACGGCACGGTAAAGTCCGGAAGCGCCTCGATCGTGGAGGCACACTACGACCCGAGCGTGAAAGGAAAGAGCAGGAAGAAAGAGAGGGAAAAGTTCGGAAAAATCGTATATATCAACGAAAATCACACCTGCGGAGTCTTTCTGTCGCCTGTACGCGGACTTGTCGAGTATGACTCGAAGAAGGATGCTTTCACCGCTGTCGGAAGGGACGACAAGAGGATCGCAGGGATGGGAGTTTTTCAGGAACCTCCCGTCCATGCCATGTTCGGCGACTCCTACCTGATTTTCAGGTTTCTGAAGAAATGCGGGCTCACAGACATCCTGAGGGCGGCTTTTTCTTCGGATCCCGACTATGAGAAGGTGCTCTGCCACCTCGTATACGGCCTCTGCAGGAACGGCTCCCGTGAGACTGTGGACGAGTTCTTCCGGAAGTCGTTTGCCTCCTATGTGCTGAGGGATGTGCCCGAAAGCCGTCTCGGCTCCGACACCTCATACTTCGAGAAGATGGGAGACGACAAGGCGAAGGTGGCCTTCTTCCAAAACTTCGTAAGATACATGAGGAAGACCGACCCAAGCTTCGGCACCGGCTGCTATGTCGACTCCACACCGCTTCCCAACGACATCAGGGACAACCCGTTCAATGCACTGTGCTCGCATGGCGTAGCATCGACCTCTGTGCAGACAAGGCTTGTCCTCGTGCTGGATGAGGCGACCGGGCTTCCCGTCTGGTTCCAGATAGTGCCTGGAAATGTCCTTGACCTGAGCACGATTGGGAAGGTCATGGACGATGTGACCGAGACGCTTGAGATAAGGATCGGAAGCCTCGTTCTTGATGCCGGATATGTCTCCAAGGAGCTGCTTTCCATGTTCAACAGGAATCCTTCCTGTGAAGACGATGACGACGCTGAGACAGACAGAAGCAACGAGCCGGACAGGACGATGGTTGCAAGGATGCCGGCCAAGAAAGGGTACCCATACAAGGCACTTTACAGCGAAAACAGGCATCTTATCCCGAATTCCAAGTACCAGTTCGACCGGAAGGAACACACCTATTTCGGGATCCGGAGGGAGGTGAAGATCTTCGGCTATCCCGAGTATGCCTATGTCTATGTGGACAAGGACAATGCCGTCGAGCTCGCAAGGAACAACAGGACGAAGGATCCCGAGGCATACGAAAAGCTCTCCATGGCGGAGAAGAACTGGTACGACACCAAGTTCGGATATTTCGTCCTCGTATCCAACAAGGAGAGGACTCCTGCAGAGACACTGGACGAGTACTTCGGAAGGACATATATCGAGACTGTGTTCAAGACAGGAAAAGAGTATCTTGAGATCCTGCCTTTGGAGAAATGGACAGCGACAAGAGTGAAGGGAAAGCTGCTCTCCGACATGATTCTTGAGATCGCCTACCTGCTGATGGAGAAGGGGCTTTCAGGGACTGAGATCTCCGCTCCGAGGCTGATCGGGAATGCCTCATCCCTGATGTGCCTGAAGAAGAGGAACGGCGACATCGAGGTCGAGACGCCAAACAAAAACGTCCGCGAGTTCTACAAGATCCTGAAGGTCGATGTGCCGACCACTTTCAGCCTTGACAGATTCTCGAAGGACGTCCTGAAACTGACTCTATGATATGGAACTACTTTTCACCTCATCTTAGGATAATGATACGATAATATAAACATATGGAAAAAGAAGCACTTCGGATAGCCATCATCGATGATGAAAACACCAATATCGAAAAAGAGAAAGGATTCCTTACTCAGTTCGGATCTGAGAAAGGATATCTTTTTCAGATTGATTCTTTTACTTCCGGACAAGCTTTCCTAAGCAATTATAAATCCCTTTATGATCTGGTGCTTTTGGATGTCCAGATGCCAGGTATGAACGGAATAGAAGTGGCAAAGTCACTGAGAGGAAAGGATGACAAAGTTGCCATCATCTTTGTCACCAACTATGTTCAGTTTGCTCCTGAGGGTTATCAAGTACAGGCTTTGGATTATATTCTTAAGCCCATCAGTTACTATGACTTTGTGATGAAGATCAAGAAGGCTTTGAATGCCATTCACCATGAAAAAGAACTCAACCAGACAGAATACATTTCCTTCCAGAAGAAGGACGGCATTGTCCGTATCGCCTTTTCTGAGATCAGATATATCGAATCTGTCGGCCATAATGTCATGTTCCACACTCTGGATGATGAATATATGAAGTATGATTCTTTAAAGCACATCGTGGCTGACCTTCCTAAGGAGAGGTTTCTTCAGATCAACAACTCTCAGGTCATCAACATGGTTTATGTCACCAGAATCGATAAGATGAACATCTATTTAGGGAGTGACTTATTTGTCATCTCCCATCCCAGAAAGAAGGATGTGATGGAGAGGCTGGTCAGCTTCTTCAATCTCAACAGTTAAGTTATGTATTCATTCCAGGCTCAGTTTCTGATCAATACTTCATCGAATATCGAAAGTCTCATTGCCATATACTGCTTCTCTTTCATGATGAAGAAGAGAAAGTACCCTTATCTTCTTTATCCTCTGACTTTTGTCTTGTCTTTTGGTTTCATCGCACTTTTTGCCTGGATCAGAAGTATGTCATCTAATATCGGTACAGGCATTCTGGTGACACTATTGATGAACGCCTACCAGCTAGCCTTCTTGTTCCTTCTGACCAAGGAGAGTCTGGCTAAGACGATTGCCGAATATATTGGAGCTTTCTCACTGAATTTCATTTTGGCTCAGATCTTAGGTATTCCGGATATCTATTTGGAAACCACCGGCTTTCTTCCTTTTGGACTGACCACTGGAAATATGTACTGGGATCTTGTCATCCGTCTTGTCTTCAGAGCAGTATTATGTTTTCCCTTATCCCTTCTTTTATCTACCAGGAAAGAAGTCGTCGATGATAATAATGTCAGAAAGAATGTCATTATCATCATTTCCATAGCCAGTGTCTTTATTGCCATATTAACCAGATTTGCTAATCTTATCCCTGCTGACGACAAGGTAGGAAGGCTTCTTCTTACGATAGGCTTGATCGGATTCTGTGTTCTGGTGTTATATCTGAGAACCAGAATCTTTGACTATTCCAAACAACAGGCTGAAATATTAGTCATGCAGACTGCTATTGAGAGTCAGAATCACCAGTACGAGCACTTCAAAGATTCTGTCTCTTATATCAACACCGTCTGTCATGACCTGAAGAAGAGCATCAACCTCCTCTCCGATAAACTTTCTCAGAGTGAACTTGATTCCATTCAGAATGCCATCTCTTTATTCAATGGCAGATATAAGACAGGCAATGAATCTGTGGATATGGTCTTAAGTCAGTCTCAGCTTCAGTGTCAGAAGAAGAACATTCAATTGACCGTCCTTGCTGACGGCAAAGCACTGTCTTTCATGTCTCATTATGACTGCTATGCTTTACTTAACAATGCTTTGTCCAACGCCATTGAAGCTGTAGATAAAGTAAAAGACCCGAAGATGAAGATCATCTCTCTTGTGATTGCTTCTAAGCCTCCTTTTGCCACCATCGAAGTAGAAAACTACTATGACGGAAATCTCCTCACTGATGCTAAAGGTGAGATTGAATCAAGTAAGGAAGATAGCCGTCTTCACGGCCTTGGCATCAAGAGCATGAAACGTATTTTAGAGACTTATGACGGGTATATGAAGATCAAGACAGAAGATAACATCTTTGATCTTTTCATGGCCATGCCATTAAAAGAAGAAAACGAAGTTCATGCTGATAAGTCTTAAGTCCATGTCGGTCATATTGTAAGGGGCTTCAGGGATTTGTAACCTTTTGTCAGGAGGTTACAAAAACCATGAAAAAAATTAGATCTATTGTCGTTTTAGCTTTATCTGCCTTGACTTTAGCCAGCTGTGGAGGAAATGCTCATTCTGCTTCTGCTTCATCCGTAGGTGAGAACCAGAATACTCCTTCTACTATCGCTGAACCTGCTTCTTCCACTCAGGAGGAAGTCACTCTTTCTTATCAGTTCTTAGGAAACTACTATCAGATTGCCTCACAGTATGCTGCTTTTGATTTCTTAGGAAATCTCAATTCTGACGGCACCGGCATTCTCTATAAGCTTACTTCACATGCTGATAAGACCCAGGATACTTTAGATGAATCTAAAGTAACTTGGAGGGTTGAAGAAGATAGAGACGGCATCAAGACCATGACCTTCAAAGAGAAGACCTCCGGTACTCAGGAAGCCTATGAGACAGATGAAAAGTTCACTCTGGCTTTGAAGTTCACCTTTGCCGGATCTTATTCTAGAACCATTGATTTTGTCGGTTCTTCCACCATCCAGTATCAGACTGTCGATGAATGGAGAACTGCTGTTGAGGGCAAAGCCTACGAAGGCAAGGAAGATGGCGGTGATGATAGCAAGGATGATGACACCAAGACTGCTTCTTATACCTTCTCTGCTGCTGAAGTCATCGTTGATGCTACTTCCACTGCCATCAATAACTGTGCCGCCGAATGTGTCTTATATGAAGATGGTACTGCTACGGCAAGAGACGGATACGCCATGAACGGCACCATCTATTCTGACTACGTCAAAGAAGAAGGCACCTGGAAAGCCAATGATGATGGTTCTATTGCTATCAAACTGAAAGATACTGACTATACTGCTTCTAAGAATGGTGATGATCTTTTAGCCTTTACTTGGCATACCACCAATAGTGAAGGTGCTGTCCACGCTGATTTCGTCCAGGTTAAGGGCTTCAGAAGATGAAAAAGAAACAGAGAATCGGTTTCGGCGTGTGGTGCGGCGTGTCCGCACTGCTTGCCGGAACCGTCATCTTCCTCAACTGCTATGCTGCTTCCTATAACTCCGCTTTGGTCTGGCAACTTGGTACCTTAGGTGGTGCAGGTAACACCACCGGTGCAACCTACGACAGTTTAAATGCTGCCGAAAACCACCTCACTGAAGTTACTAATCATGATGTTATCAAAGAAGGAACTGTCCTGCTGAAGAATGATAACAATGCCCTTCCTCTCAACAAGGAGACAGAGAAGATCTCCGTATTCGGCATGTCTTCTATCCTCTGGTCGAGGGTTGACCGTATCTCCACCACCAAGGACGCCCTTCTTGCTGATGGTTTACAGGATTATGGCTTCCAGATGAACTCTGAGCTAAGAAAGTTCTATAAGACAAGCAAGCATACTAATTGGGGTACAGCAGATCCTAAAGGTGACGGCACAGATGCCGGCACCTGGACGATTGATGAAGTCCCTCAGAGTGAATATACTGACAAAGTCAAAGCTAGCTACAAAGAATACAACGATGCTGCCATCGTCGTCTTCTCCAGAAGCTGCGGAGAAGGTGCTGATCTGCCCCGAAACATGGATAGATTCGGTGGCGGAAGTGAGTCCTATCTGGAACTCAATCAGGATGAGAAAGACCTTCTTACCGCAGTCAAAGAAGCCGGATTCAAGAAGACAATTGTCATCCTCCACTCCGCTAATCCGATGCAGATGGACTTCTTGAAAGACGACTACGGAATCGACTCTGTATTGTGGGTGGCCGGAACCGGCGCCGGAGACGGAGGCATCAAGGCCTTATGTGAGATCATTGCCGGTGACGCCAATCCTTCCGGAAGACTTGTCGATACCTATTGCTATGACAATTTCTCTTCTCCTGCCATGGCTAACTTCGGTGACTTCCGCTATGTCGATAGCACAGGCAATCCTACTGGTTATTCCTATATCAACTACGCTGAAGGTATCTATATCGGATACAAATACTATGAAACCAGATACGAAGACAAAGTCTTAGGTCAGGGAAATACTTCTGACTTTCAGTATTCTGCTGATGTCTGCTATCCTTTCGGATACGGTCTCAGCTACACTGACTTCAAGTGGTCTGACTTTGAAGTCAAGTATAACGAGAAGAATCAGAAATATACTTTCACTTTACATGTCGAAAATACCGGAGACAAAGCTGGTAAAGATGTTGTTGAACTCTATGCTCAGTCTCCCTATACCGCCTACGACAAGGAAAACGGCATTGAGAAGTCTTCTGTTCAGCTTGTCGGAAAAGCAAAGACCTCTCTTCTTGAGGCCGGCAAAGGTGAAGATATCAGTATCACTGTTCCTCTTTCTGAACTGAAGACTTATGACGAAAACAACAAAGGAACCTATATCCTTGATGCAGGTACCTACTACTTCACTGCCGCCACTGATTCCCATAATGCCATCAACAATATTCTTACCAAGAAAGGTAAGACTACCTCTGACGGCATGGATGATGAAGGTGATTCTTCACTTGTCTATGATTATGTCCTTGATGTCTTAGATGACTCTTCCTTCTCTGTTGGAGCTGATGGCAATAAGATCACCAATCACTTTGCCGATGCCAAGCTTGATGATGCTACCTACTTAAGCCGCTCTGACTGGTCAGTGATGAAGAATGATGGACTGAGATATGCCACTTCTACCTTGACCGGATTATCTAACACCACGGATTCCACTAAGTTTGTCTACACCCATGAAGTCTCTTCCAAAAACGATGAACAGTTAAAACTTACCGGCTGGGAAGCAAGTCTCAATCCGAATCATGATGCAGAAGTTGCTAACAGTGAGAAATCAGATATTGAACTGACTTTCCAGAATATGGCTTTCACTGATTATGACGATGAAAGATGGGATAGTGTCCTTGATGAAGTTTCTCTTGATACCATGCACTCCATCTATGCTGCCAGTGCCTCTGGCCCTGCCAACATCGACTCCATTTCCAAGAGTCGTGACTACTGGTATGATGGCCCGGAGGGCATTCATACCCTGAAAGGTCTGGCCCAGATTATGATTGCAACTACCTGGAACAAAGACCTTGCCAAAGACTATGGTGAGATCAACGGTGAGATTGCCTGTCTTGATAACTATAACGGCTGGTATGCTCCCGGTGTCAACCTTCATAGAACACCCTTCTCCGGAAGAAACTATGAATACTGCTCTGAGGATTCTTTCCTTACCGCCGACACAGCTGTCAACATCTCTCTTGGTGCAGAAAGCAAGGGACTCAATGTCATTCCCAAGCATTTTGCTCTGAATGATCAGGAGACCAACAGAAACGGCAATAACTCCGTTGCCACCTATTCCAGTGAACAGAATATCCGTGAGACCTATTTCTCTGTCTTTGAGAAACTTGTCAAAGACGGACATATAAAAGGTGTTATGGCTTCTATGAACAGAATCGGTAACATCCGTGCCCGTAATAACTACAATCTCAACGTTCTTGTTGCCAGAAATGAGTGGGGTTATCAGGGCTTCTTCATCACTGACTACATCGCTGAGATGAGCGCTGATGATTCTCTTGCTTGTCTTGCAGGCGGCATCAACCTAGTTCTCTCTGGTATGCCTCAGAATCTCTCTGGTGAAGCGTTGAAAGACACTGCTGTACAGAATCTCCTCAGAGATTCTATGCATCATGTTCTCTACTTCTCCTCCAATTCCCGTCTTGCCGGTGTCAAAGGCGGATCAGGACTTCCTACCTATGTATTGATGCTGATTGTTGTTGATGTTGTTGTCTTTGGCTTAATCGCCTGGGGAACTGTACTGAAGTTATTAGGCTACAGATTAGTCAATGCGGAAACCCCGGATGAAAGAAAGCTAAAGCATCATAAGATCCATACCATCGTCTATTGGTCTGTTGTCGGTGCAGTAGTCATTGCTGCTTTAGTCATCTTCTTTGTCTGGGGATTACCTCTTTTACAGCAGGCATTCAAGATACAGTAACTTCTGAATGAAACATGGCGTTTGTCCCGCAAGGAAGGAACGCCATTTTCAGTTCTGCTTGTAAAAGAGAAAAACATTGTATTATCTTATTTGAAATCAGACAGAGAATGATATCGAAGATATGTTTCTCTGTCGGAAGAAGAAAACATATATGGATCAAGAAGCAAAGAAGTATCTCGATATCTTAGTCAACGATATCCATTCCACAGTTATAGCCACAATCAAAGATAATCACCCTGTCACCAGGGTTATCGATATGATGCTTTATGATGATAACGGCTTATATTTCCTTACCGGCAAGGGTAAGGAATTCTATTCTCAACTCATGGAGCAGAAGTATATCGCCTTATCTTCTATCAAAGATAAACGCTCCATCAACCTTGCCGGTAAGGTAGAGAATATCGGCTATGAGAAGCTTGATGAGATCTTTGAGAAGAGTCCCTATATGAAAGAAATCTAATGTGTTGGGAAAGTTCTAAGCAAAACAAAAACAGATTCTTTGTGGATTTCTTTCCATGTTTTTTATCCTTCTTTCCTGTCGGAAAGGGAGAAGGAAAGGACACCTAGACTTCCTTCATTATAGGGAACAATCTCCATCAGTGAGGCATTGACTTCCTTACCTTGGAAGACAAATGTCTTATCGTAGCCTTTGTCTTGGGAAGAAAGAGAAGCAAAGTCACTCTTTTCCAGCAGTTCTTCCTGATTATGAGAATGATCTTTATCTCCGTTGAGGAAGAGACCCTGGAAGGATTCGTTTTCGAAGAAGACATGGATTCTACCCTGCTCCGAAGTGAAGAGAATCAGTGGAGTTGTGGTCAGGGCATTGATGGAACCGATCTTCTCCATACCTTCTCTTTCCTTTTCATTCTCCAGGACAAAGGTTTGAGCATGAAGCTTCTCCTGTAATTCCGGATACGGAATCGGTTTGCTGTAGTAGTATCCCTGGATCTGTTCGACACCGATGCTTTTGAGGAAATCTATCTGATCGATGGTCTCGGCACCTTCGGCAAGGGTATGGATATGGAGTTTCTTAGCCATATCGACACAGGAGGAGAGGATGACCTTGGAGGATTCCTCGAAGTTCCTGAGGAAGAACAGATCGAGCTTGATGACATCGAAATGATAGCCGTGCAGGGCATTCAGGGAAGAATACCCGCTTCCGAAATCATCCATCCAGACTTCAAAGCCTTTCTGATGGAAGGAGTCGATGGAATTCTTCAATAAAGATGGATCCCTGACAGTCGCACTTTCGGTGATTTCCACTGCAAAGAGATCCTTTGTCAGATGATGTTTTGCTACTGTCTCTTCCAAAAAGGAAGGAAAGTCCTTGACAGCCAGATCGGTTCTGGAGATATTGACCGAGATAGGAATCAGGGGTTCTCCGTTCTTTTTTCTCTCTTCCATATAGGAAGCGGATTTCTCGATGATGAAACTATCGATTTTCCAGCAGAGGGAATGCTCTTCCAGAAGCGGAATGAAGATTCCCGGAGAAAGGAAACCATATTTCCTGCTGTTCCATCTGGCCAGTGCTTCCAAAGAAGTGACCTTTCCGGAAAGGGAACGGATGATGGGTTGATAATAGACCTGGATCTCTCCTTCTTCTATGGCTTCATCGATGTGGTCGAGAAGATAACGGGAGACAATTTCCTGATGCGCCAGTTCCTCGGAATAGAGATAGACATGATCGTTGAGGGAATGATGAATCTGGTCACAGGCCATCTTGGCGGCATCGCACATGGCCAGAGGAGAAAGTGTCTCTTCTTTGGAAAGACGATAGATACCAGCATGTAATTCCAGAGTGTAGTTGCCGTTTTCCTTACGTAAGGTATCCTCGACAGAGAGAATCCTCTTCTCTCCTTCTTCGGGAGTGAGATTTCCCAAGATCACAAAGTGATCGTCTCCGAAACGGGAAACGTCACAATCGGAGAATGTCTGGGAGAGATTATCGGCGACTCTCTTGAGATAACAATCGCCGTTGTTCTTTCCGAAGGTACGGTTGAAGAGCTTGAAATGGGTGAGGTTGACATAGAAGATCGACCAGTTCTGCTCCTCTCCCTTTTCCTTGATGTCCTCATCCTTCTGTTGGATCAGTAAAAGCATCTTCTCCCTACCGAGAAGTCCGGTGAGAAGATCGTTACGGTGAAGGATTTCCTCGGTGACATCGTTGAGGATCAAGATGGCATTGCTGAGGATATTGTGTTCGCCGTTGGTGCCGGGAACGGCCTCAAGACGAAGCCATCTTTCCCGACCGTTGAGCACACCCTGGAATTCCATGGTCGAATAATGACCCTGATCCATCAGGGTGCGTCTCAGGTTTTCGTTTTCAAAAAGCTTTCTGATTCTTCCCTGGTCTTCGGGAAGAACCAGATCCTTGACAAACAGAGAAAACGCCTCTGTGAAACTATCTTTCTTGATCCATTGAGTATTTTCCCAGTAGGAAGGAACTTTGAAGACAGTGACTTTGTCCGTAGGGAATTCAAGATAGAACTCTGCCAGGTTGTCTCTGTTGATGATGGCAGTGAGAGCTTCATAGCGGAGCTTGATTTCTTCGGTGTCTTCGTCGCTTTCCTTCTGGTCGTCGATATAACTGACGACTTCTTCAGGATTCCCTAGGTTGTCAACACGATTGACAAGGACAGTGGCATGGAGTTTCTCAATGTGTGTTGCTTCCCTGTAGAAGAAGGAAACGGTCTTCTTCTCTTCGATTGACTCCCGCTTTTCGAGTAGAGGGTTCCAATATTTCACTTCGGCTTCTATTCTTGCCTGAATGGCATCTTCTTTCTTATCAAAGTAGCCTAAGAAGTGGTTCTTCCCTTTCAGGCCGATTTGAGCTCTCCACTTCTTTCTCCTGTTTTCGAAGCAGACTCCGCTGACCCCGGAAGAAGAGTTGGAGTAAACCGCCCTTTCCGGTTTCAGCATGCATAGCATTGTCCCGTCGGTGTACCCAAGGAAGTTGCGATTGCCTGGGCCGAGGCTTTGACTGATTTCCGGCTTCGGGGTGCATCCGCAGGAATA
>Ga0172378_10006319_pt1 | contig 11071 bp, 7 predicted proteins | sample GrowelOW332metaG_FD_119755 | JGI IMG/M metagenome (GOLD analysis project Ga0172378, IMG submission 119755) | Groundwater microbial communities from an aquifer near a municipal landfill in Southern Ontario, Canada - Pumphouse #3_1 metaG | ecosystem: Environmental > Aquatic > Deep subsurface >... | reverse complement strand
ATATCCAGATATTTCAATTTTTGTAATCACTCTCGTTCTTTATTAAATTTACAACTACTACAAAGATACAGAAAAAGAGAAAATAGTTATAACAATTAGGCTCTTATTATTAATAAGTATGTACCATCCTATATAATACTCCCCAATATTTAGACAATCATCTATAAGAGTTGTCACTTGATGAGTTAGTTTTCGTTTGGTACAAGAAAGGTTTGTATAAGAAGGTTTTCTTATCAGGTAGTCGCTTACAGCATCAGCTTTATTTTCCTAAGCTATTAATGGTTCTTTATATTCTTTACGTATCTTAGATATTTTGTATCTAACTCTAAAATATAATGCAGCAGCAAGTCGAATAATTTCTGTTTTATCTGCCATTGATAACCTGTTTAGCTCTGTATTAAGGCTTATAATACAAAGAAATGAGGATATACATTACATGGAAACACACACATATTTGATAGCGCTAGGTAATTATATGAAACAAATAATTGAAAACATTATGAGAATCTAATAAATATTTTTACTTTTGTTTTATTAAAAATCATATAATGACGAGACAAATGCGTATTATACTGATCAGACAACCACACAAAGGAATGGATATTATTCGGATTAGATTCGTATATGATGCTCAATTTATTTCTCAAGTAAAGAAAATTCCTGATACGAAATGGAGTCAAAGCATAAAAACATGGTTATTTGAAGGAATTAAAGGAAAACAATATAGTGCAACAAGCATTGCTAATATCGTAAAACAATCAGCTGAAGAAGCAGGAATTCATAAACATGTAAAACCACATACATTAAGACATAGTTTTGTAAATCATAATCTAGAAATGGTAACTGATTTACAATATATTCAGAAATAGTTAGGACATGAAAATCCTAAAACGACAGAAATATATACCCATATATCAGAAAAAACTTTAAGTATTTCAAAAATCTTCTAGACGATATTATTGGTAACACTTCATAAAAGATGTGCATACAGACCCAATGTAGCTCTGTTTATACACCTTCCAATAAAGAAATAAACGAAATAGAACTTTTAAAAACGTTGTGTGGTATGCTGAAGAACCTACTACATTGAATAAAAAAGAAATAAAATGAAACTAATTGATTACGTTAAAAAATTAGGTTTTGATACAAATCCATTTCAGTACACAAATGCTGACAAGGAGGTTAATTACATAGATAAATATTTTATTTCACCCGATTATTTTGAAGATATTTGGGGTGATATTGAAAATCCTGTGTCAAATATTATCTACGCACCACGAGGGGCAGGTAAAACAGCTCAAAGAATAATGATTGAAAAACGAGCTAAGGAATTTGATAATGTAATAACAGTCACCTATACAAATCATGACTTAACGGAATTTAAAAAAATAGAAGATGTTTCTATTTCATATCATTATCAATATCTTAATAGATTACTTTTATTGTCATTCTTTGATAGACTATCATTTTTAGATGATTTTGATTATTTAGATACTTTCAATTATAATGAAAGACAGTTTATATATAAATTAACACGCATCTATTTATATGATACGCCAGCTTCTTTCCCAAAACAAGCAATAAACTCGTTAAAAACTATCGAAGATAGAGTTGTAGATTTATGGAGAAATTTTAAAGACCCTATTGCGAAGGTTATAAAAGAAATATCTAGTGAAAAAGGTCTTAAGGTAGATTTATCAAGCATTGAAATTGACAAGAAACTTTCATTGAGTCATAAGGATAATTTTTTTAATATTCTTTCATTTATATCAAAGCTTCAAATTGATACAGTTTACTTTCTTGTTGATAAAGTAGATGAACAAACTTTGACAGGTAATGACCCAAAAGCGAGCTATCAATTGATTGCACCTTTAATTAAAGATTTAGAGATTTTAGAACATGAAAGGATTGGATTTAAGTTCTTTCTTTGGGATGCATTAAAACCTTTTGCAACAGTTGATGCAAGACCTGATAGGGTTTTTCCGTATGAAATTAATTGGACTTTCAATCAACTTGAACAATTGCTCAATAAAAGAGTAAAGACATATTCCAATAACAAAGTGACTGATTTTTCTAAACTTTTCACAGAAGAGAAATATTTAGGAAGAGTAATTCTGTTTTCCGAAACTTCACCCAGAGACTGTATTCGAATATGTAATACAATTTTGTCAGAACAATTCAAATCTAATCCTGATTCACTTGTATTTGAACCGAATATTGTTCATTTGTCTATTGACAAGTTTTGTAAAACTAAAGGACATGAACTGATATTTAATCAAAGTAACTTTAACCATCTGACAAAGACTGGGGGAGCATCGTTTACAATTGATGAATTAGTTGTGAAAAAAGTTGGTGGTGATGCTGCTGCAGTTCGAAATATAATTAATCCATGGACAACTAGTGAATATCTTAAAAAGATTGGAATAGTACAAAAGAAAGGAAAGAAAAGATCCGTTAATGAATATGCATTTCAAGATATTCGACTAGCTAGGTTAGCATGTCCGACGCTTGAGATACAAGATTTTATAGATAAAAAAGTCCGACGATGTCCACAACCAAACTGTAAGACTATTTCATATAGAGATTTTGATAGAAAAAAATATAATTGTTTAGAATGTAACACACTTTTAAAATAATGCACAACCACACAACAATGGCTCATAAATCATAGCCTAACGTTGTATAGCATATAAAAAACAAAACCAGTAAATAAAAATGAAAATCCAATATCCATTTATACAAGACGAAATATTATATTCCAAGGTTCTTGCAGATGTATACAATAGTCTAAATTCTAATACAAAGAACTTCCAGACTCCATACTATTACGAACTTTCTCAGAGATTGACATTAGAGAGTATCTCTATTTACAATATAAATATTCTAACCTATCCTAAAATAAAAAAAATTGATACTCATAATATCTTAACAAATCCTGTAGATGGTTTTTTCAAAAACGATATAAAGTTTAGAGAGTCAATTCCATTAAATAAACTTATACATTCAGTAGTTTTATCTGATGTTGTTCGCTACCATATGTTTAGCAGCTCGTTTATTACAATGTATTCCCTCTTTGAAAACTATGTTACAAGTGTATTTCTACACGCATTAAATTCTTCAGATTTATCATCAAGAAAAAAGCTTTCTAAAGTTGTAAAATACAAAGGTATCAACGGAGTGTTTCAAATATTTGAAGAAAATTTTTCTCTCAGTAAAGATGCTATCTTTGGAAAGAAGCTGTCAAATTTCGAGGAATTTAGAAACAAGCGCAACTGTATAGTTCATCATTCTGGGGTTATTTCCTATAAGAATTATGAAAAAATGGGTTATGATAGTTCTTCAATAGGAGGAAAAGTGATTATTAATGATGTTGTACACGGTCAGACAAATGTTTTGATTATTATTCTTGCAAGATTAATTGAATTTAAAATCTTTGATATATTCGGAACTGATATTTGGGGAAATTGAAATACGCTACACAACAATCTGACATAGCACGTAGAGTGCTAAAGTTGTAATACCAGCCACAGTGATTCCTAGCAGCTCCGCCAAATCAGAGATTTGATAGAGTCTGAACTTTAAAAACACTCAGTAAAAATTCTAATTTGACTCTGTGGATATCAGTAAGCCCCCGAGGAAGTTTTCTCTTTAGGGCTTACGGTGCACTTAAAAAAACATATGCACAGATGCTTATGTAACATTGAAATGACATAATCTTTTGCAAATTTTGGACTATCATTGATTATTTTTCAGCGATAACTTCTCGTATTAAATTTTCTATTTTTTTGTTACTAAATTGCTTTCTAAATTTAATCTTAATAGTGTCTCCAAAAAACTTTTCTGCGTGTCTTATTTTCTGTTTTTCTTCATTCCTCAAATTTTCTTCACTTGTATTTTTTGTTTCCACAATAAAATACAATTTTTTCGATTTGTCTTCATAGTTTAAAACATAAGCAAAATCTGGCGAATAACTTTTTCCTCCAGCGACAGGAATCTTAATTGAGTTTTTTGGTATTTTAGAAAAAACAATTACTTCTTTCAAATTTTGTTCAATATTCTGTTTTTCTAATTCAGAATCATAAAACAATTCATCTAATAAATAATTTTTGGCAACTTTATTCTCAGAATACATTACACCAACATCTGAAGCAGAAATTTCTTTTAATACATTTCCTTTTTCGTCTGTTAATTTAGTTGGATGAATTTCATTACTTACTTTTTGATATTCAATACCAAATTTATCTATGGCATTATACATTAAATAATTCTCAAACTTTTGTTTAATAATGCGAACAGTAGAACTATTTAAAAATTTATTGATATCAATATTAGAATCAAGAAATGCGCTATTTAAAGTCTTTATATTGATATTTAGTGTTTTGGCTAATTCCGTCAAAAAACTACTATATTTCATTGTAGAAATTGGCGTTATTTTATTTCCATAAATTTCTTGTTCTTCTCTAACTTCAGCTTTGTTATTAATTATCTCAATTTGTTCTGTTCTTTCTTTTATGCCTTCAATATTAAAATCACCTTTTTGCTCATTCAAAAAATTAACAAAAAGTGATTTAAAATCTTCTTCTTTTTCAAATCTGTATTCTAAAATCACCTTTTCATTTAATTTCTCCCATAGCTCTTTTAATTCGCTATATTTTTCTGTTCGTATGCTAACTTGTTTTTTCTTATCTGTAGCTTTTCTAACTTTATTAGAGCCAACACCTTCAAATATTTTAGGATATTTATGTTTGATAAAGTCAAAACCACTTTCTTTAAATTTGTTAGACCTAGTAACAACATTCTTTTCGTCTAATATTTCAAATAAATTATCTTCTGTGATTTCATATAATTCACAAATTTTCTTAACCATATTATCTGATAATTTTTCTGGAATATCTTCTATTGATATAGCACCTGATTTCTCATTTATTTCATTTACTAATTTATCCACAAAATCACTTTCTGTAAAATCAACAAAGTAGTTTAGGTAAAATTGTTTGTCTTTTACTCGGTTTCCGTATTCATTTACAGGAAGCCTTAAACCTCTACCAACTTCTTGTAATTTTGAAATATCACTTCCACTACTTCTTAACTTACAAATCTGAAAAACATTAGGATTATCCCAACCTTCTCGCAAAGTCCATTTTGAAAAAATAAATCGTCTAGGATTATCCAAATCAAGCATCGCTTGTTTGTCGTGTAATATTTCGTTTATTTCTTTTTCTATGACTTCATCTTTTTCTGAATTATCTTTTGAAAAATAACCTGCATGAGTAAGACTTATGTCTTCTAATGTTTTTTCAAGATACGCTTTATAAAAAGTGTTCTTTTCAGTTTTAAGTAAAGTTTCTACTTCAGCTTTTATTAAACTTTCAACAGTGGTTCTTAAATATCCATTTTTATTTCTATACTCTTCAATATTATCAATAAAGAACAACGTAATTGGTTTAATTTTCACAGATTGCGTAAGTAGCTGTTTTTCAATATCAAAATGACTTTTTATGGCTTTTTGAATCATTATTTCTTGCAGTTTTTCCGCATAAGAATAAGGGTTTAATTTATCGCCTTTAGACAATTCAATTCCATTAGATAAAACAACTTTATTTTTGTTTAGATTTTCTATATACAGATCTTCCATTGCAGCATGTACTCTCTGCAAACTTTCTTTTTTAGTAAGTTTAAATATCTTTTTATTCTTTTCTTCCAACAATTCAAAAGTAGCTTCTTTACCATCCGTATTATTGAGTTTCACAATCGCATTTTTTCCTCTTTCAAATTCTGTTATATGACCTATGACTCCTTTAACCAAATTTCGATTGAAAGAATCAACAGCAGTCAACTTATAAACTAAATTTTCATATTCTTTAAATGTTGCTCCATACCGCAATATAAACTGCGGTTGCATTTTCTGAATATTCTCCCAAGTTTTATTTGATTTTAAAAATTTATGAGGTTCATCTATTATAATAAATGGGCTAACAGCCGAAATAGCATCAAAAGGAATTAGGTATTTATCAAAAATTCCTTTGTCAAAACTTTTTCGCATTGTTTCAGAATTTATCATTCCTGCATTGATAACCATTACTTGAATACTGTTTTTCTCATAAACTCCTGCGTTTACAAAACTATTTACAGCAGGGGGCATAAACGATTTTTTGTTCTTTCCTCCTTTTTTACTTTCTACAACATGAAGCTTAATAATTTTGCCATATTGCTCTTTAAAATGTGCTCTTGCACTATCACTTTTCAAAAAATCTATGGTTCCTGCTTTAATAGAAAGTGTAGGAACAATAATTATAAATTTAAAAAGACTAAATTTTTTATTAAGTTCAAAAATGGTCTTAGTATACGTATAGGTTTTTCCTGTTCCTGTTTCCATCATAATATCTATGATGTTACTATTACGCTTTATCTTTTCATCAATTCCGTTCTGTTTTTGAAGCTTATAAATATTCTCAGCATAATTAGTCGATATACCACCAAAAATATCTATAACGGGATTTAGAAATTGTTTATCAACTCCTGTGTTTATTTTTACTTCTAAATTATCAAAAACAGTAACCGTACTTTCTACCGCTTGTGTTTGATGCTGTAGATTCTTTTCAAAATTAAATCCTTTCATATTAATAGCGTGTTATAAAGTCAATATCAATACTTTTTTTGTTTGCATAAGATTTAATATTTTCACTAATTTCACGCAAGTTTTTACTCTCAAAATGATAACCAAAGGCAATAATAGTCGTTGGGTTAAAATCTTTATCACTATCTATTTTTTCTAATAATACTTTAAGATTTTCAGTTTTAAACCCTTTGTTCATTAAATACAATTTGCCATTACAGTAATGTGCTGTGTAGTCCTTTAAATCAGTTACTTGTATTGTTTTAGTAAGCGGAACACCATCATAAGTTTTCCAAGTAACTAATAGTGCTTTTATATCTGCTGCTGTTAGTTTAGTTTCATCAAACAAATTAGTTTGTTTTTCAAGTTCTTCTGACTCAAAATTATAATCTTCCCATATTGGCATTGTTTCAAATACCTTGAAACCTAAATCTTGATTTGATAAATCTTTCTTTTTGTTTTCTTCTTGTATTTTTTTTGATGCACGAATCAGACGTTCTTTAGTGATGTCAAAAATAGTAGGTGTTTCTACTTTTAATTCATCTTTCACAAAAGTGTAAGCTGTTTTATTGCTATTTGAGTCAATGATCTCTGGTAATTGTACTAAAATAAATTTACGATTACCTCCATCCTCTGCGTTGAACTGCATAACGGCATCACCAGTTGTACCTGAACCTGCGAAAAAGTCAAGAATTAAACCATTTTTTACATTTCCTGTTTTAACAATTTGCTTAATTAGTTTTGTTCCTTTAGGATTATCAAATTTACCCTTGCCTATAAGTGATGCAAGTTCTTCATTATTTCCGTGCGTATGCCCTACAATATCATATTTCCAAACTGTACCAACAGTAACTCCTTGTTTCACTTCTGATAAGTATGTTTTTTTATCTACATTTCCTTTTGAATTAAAATAAAGTTCGTTAGAATTGTACAACTCTAATAATCTAGACTTGGAATATCTTGGATATCGTCCGTCTGGGGCTTTCCAACTTATACCATTTGGAAAATCTATAGTATAAACACTATTTTCTGTTCCGCTTTTTGCGTGAATTGGTGTTGGTTTCCAAGCACCTTTAGGATCATTATCTCTATTTTTATAACTAATATTTTGCTTTTCAGATCTGTCAAGCAATCCTACATCAAAACAATCTTTATTTTTAGAAAATAAAAGTATAGTTTCGTGCTGATTTGATAAATATTTTGCATCATTTGATGTTGTATATTTACTATTCCAAATTATTTCTGCCACAAAATTCTCCTCTCCAAAAACTTCATCCATTAGCAATCTTAGTTGTGCCACTTCATTATCATCAATAGAAACAAAAATAGCACCATCCTCTTTTAAAAGTTGTCTGGCTATATATAACCTTGGGTACATAAAGGTTAACCACGCAGAATGTGAGTTGCTTTTGCTTTGCGTAAAGGCTAAAATTCGTTTGGCACGTTCTTCACTGATTCCCGCCAGTTCCATAAGGGTAGGCACGTCAAATTTGCGATCGTCTTCATATACAAAACCATCACTACCTGTGTTGTAAGGCGGGTCAATGTATATCATTTTTATTTTTTCATAATAGGCATTTGATAAGTGCTTTAGCACTTCTAAATTGTCACCTTTTATAAGTAGGTTTTCAGAATTTTTATTTTCTTCTTTTTGGTTAAAAGTTTCATCTTCTTTTAATAGCGTAGTGGTTTCATCAGTCGCCAACAAACGAGCATAAGATTTACCCAACCAATCCATCCCATAACTTTCTTTTGAAAAATTTATTTCGTTTTTAGAAAGTTGGGTTTTAAATTTTTCAAAATCAAATTCTCCGTTTTTGTCAAAACAGTTGGAAAAGTTTTGTTTTAGTATTTCCAAATCCTTGTTTGGTGATTGTATGTTGCCTGTTATTTTTTGTTCTATACTCATCTTAATTTTTATTTTCGTCATCTACTAACAAGTCTTTTACATTGACTTGGAGTATTTCTGCTTTTTTATATAAATCTTCCAAACTTGGTTATCTTTTATTTTTTGCATATTCGTTAATGGTCGGATAACTTTTGCCCTTCTTTTTAGCAAGCCAAATTTGACTAATACCTTTGCATTTTAATCCTTTTTATAATTCGGCACAAAGATAACAAAAAGTCATTGTTATATAATGACTCTTTTCATTGTATTTTCAAAAGTAGTGTTGGAAAAATTGTTGACTTTGCAATTGGCTTTTGGGTATGAACATGTAGTTCTATGAAAAGTTGCCAGTCACATCCGATGAAGTACCTATTTTTCATATAAAACCATAACAAATAGTATTCATTTTTAATGAATACACTGTTTTTAAAAAAAACACTTTTTGAGATTAAATGAATTTTCTTTGTAGTAAACTACTCATCTCTTCCCATTCTCGTTTACTAAGTTAAAACATAGAAATCTTCAAGAAACCTCATCCTCTACCTCTTTCATCGTTGCTTTATAAGTCAACGGGGTTTGACAAAGGGGGGACAAATCTCCTTTGATGATTAGTAAGGCGGCGGTATCTGTTTCTTCGTCATAGTTGTAGACACGATAGAGTCTGTAATAATTCGTTTCCTTTTTACTTTGTTCTAGTTCGTTTCTCGTGATATAAAAAGTGGAATTGGATTTTCCGGTTGTTGTTTTTACTTCTATATAGAGCTTCTTTCCGTCTAAATCGTATGAAAGGATATCATAGCCTGTTTCTTTTCTGTAAATGTTTTTATTACTAACAAATGTATAACCATTCTTACTTTTAAAAAAATTATTACGTAACTAAATAACAAAAAAAAATCAATCACAAGTATACTTTTACATACTTGTGATTGATTCTTTTTTATTGAGATTGGTCTCCTGCGGAATGCTTAGCTTCTGCTGGCTTTCTTTTCTCTTTTTTCTGCTCTTTTTTCTTTGGGCGTTTTAAGCGCTTCTTTTTTTACGTTTTTCTTTACGTCTTGTCCTTTAGCCATACTCTTTTTTATTAAATGTTATTGATTTTTCTGGTCCTTACGTTTTTCATCTGTGTGGATGCTTTTTTGTACGGAGCAGTCTCTAACTAATTTATCGTCGGGCAAAGATACAAAATATTTTTAATGCTTAAACTTGATGTTCTAAAAATTAATGTTAGGCTTTCGCTTTTTAGTTTTGAGCGTCGTTCTTTTGATCAATGAACGAATGCTGTGTTTTAGATTTATTTCATTAATGGACGTTAATCTGTTTTTGAAATTACTCAAAAAATAATTCTTTTTTCGTGTCTTCTGAAAGTCGTTGAGTTTCATCCAAATCTCAACGACTTTTGACGCAATCATAACGGGATTTTGCGGTAATTCCTACGATGATTTTAGGAAAGACCTACGCTAATTTTAATTCTTTCTTTTGAAGTGTTAATAGAAATAAAATAGTACAATAAGCCTAGCTCTAAATGCAACTGGCTTTTTCATTTTTCGTATGGTCGGATCATCACCTGAAAAGCTTGAGAATGAAGTGTGAAAAAAGCATAAAAAAGGGTGTTACAAAAAAATTACACGAGCACTTTCTATAAAACGCTAGGACAGAGAGACTTAACTAGGGTAAAAAAAAGAGGGTGGTACAATAGCGGCCCATGTAAATCATACTCATACGAATCTATTATAAGAATAATAGATGATCTATTCTTTTTTGAATGTAGTTTAAGAAAAGAGTAAGAGAAGACTAAGACTAAGATATTAACAAATCAGTATATTTATTATTAACGGATTCTATTTTCATTTATTGCGCAAACACTGATTTTTATTTTGAAAAAGAGTTGTTTTTATTTGTTTTAGTTAGAATTATTTTGTATGTTTGTGGTCTTATTTGAGCGGCGAATTTAGATTTTTATTATTTTTTCGGCTAATTGGCGACAGGCTTTTCGATCAATCTTTCCGTTGGGGGTGCGGGGAATTTCGGATACTTTTTCGCAATATTTAGGCCGTTGATAGGCTGGGAATAAATCAAAACTGGGGGGTGTTGGTTTGGTTCCTGTGACTAACAAAACTAAGGCTTCGCCATACCGTGGATGGGGTACGGAGGTAAAGACAAAATCGCTTTTTGATGAGCTTTGCCAACGTTTTTCGAGTTCTTCGATTTGGATTTTTACGCCGCCGCTGTTTACGACGTTGTCCAATCGACCTAAAATTTTAAACCGTTGATCGGTCAAGAGATCGACTCGGTCATGGGTAATCAGGCGTTGAGGACAGACTTGTGGGGCATCGATGACAAGCGTTTGGTCGGCAGACAAATGGATGGTTACGCCAGGTAATAATTCATACGCATCGGTAGCTTGATCGCCACTTAAGCGACGCATGGCGATATGCGAAAGGGTTTCGGTCATGCCATAGGTTGAATAGACAGCATGTGGAAAACTTTTTAATACCTCGGCTAAGGCGGAGTCTATAGGACCGCCACCGATAATGAGCTTACGGATGGCACGTAGTCGTTTGGCTTCT
>Ga0172378_10006318_pt1 | contig 11073 bp, 7 predicted proteins | sample GrowelOW332metaG_FD_119755 | JGI IMG/M metagenome (GOLD analysis project Ga0172378, IMG submission 119755) | Groundwater microbial communities from an aquifer near a municipal landfill in Southern Ontario, Canada - Pumphouse #3_1 metaG | ecosystem: Environmental > Aquatic > Deep subsurface >... | reverse complement strand
TTACAAATGGCATGAGCAACTATCATCGTGATTCAAAGATTGCCAATGCAGCTTTGCTTGTTACGGTATCACCGCAGGACTTTGGGACAGATGTGCTTGCTGGTATAGAATTTCAACGGAAATGTGAAACGCTGGCTTTTCAATGTGCAGGGCGTAATTATTATGCACCAGTACAGACCGTCGGTGATTTTTTGAGTGGGCGGAGCGGATCAACAAACTTTTTAACAATTCCCACATATATCCCGGGAGTTACTGCAGTTGATCTGCATAATTGTCTGCCTAAAGTTGTTACAGATACGTTGTCCTTAGCTTTGCAGTGTTTTGATCATAAAATTAAGGGCTTTGCTGATGAAGGTGCAGCTATGACAGGTGTTGAGACGCGTTCATCGGCACCGTGCAGAATTCTTCGGGGGCCTAATTATGTATCAGAGAATACACTGGGACTTTATCCGATGGGTGAAGGTGCTGGTTATGCAGGGGGCATTATGAGTGCTGCAATTGATGGAATAAATACGGCACTTGCTTTTATACAGCAAAATGAGGCATAATATAAATAAATATTGGAAGCTTGGGGGAGAAAAATTCATGGCTAGACTTTTTGGAACGGATGGAGTTCGTGGTGAAGCGAATATAGATCTTACACCGGAACTTGCTTATCGTCTGGGTAGGGCTGCTACACTGTTTTTTGGAGAAGGTAAGGAAGAACAACCGATTATTCTTATTGGTCGTGATACACGTATATCAGGGCAGATGTTTGAGTCAGCACTTTCAGCAGGTATTTGCTCAGCTGGAGGGAAGGTTGTTGTTGCCGGAATTATTCCGACACCAGCAATTGCATATTTGGCAAAAAAAATGAAGGCACAGGCAGGAATTGTAATATCAGCATCGCACAATCCGTTTCATGATAATGGCATCAAGTTTTTTGGTGGCAATGGATATAAATTGCCAGACGAAGTAGAAGATGAACTGGAACGTCTTGTTCATAATATTGAACGGGAAGATGTCCTATATCGTTCAAGCGCTATGGAAATTGGTACAGTGGAATATCGTCATGATCTTGTTAAAGAATACATTGATTTTGTCCTTAGTACGGTTGAAGTAAAATTTGATGGACTAAAGGTTGTGGTTGACTGTGCAAATGGTTCTTCCTATGAATCAATGCCAACAATACTGCGTCGGCTGGGAGCAGAGGTTATTGTTCTCAGTAACAAACCAAATGGTGTGAATATTAATGATAGTTGCGGCTCGACACATCTGAAGGCTTTGCAAGAGGCTGTTGTTGCAAACAAAGCGGACTTTGGTATTGCCCATGATGGTGATGCGGATCGCTGCCTTTGTGTTGATGAAAAGGGTGAAATCATTGATGGAGATCGTATTTTGGTTATGTGTGCAGTGGAAATGATGAACAAAGGTATACTTAAGGATAATACGGTCGTAACAACGGTTATGGCAAATATTGGTTTTCATGAAGCAATCAAAAAGGCTGGCGGGCATGTAGAGATTACAAAGGTTGGTGACCGCTATGTTCTTGAAAACATGCTGGAGCATGGATATAATCTTGGTGGTGAACAGTCTGGACATATTATTTTTACAGATTTCAGTACGACTGGGGATGGACTTATTACAGGATTACAAGTGCTTTCATCAGTAAAGCGCAGCGGTAAGAAGGCTTCGGCATTATCTGGACTTATGACAAGCTATCCACAGCTTCTTGTAAATGTTGTAGTCAAGAGTAAGGAAGGCTGGGAAGACAATCAGAAAATCAAGGATGCTATTATTGCGGGTGATGCGGAACTTGGTGAAACGGGACGTATTCTTGTGCGTGCATCAGGTACAGAGCCGCTAATTCGTGTCATGGCAGAAGGGGAAAATCAGGGGCAACTTAATGTACTTTGTCACAAAATTGCAGATGTTGTCAAAAAAGAGCAAGACTAATGCTTGACTATTCGATGAATATACATTAAAATATGAACGTACAAAGGAGCACACCTTGTGTTCCTTTGTTTTTTATGAAAACATTCAAATAGATTTCCTGTTGTCTATAATGGATGGTTGTGAGGTGAAGGGGACTTTTACGGAAAAGACGTTGTCTTAGCGCTAGCTCTTGTCTGTGGGACAAGAGGACGAGGAAGAGGTTGTCGAATTATCAGCGGATGCCTCTCGGCCGGATCGGGTCGATAAAAGCTGTCAAACCTGTAGGGTGACCGGCAGAACAACGCAGTGTACAAAGATCAAAGAAACGGGATGCGGATCAGAATGATGGTTCTTTTTATTTTTGTATAAAATGGGGGTATTAATTATGTGTGGTATTGTTGGATATGTAGGTACAAAAAATGCAACACCGTTTCTTATTGAAGGATTAACGAGGCTTGAATATCGTGGGTATGATTCAGCTGGAATTGCTGTATTTGATGGTGAAAAAATTGATGTGGAAAAAAGTGTAGGCCGTCTCGTTTCACTTAAAGAAAAAATTGCGGGTCATGAACCGCAGGGTGTAATTGGTATTGGTCACACAAGGTGGGCAACACATGGCCGTCCATCGGATTGTAATTCACATCCACATACGGATTGTTCAGGTGATTTTGTTGTTGTTCATAATGGTATCATTGAAAACTATATGGCGATTAAAGAAGATCTTCTGAAGAAAGGCCATGTATTTAAATCGGAAACAGATACAGAAGTTATTGCACATCTTTTGGAAGAACTTTATAAGGGCGATTTTGAAGCCGCGGTTCGTGAAGTTCTTACCTATATTAATGGATCTTACTCATTGGTGTTTATGTCGAAGAACGATCCTGATCGTTTGATCTGCACCAAACAGGACAATCCGCTTGTTATAGGTCTTGGGGATGGTGAAAATTTCATTGCATCAGATATTCCGGCAATTATTGCGCGGACTCGTCGTACGTATATTATTAATGATGGCGAAGTGGCTGTTGTTAAAAAAGATTCGGTTTGGATCACAAACCGCGAGGGAAAACCGGTAACAAAGAAAGTATTTGAAGTGAACTGGAATGCCGAAGCTGCTGAAAAGGGTGGCTACGAGCATTTTATGTTGAAAGAAATTCATGAGCAGCCAAAAGCGATTCGGAATACAATTTCACCGCGTTTGTCAAAAGCAAATGATGCAGTTATACTTGATGAACTTAAGTGGAATGAAGAATATCTGGATTCTTTCCAGAAAATCTTTATCGTAGCCTGTGGTACAGCATATCATGCTGGACTTGTCGGTAAATATTATATTGAAAAGCTCGTACGGATTCCAGTTGAAGTTGATTTTGCATCGGAATTCAGATATCGTTCACCAATTATTGATGATAATACATTGACGATTGCTATCAGCCAGTCGGGTGAAACAAGCGATACGCTGGCAGCGCTTAAGGAATCGAAGCGTCTTGGGGCTAAAACACTGGCCATTACAAATGTTGTCGGATCTTCTATCGCGCGTGAAGCTGATCAGGTTATTTATACATGGGCGGGTCCGGAAATTGCTGTAGCTTCGACTAAAGCCTATACAACACAGCTTGTTACTGTCTTTATGCTCGCAATGTACATGGCAGGAATCAAGGGAACGATAACAGCGCAGCGGACAAAGGAACTTCTTACGGACCTTCGTCAGGTTCCGGCGCAGATTAGTGAAACATTCGAAGATGTTGAACCAATTAAGACATTTGCCAAGGAATATGGTTTTTGCGAAGATGTATTCTTTATTGGTCGTTCACTTGATTATGATGTAGTGCTTGAAGGTGCATTAAAACTCAAGGAAATTTCTTATATCCATGCTGAAGCGTACCCTGCTGGTGAACTTAAACATGGAACACTCGCGCTTATCATTGAAGGTGTACCTGTTATTGCAATTGCCACACAGAAAGCAGTTTATGAAAAGACGTTGAGTAATATTAAGGAAGTCAAGGCACGTGATGCTATTGTTATTGGTATTGCAGCCAGGGACGATACGGAACTTGAAAAATATGTCGATCATGTAATCAAGGTGTCGCAGACGGATGAACTACTCATTCCACTGCTTACGGTTGTGCCACTGCAGCTTTTAGCATATTATACAGCGATTACAAGAGGATCCGATGTCGATAAGCCACGTAATTTGGCAAAGTCTGTAACAGTAGAATAAAGTAAACAGCACAGAGCTGCCGCGTTTGCGGGGTTCTGTGCTGTTTTAATATAAATTTTAAATTATGTTGTGTAGAGCCGTCAATGTGTTTGAATTATTTGCTGGTCTTTATTGATCATTGAATAATGATATGAAATACTTTCATAATAAAAAAATGAACTCTTGACAAATATGAGATGAGAACGTATCATATATAACAATATCTTTAGAAAATCATTTGCATTATCCAAAAAAGTTTTCGGGGGATTCAAAACGGCTTTAAAAATTTTAAAAGAAAAGAAGGGGTTAGGTTGGCATTTTATTTTAAAGAAGCATCACATACATTTGGAGAGTATTTATTGGTTCCTGGCTATTCCTCGGAAAAATGTATTCCAGCAAATGTTTCTCTTAGAACACCACTTGTAAAGTTTAAAAAAGGTGAAGAACCAAAGATCAAAATGAATATTCCAATGACATCTTCAATTATGCAGGCTGTATCGGACGACAAGATGGCAATTGCTTTGGCTAAAGAAGGCGGCGTATCTTTTATTTATGGTTCACAGTCTATTGAAGATGAGGCTGCTATGGTGTCCAGAGTGAAAAATTATAAATCTGGTTTTGTAAGCAGTGATTCAAATATTAAGCCAACAACGACACTGGAAAGAATTCTTGCAATAAAAGAGGCAACAGGTCACTCGACAATGGCAGTTACAGAGGATGGAACACCGACAGGTAAGCTGGCTGGTATTGTAACGAGCCGCGATTATCGTATAACACGTATGAGTATGGATACGAAAGCCGAGGTTTTCATGACACCGTTTAGTAAGCTCATTTATGCAGATGCGGATACGACGCTGCCGGAAGCAAATGATCTTATATGGAAGCATAAGCTGAATATGCTTCCCCTTATTGATAAAAATCAACGTCTGCGTTATATGGTGTTTAGGAAAGATTATACGGATAATAAGGAAAATGAACTTGAACTTATTGATGTAAACAAGAGTTATGTTGTTGGTGCTGGTATTAATACACGTGATTATGCAACACGTGTCCCGGCACTTCTCGCAGCAGGAGCTGATGTTCTCTGTATCGACTCTTCAGAGGGGTTTTCTGAATGGCAGCGTATTACACTTCAGTATATTCATAAGAATTTTGGTGACGATGTTAAGGTTGGTGCTGGTAACATTGTTGATCGTGAAGGGTTTCGTTTCCTTGCTGAATCGGGTGCAGATTTCATTAAAGTTGGTATTGGCGGTGGTTCTATTTGTATCACGCGTGAAACAAAAGGAATTGGGCGTGGTCAGGCAACGGCACTTGCTGACGTAACAAAAGCGCGTGATGAATATTACGAAGAAACGGGCATCTATATTCCGGTGTGTTCCGATGGTGGTATTGTTCATGATTATCATATTACACTTGCACTTGCTATGGGGGCTGATTTTATGATGCTCGGCCGCTATTTTTCCCGCTTTGATGAAAGCCCAACGGATAAGGTCAAAATCAATGGGAACTACCTTAAGGAATATTGGGGCGAAGGTTCTAATCGTGCAAGAAACTGGCAGCGGTATGATCTTGGCGGCGATAAAAAACTTTCTTTTGAAGAAGGCGTTGATTCCTATGTACCATATGCTGGTTCATTGAAGGATAATGTTCATATCACACTGAGCAAAGTTCGCTCGACGATGTGCAATTGCGGTTCACTCAATATCAAGGACTTCCAGAAAAATGCGAAACTTACGCTTGTATCTTCGACAAGTATTGTCGAAGGTGGTTCGCATGATGTTATTCTTAAAAATAAATTTTCGCGTGATTAAGCGTTAAAGAAAAGCAGAAGAGAAAACCTGCGGAACATAGATTCATCTGTGTTTCGTAGGTTTTTGTGTTATAATATTTGAGAGAAATATTTAGTTGTTGGGCAAAAAAATTATGATGTTTATTGTTTGTAGTATGACATGGTTTGAGCTTCAGTATATTTTGTGCCTGATTGTAGTAGATATATGAATTATTTGTTTTGCGGGATTTTTAGTGCATTCCCCCAAACTTCACATAACATATCCATATGCCAGCGGGCATTTGCCGGACTGGTTGATGGAAGGGAAATGAACGTAATGTTTGTATTTTTAAGTAATTCTTTGTTGTGTTTTTTAAAGGCTTGAAAGGATTTATTTCCATTGAAACAAATTTTTTTGATTTTAGGATATTGGCAGAGCAGATGGTTAAAATCATTGGCTTTTTCATTTATGATTGCTGTATCAAGACTGCCGGAACGCTCACAGGTTTCAATGGAATCCCATAAAGCAATATGATGTTGGATCAACAGAGAAAGACGTGCAGCGTAAGCCTCAGGAACTGTAGGATAGCCAAGCAGAGAGATAAGAAGCGGCCAAAAACGATTTTGTGGGTGTGCATAGTATTGCTGTTGTTCCAGTGAGGTGATACCTGGCATAGATCCAAGGATGAGCAGGGTGCAATTTTTATCGATGCTTGGTGAAAAGCCGCTGCAGAAGTTGTTTTTTTGCATAATAGGTCTCCTTTTAAAATATAGTTATAAGTATATTCTTTTACTATAAAAGAATTTCAGCAGTTTTTCAATATATGGTTCTATAATAAAAGAAAGATTTGTATGCAGGAAGGAGAATTTTAGTATTATTTTTATAGATGTACAGGAGGAGTTTTATGCGCGTTTTGTTGGCAGAAGATGATAAAAGACTAGGGAACCTTATAAAATATATGCTTGAACAGAATGACATTTTTGTAGAATGGGTCATAAGCGGAGATTTAGCATATGAATATGCAATGTATGACGAGTATGATATTCTTATTCTTGACTGGATGATGCCAATTGAAAGCGGGGTAAGTGCCTGCAAGCGTCTTCGTGAAAATGGCTATGAAAAAGCAGTGCTTATACTGACCGCAAAGGATGCTGTCGAAGATCGGGTGACGGGCCTTGATGCAGGTGCCGACGACTATCTTATAAAGCCTTTTGAGTTTGAGGAACTTTTGGCGAGATTGCGGGCACTGGGAAGACGCAGCAGCCAGAAAATTCAGCAGGATGTTTTGCAGATTGGTGAATTTTCGCTGAATCGTACAGCGAAGGTGCTGAGGAAAAAACAGCAAGTTATTCAGCTTTCTCCTCGTGAGTTTCAGATTTTTGATCTTTTAGCACAAAATATAGGAATTGTTGTTCCGCGTGATATTATTCTTGATCGTATATGGGGGCTGGAGTCAGAAGTAAGCTCAAATAATATTGATTCTTATGTTAAACTTCTTCGTAAAAAGCTTGATTTAGGCGATGATAAGACGATGATTCATACAATACGAGGTGTCGGTTATAAGCTGGAGGCGGATTGATTTTGTGTCAATGAATATGTTTGGTCGCAGCCGTCGGCGTCTAACGTTGTATTATTCGATTGTTATGTGCTGCTTTCTTATGGTCTTGATTTTTTTTGTACATAAAAGTTTGGAATGGTCAATTTCATCAGAGCAGGCAAGAGAACTTCTTGATACAGCAAATGATGTTGCGTATGCACAGGGATTTCTTATACAACATCGGGAATTACTTATTAACGATAGTTCGACGTATAGGAACAACCGTGATCGACTTTTTTTCTATGTTTTTGATAATGAAGGACGTATGGTGAACTTTTCACGGTCTACTTTTTTAATTGAGCCGTTTATTCTTGATACGATAGCCGATTGGAAGGTCTCGGGTAATGCGGTGGCAGTATTTTCTAAGGAAAATAATTTAAAAGTAGATTATAAGATTATGATGACGGCACATCCTATCATTGTAAATGGTGAAAAAAAAGGTATGGTTTATGTTGGTAAGGAAGTTACGGCAATCTATAATGGTCTCAGGAAAGCAACGTATGCATTGATTATTCTTGCTGTTTTTGCGCTTGTTGTTGCCACAATTGCTGGGCATATCATGTCGGCTAAAGCGATTGTTCCTTTGAGAGAAGCCTATGAAAAACAAAGACAATTTGCTGCGGATGCTTCGCATGAGCTTCGGACGCCACTTAGTGTAATCATGGCATCGGTTGATGTTTTGGAAAATGATTCATCGGTAACATCACCATTTTTACGTCAGGTTATAGCAGATATGCGCGATGAGGTCAAGAAAATGACAAAATTGGTAGGTGATCTTCTCACTGTGGCACGCGGTGATAATCAAGTGTTGAAGCTCAATAAGCAAAAATTTGATTTGGCAGCACTTATCGAACAGACGGTTCGTATGATGCAGCCATTGGCTGAGAAAAAAAATATTGAACTTATCTGTAAAGGAATTATGCCAACACAGATACATGCTGATGAACAGAAGATCAGGCAGGTGATACTTATCCTTGTTGATAATGCAGTGAAGTATACACCGACAAGCGGCAGGGTTACAGTTCTTCTTGCCAGTGACAAGAAGGGAAAAGCAAGAATTAGTGTTCAGGATACCGGTATTGGGATTTCTCAGGCTGATCGGGAACGTGTTTTTGATCGGTTCTATCGTGTCGATAAGGCACGTTCACGTGAATCGGGTGGTAATGGTCTGGGGCTTGCAATTGCACAAAAAATTGTGAATCTGCATATGGGTAAAATCTACATTGAAAGTGAAGAAGGTAAGGGGTCAACATTTATTGTTGAACTAAAGAAATAAAAGCGTCTTGTTGATGGTCCGTTTTTGGGACTGACAACGAGGCGCTTTTATTATAAAAGATGGTTATACGTTATACTTTAAATTTTTCAACTTCCGACTGCAGGTTGCTTGCCAGTTGCGCCAAGTTATGACTGGCTGTGGCGATTTCTTGCATAGAAGAGGATTGTTCCTGAGTGGCAGCGGAAACAGACTGTGATTCCACTGCATTTTTTTTACTTATTTTATCGATGTTGACAATGGAAGCCATCATTGAAGCATTTTCGTTTGCCATTTGTTGGATAGCGGTAGAAACGTTAGTAATTTCGGTTGTTAAGGCTTCGATTGCTATGACAATGGATTTGAATACTTCATCTGCAGATTTTACGGTTTCAATACCGACTTTTACACTATTTGAACCATGCTGGCTGGCTTCGACAGCAGTATTCATATCAAGCTGATTTTTTTTGACAAGTTCAGCAATTTGCTGTGAAGAGCTTTTCGAGCTTTCAGCGAGCTTGCGTACTTCTTCAGCGACCACGGAGAAACCCCGTCCGGCTTCTCCTGCTCGGGCTGCTTCAATAGCAGCATTGAGAGCAAGCAGATTCGTTTGTCCGGCAATATTGGAGATGAGCTCAACAATGCTTACGATTTTTTCAGAGCCATCAGCCAGTTTTTGAATAGAGCTTTCAACGCTGTTAGTACTATCTGTGATTTGTTCCATTTGTTCAACGACTTTTGTTATGGAGTCGCGGCCACTATCGATATGTGCTGTTGTGGCTTTAGCATCGTTTGCGATTTTCAATGTTTTTGAAGCTATTTCATTAGCATGATTGGAAATATTCTCGGATATGTCGTGGATCTGATTAGCAGCTTGGGCTTGATCATTTATGCCACTGGCGATTGCGGAAATGGATCCAGCGATATGGTTGGAGGAATCAGCTGATTGTTGAGAACTTGCGGTAAGCTCCTCACTGGCGGCAGCAACTTGCTCAGACTGTGACTGGACTTTCTGAACAAGTGTCCGTAAGGTTTTACGCATACGGCTAAATCCTTGGGCAAGTTCCCCAAGCTCATCTTTGCGATTGAGTGAAAAATTAGTTTCAGCAAGATTTCCATCATTTAAGGTGTTGCATTCATCACGAAGGAGTGTGAGTGGTCTTGAAAAGGTTTTGGAGAAATATAAGATAACAAAAATTGCAAGAAGTAAAATGAAAAGTGAAATGCCTGCCAAAATCTTTAAGAGCATGCGGGCTGGAGCATTCGCTTCATTAGAAGGTGCAGCCGTAACAACAACCCAGGTGTTGCCAGCAAGTTCAAAGGGTGTGATTGTGGCAATGCTTTCAGTGCCATCAGGCAGTGAAAAGTTTGTGAAGGATTGTGCATTAGATGCAATTGCATTGTTAAAGGCCGTAGTGAGACGTACATCAACTTTTTCATTTGTGTCTTCAATAGCAGGTTTTGTCAAGTTCATTTTTCCGACAAGTTCAGGAGATTTTTCATAACCGATGACGAGTCCGGATTCATCGGTTATAAAGGTATAGCCATTTTCAGAGGTTTTGAGCTCATCCGTGTTTTTGGCAAGGTCTTCAATATTAATAGATGCCATGAGCATACCCGTTAGTTTACCATTAGTGAATACTGGTTGAACAATCATTGTCATAAGCTTTTTTGAAGTTGATCCCATAAAAGGTTTTGCAATATAAGGTTTGCCTGTATTTTTGACTTTTTTGACATATTCACGATTACCACGTTCGAGATAGGTACCATCATCACGTAAAGTTTTTCCATCAAGCGTACAATAAAAAGTTTGTGCAACAGAGTCGGCATCTGTCTTGATTTCCTTTAATGCTTGTAATTGAGTGGTTTTATCACCAAAAGTAAATGCTGAATTTCGACTCGCGGTTTTAAGCGGAAGCAGTGTGCTATTTACTTCAACCTGGATTTTTGCAGCTGTTTGCTGGCTAACACTTTGGGCAATTTTTACAGCATCATTATTTAGCGCATTGCTGGCTATATAGTAGGTGGCTCCAGACAATACGATAAAGCTGATAATAAATAATGGCAATAAAACAGTAAGAAATAAAGTGCGTACATTTTTAAATTGCATAAATCACACATCCTTTGTCGTTTTGAAAAAAATTTTATAGATAAAAACTTTACAAACGAACTATACTCTATATTATAGTGCTGATTGATTTGTATGAAAAGGAAAATTTAGAATTTGACAAATAGTCAAAAGGTCATAAAAAAAGTTTGACTTTTTGACCTTTTGCTGTATAATAAAAATCATAAAGAAGAAATTTATATGATTCAGAAGAGTCATAGAGGAAAATAGGCAGGA
>Ga0172378_10006315_pt1 | contig 11078 bp, 7 predicted proteins | sample GrowelOW332metaG_FD_119755 | JGI IMG/M metagenome (GOLD analysis project Ga0172378, IMG submission 119755) | Groundwater microbial communities from an aquifer near a municipal landfill in Southern Ontario, Canada - Pumphouse #3_1 metaG | ecosystem: Environmental > Aquatic > Deep subsurface >... | reverse complement strand
ATTTTTTAAGTCACCAAGCTCGATTGGGTTAGGTGAATTAAGAATGACAATGACTTTATCGCAATTTGTCTTGGCAAAGGCCAGCATGTCTTTTTCATAAGGCATTAGCTGTAACTGGTGGTCAGCAATCTTTTTTCCGCCTTCAAAATAGGCAGTTTTCTGCAAATCATTTCCTTCTCCACCCTGACGTCCGATAAAAACGATTCCAGTCTTGTAATTTCCGATTTCGGAAGTCTGGTAAATCTGGGAAGAATTAAATTCACCGACTGAGGATGTGGCTCCTGAGAAGGTTCCGTTTTCATCAGCTTTAGATTTATAGCCAGTAGAAGTTGCATAGATAGGACTAGCATTTTTAAGTACGGATTCCATTTTTGTGTTGACGTTAAAATAGTGGCTTAAACCAGTAGAAGCATCGACAACAAAATCCTGGAGAAGAGTGGCAGCACCAGAACCGGTTCCGGTCATGATTGGATCAACATAGCGATAGCCAAAGGGAGTGACGGCGGTATTCTTTGCTAAGGGAAGAGTTCCGTCATTCTTCAAAAGGACTTCCCCTTCATCATTGATCTTCTCACCGATTTTGTAAGCGGCATGGCTGGAATCAGTCTTTCCCTGAGTGCTTTTCTCAAATGGCTGATCATAGAACTCGGTGTCGGAATCATCATAGGTGATTCCTTCCCTTCCTTCATCATAAATAATCTCGCCACGTCCTAAATAATTATCTAAGGAGTTAGCAAAATAGTTACTTACTATCGTTCCGGCTATTCCTAATCCCAAACATAACCCCATTACCGAAAGAGTAATGATGTGAAATTTTTTATTAGAAAGTTTCTTTTTCATTTATTTCTCCTAAGACTATTCAGCCGGAGTATAGGAAGCCCCTAAAGCACCGACAACACCATTGAAGACAAAACTGGCTTTAAGTTGGGACGAAGACTGGGAAGTGAATTCCAGAGCGACATTGTAATCAGCGTTGAAGGCTCCTTCAAAGGCAGTATCATCGGCTCTGGTGACGGTGAGCTTGTATTCTTTCCAAGTCCAAGTTCCTTTTTCGGTGACATTATAAGCTGAATAAGTGAAATCATAGGTTCCGTCCTTGTTCAGGTTCATGGTCTTACCAGTATCAGTAGCACTTAAGATGACACCTTCGGGCAATTCGGTAGAAGTAGATGCCTCAGTACTTTCTTCAGTGCTGGCAGAAGTTGAGGTCTTGTCATCATCGCTTGGCATAGTGACCGAACCGAAGGTCATGGTTTTTCCGCTTAAGACTATTCCCTGATCGACAGCAGAGGTGTTTTTCTGAGGATACCAATTGTTGAAACGGGTCATCATAGTAGGATAATCGGTTGATTGAACATAGCCTTGGGTCTGCTTTTCGACTGACTGATAATTTAAGACGGTTGGATAGAAAGCACTGTATTTTCCGGAAGTAGGGGTTTTTAAGGTAATATTGGTTTTATCAGCTTCCTCATAGATTCCGTTAAAATAATATTCACCGGTATAGGTTGAAACCATGCCATCATCAGTTTCATGGACTTTTGGGGTATCAATCATCTTATAAAGTTCGTAGGTTTTAGTGCTAGGATTAAGAGTCAGAGTGGTTTTGACATTGACGACCTGATAAGAATCTTCCTGATCAGAATAATCACCGTAGGCAAACATTACATAATTGACCATGTCAGCGGGGATATCCTTGATTTGGCTAACAGTATAGCCTTTTTCGATCGTGTAGATGCTTTCACTGGCATTGCAAGAGGCGAGAACAGAAGCTGCACCGCAAGAAAGGGTTAAGAAAGCACATAAAGAGATAAGCTTAGAAAATTTTGAATTATTTTTCATTGATTTTTCCTCCTAAATAAATTCAGGAAAAGCTTATCAAATGAAACCCCTTTAACATATCTCATCGGCATAACTGGTATTTTCTATCAGCATAACTGGTTTGGTTCATCTTTACTTTAAAATGGTTTTAAGCTAGACTAAAAAGCAGGAAAATAACATGATTAAAATAGCTATTGTTGAAGATTCAGCCTCTGACAGCGAAAAACTGAAAGATTTTGTTGTTTCTTGGAATAAAGAACATAATCAGGCAGCTGATATTATTGTTTTTAATAATGCAATCGCTTTTCTAAATAACTATAAGGCTGTTTATGATCTTATTTTCATGGACATCATGATGCCATATCTTGATGGTATGAGTGCGGCTAAGAAGCTTCGGGAAATAGATTCTCAGACGGCTTTGGTTTTTGTGACTAGTTTAGCTCAGTATGCAGTGGAAGGATATGAAGTCAATGCTTTTGATTTCATTGTCAAACCCTTTGTCTATGCTGAGTTTTCTTTGAAATTTTCTCGGATGCAGCAAAAACTGGAGAGAAGAAATCATGAATTTATCTGTCTCCAGACTATTTCAGGAACTTTCAAAATTGAATCATCTCAAATATATTTTGTTGAGGTAACTAAACACACCTTAGTTTTTCATACCTCTTTAGGTGACTTTTCACAGTATTCCAGTCTGAAGAAAATTGAATCATTGCTTAACCCTAAGCTTTTTGCCAAATGCAGCAACTGTTATCTGGTTAATGTTGGCTGTGCTATTAAATATGATAAAGATAATGTTACCCTGAATTGTGGTGGCAAGGAGATTTGTTTAGGTATTAGCCGTTCGAAAAGAAAAGAATTCCTTTTGGCTTTGGAACCATTCTTTCAGCAAGAAAAATAATTATGTTTCTTGATATCTTTGCTAAATATCCAATCGATATTTCCGCCTCAATTATTTCCTTCTACGGATCATTTCTGTGTTCCTGTTTTCTGGGTTTTAAATATCGGAAAAGAAAGTATGCATTGATTTTCTTTATCCTTTTTTTGGTTTTCGGATTTTTTGTCGGCTATCTTTTGGGATGGTTAAAAGGTGTTATTAACAACATTAATTTTAATGTTGTTATCTCCTTCTTTATGGGTGCTTTGAATTTAGGCATGCTTTTTGTCCTTTTCAAAGAGCATTTTATTGAAATCATCCTGTGCGAAGCGACAACCCTTATTTCTACTTCAATTAGCGGAAATCTTTATTCTTTGCTTCTGAATGCCTGTGGCGTTGATACGACAAGCAGTATTTCTTTCTTTCCCGGAACCTCAATCTATCTTGACTATTTTATTTTAGGACTATTCCATGTTATTTGTTATCTGGTTATTGCAATTTTTTATCAAAAGAGAAAAAAGATCCAATTTACAACTAAAAATATTCTCTTTCTTACTCTTTTCATTATCCTAACCGCCCTGATCAACAATGTCCTGAATAATTATTCGTATAACCTATCCCGTAATCTGAAAGAATTCTATATTCTTTTTAAGGTTTATTTCTTGATTTCTTCTTCCTTGATGTTAGTCATTATCTTTTCAATTATTCAGAATAATCAGCTTAGTTATGAAATGCAGGTTACCAATGAATTACTGAAAAAGGAAAAGAAAGAATATCTGGATGCCAAGAAGAATATTGAGTCCATCAATATGATGGTTCATGATCTGAAACATCATATTTCTGATATCAGTTCTAAACTGACTGATGAAGAACTGACGGATTTTAAGAAAGCTATTCAGATTTATGATTCCAATGTAAAAACCGGAAACGAAATATTGGATGCAATTTTTTATGAGAAGCACATCATCTGCAATCAGAAGAATATCAGATTTTCCTGTCTGGCTGAGGGAAAAATTCTTGAATTCATTTCTTCAAATCATTTGTATTCATTTTTCTCTAATGCTCTTGATAATGCGATTGAAAGTGAGGAGAATCTTACTGATTCGGAAAAGAAAGTGATTTCCGTAACTATCCATCGCGAAAATAACCTGGCACATATTGAAATCTCAAATTACTGTTTACTCAATCAGAAGCAGTTTGTCTCTTTAAAAAGCGATCAGAATCAGCATGGCTATGGGCTTAAGAGCATGCAGTTTGTAACTGAGTATTATCATGGAAACATGGATTTCCAGATTGCTGATGATATAGTGACATTAGTTGCTGATTTCCCGCTTTCAGAAGAAAAAACACAAAAAAGTTGAAAAAGTTGAAATAAACATACAAGCCTTCTAGTCAACGGAAAGAAAATTCATTATTATATTAATATAATGAAAAACAAAATGGAATTTTCCTATAAACCAATCTGTACTTACAAAACTCTTAAGACTATTGCCGGTCTGATGCTTTCGGTTTCTTTGCTGACCTCTTGCTACTGTTATGTGATGATGTTCTATTATCAAACTCCAAAAGATGAACTGGCTGGCTTCTTGGATTTCTTTATGCAGTTAGGCAAGATAGCCATTCCTTTGATTGTCTATTCCTTGTTCCTACAACTGAATACCGAAAAAGAAAAGACAGTAAGAGTGGTCTTGCTTCAATTGGCAATGGCTATACTCTTTTATGCCTTTGAGATTATTCTTTATTATTATTTCATTGTTCCGTTTCTTTCAGAAATGATCGGCAGTGAGATTGGTATTGACGTAACACTTATCATTAAAGAAATTTCTAATCTTTTCTTAGGGTTGATGGGAAATGTCAATGTTTTCATTGATACCTTTGCTTTAAGTCTTATCTTCCTTTTCCTAATCTATACTCCTAAGAAAATAAAAGAAAAGAATATTAAATTCTACCGGCTTCTGACATTGGTTCCGGTGACTTTTATTATTGCTTCAAATGTCATTATGTATTTTATCAAGACGGGAGCTATTCTCTCTAATGTCTATATTTCCGGTGTTTTCTCAGCTCGTCCAATCTATGTTTATTTCTTTTTCTTCGCACTTTGCTTTTATACTAAATATAGGCATAAAATCTACGGAATTAAGCATGATTTAGAACAATACAACTCCTATATTGAAAGCAATGTTGGACTTAGAAGATATACTTATGTTATTTCTATATTTTTGATCTTGATTTCATTAGCTGAATTTGGATTTTCTTTTGTGCCAGATCATAAATATTATAATGTCGGAACTTGTTATTATTTGTTTTTGCTTGTTCCTTTTATTCTTTTATGCAATCCATTACAAATTCCTAAACATCTCTGGACTCAGGTCTTTAATATTCTGCTTTTAGCAATTGTCGGTATTGTTATCGGTTTGGCTTATTTTGCACTTTTTGCCTATTATGCCGACATGATTTTCAATATCTGATCTATTCCGGTTTCTTTCTAAGGGTTTGCTTGACTGAATCTCATCTATAGGGGTTGAGAATTCACCATAATCCGTGATTTCTCTTTTTAGGCCTAATATTAAAAATTGTTTTGTCAATTCCTGAAAGTATCTAGGATTCTGAAAACTCTGAATGAAATAGATGTTGATGGTTTCATTTACACTCCCGATATTTATAGAGACGCCTTTAATTCCTGAGCAATAAAGGGAAGTCTTTTTAGCATATGTTTCTTAGTCTCCCAGGTTTAGGGAGCCAGGATATGAGATAACAAAGGTGTTTATCAGTAGGTGATTAAAGGAATCAAGCTTTTCCTGTTTTTCTTCAAATGTGGAAAGAAAACTTAGGCTATTGAACATCTTTGTCATTTTATCGGCGTTAGACTTAACATAATCATCACTTTTCTGAAGACTTGTTAGATTTCGGCAGTTTTTAGCAATCTCTTCAATTTGCATTTCGTTCATTTCCTTAGTAAAAGGAAGATAGAGGCTGGAAACACAATTTTTGTAGATTTTTTCTGAATCGATAGCTTTTCTCATATCACTAGCCATTGAACAGATGATGGGCTTTCTTTTTCGACATTTGGAAGGTATTTGTAACGGCAAATATTACAAAAAACAGAAAACCGTCTCTTAATCTAATCTGCGAAAATTTTCAACATAAAAAAGGCTGTGCCTTATTAGGTTTTCATAAGGGTTGCGCAGTCTTTCTTGAAATCATGATTTTTTTCTAAGAAAATGATTCGAACTAGAAAAGTTCACATTGAAACTTTTCTAGTTATTCGATATCTTCTATTCCTAAGCTTTTTAGATATTCATAAGTTCCGTTATAGTAGTCAGGTAAACGGGTACTATCTTCCCAGAATCCGGTCTTTGTTTTGTTACTGTTACCTTTAGGAACACAGATGATCATTCCTAATCTAGCTCGAGTCAGTAAAACACGGTAGGCATTCAACATGTATTTAATCTGTTCCTGATTATTCTCGGTCTTTCCTTCTTGTTTAACCCATTTGGTCTGACCATTAAAATGATAGAATTCCCATTTATGGTTTTGACATCTCATATCGGCATCCCAAAGAAGACAGGTGTAATCCAGTTCCAGACCCTGAACCTGTATTTCGGTGGCGGCATCTTCTAAATAATTTGATGATCGTGTATCAATCTTATCTTCTAAAAACCAATGAACCGCATTTTCATCACCGGTTTGTAAGATGTGAATTCCTAAAGGCTTGAATCTTGCAGATTCTTTTGTTACCAGAACTCCGGTTCTTTCACTTCCTCTGACAACATTATGAATCCAAGCTTTGGCTTTATTCATGTCTCTTGTCAGATAGATAGGATATTTATCCTTAAGTTCGTTATAAAGCGTTTTGGCGTTAGGATCAAATGTTAAAAGGGCTTGAACAAAAGCAGATAAGGTTTCTGCACGGAAGGAACGGAGAGAAACACCTAAATGAAGTTGTTCAGCAAAGGTGACATTAGGATTCTTCCTGAGCAGTTCGTTAACTTTGCCTTCTGCATATTCCTTTTCCGTTAGTTTTGGTGAAATATAGACATTCCACGTTGGAAAATTCTCATTTAAAGCTTTGATCCATTCGGAGATTCCGGCTTCACCGGTATTAATTTCCTGGCCCCCTCCGACAAGACAGACAATAGTTGCCCAATCTTCTCTTTGGTCGAGTGACCAGATCAGAAAACCGGCTTCTGACATCGGAAAATTCGGAACCTTTAGTTTGTTTCCGTAGGTTCCGCCACGTTTTAGATAATCAGCGAGTCTTTTTTTGGTCCAGGAACGCTGGGCTTCATCAAAGATTGCCACGTGTTCAACTTCACCAAATCCGGAATTATTATCCTTCACAGCCTTTTGAGGATCAATTTCTAAGATTCCGTTTTCAACGGGGTTCTTGATTTTTGCCAACATATTGTCACGGTAGCGGTGAATGATTTGTATTGATTTGCTGACTTCACGTCTCGAATCCGTAAGCTTTTTCTTCTGATTATTGGCGATACATTTACTGTAGTTGTCTTTTGCTAAGGCCTCATTTAAGACAGCTACAAGTGGTCCATTACCAGAAAGATAAACTGCGCCTTCATCTTTGACAGGTTCATTATTTCCTTGGTAGGTTTGTTTAATTGCTACATCCAATCCAACCAGAGTCTTGCCGGCTCCAGGGACACCGGTGACAAAGCAAATACTTTTCTTTTTATTTTCTTTGCTTTCCTTGATTACTTTCATGATATAAGCAATTGTGTTATCAGTTGTGACTTTATCCGCTTCATGTCGGGTGATATTTTCTACCGAATGATTTTCATAAAGGGATCTAGCTGCTTCAATGATTGTTGGTGTGGGTGAATATGGGCTAATAACCCACTGAGGATTGATTGGTGTCTCCGAAGTGTATTTACCAAGAATTTTTGAAATCAGCTCAAAGAGGCCGGTTTCTCCGCTCATCAAAGGGTTTAAGACTTTATCATTGTAGACTGAGGTATTGATCATAGATGAACATTGGGTTGATTTGGTCGCAATTAAAATTGGAGCGATTAGGCAATCAGAACTGAACTTGTGGAAGTATTTCAGATCTAGGGCATAATCTAAAACCTGATCGACATCGGCTTCAAGTATTTGAGATTGGCCGACTTTGAATTCAAGACAGAAAATAATACCGTTGATTAGTAAAGTAACATCAATCCTTTTTCCCAGACGGGGAATGTCATATTCGAAAATTATCTGTCCTTTTGCTTTTACTTTTGACAGTACATCTTTAAGAATTGATATTTCGCCATCCCAGGCCTCAATCTGAGTAGACTGGAGAGAACCATTGTAGTTGTTACTGTTAAATCCCAGAATGTATTCATTCTCTTCCTTCAGGAAATTTTCGATATCATCATTGTATAAGCATCTATTGGTTTTTATCATATAATTTCCCTTCTTTTAAGACTGAATTTAGTTCTTTGAATTTATTTGCTGACAAAAACAGTTTAGTACGTTTATTAATTATATGCAATGTTTATGTTTTGACTTGATTAAAAGAAGAAGCTTCTAGTTTTAAATAGAGGAAAACATATGCTTTCTATGTAATGTTAAGTAAGAATACTAGAATCTAATTTCCTCTATTTCCTGGCTTTCATCTATTTTTCTTCTGATACAGGTAGTGTATTCATTGAATGGAAATTTAATCTGAGCAAAATAAAATATAGTGAAATAGACCAATATGGCATCATAGATTTCTATCGGTAATAACAGATAGTACAAGTCAGAACTGATAATCATATCTGAAATCAGATAGGTTAATAGAATTGATGAAACTGAATAAATAAAGCTGGCAAATGCCATTTTCTTTGTGTTCTCATGGAAGTTTGATCCTGAGCGAAGGTTTGAAGCGACCTTTGAAGTGATGAACGTTGCCACACCAGACAGTATATAGCAGATTAAAAAAGATAATGGTCTCAAGGTATACTCATGAGTGTTCAGCATTTCTTTGATTTCTTCAACTATACTCATAATATTAACGCCAAGAATATAAACAGAAAGAGTGATTGCCCCACCGCCCATAAGGAAAAAGATTTGGAATTGTCCATGCATATTTGATTTTAAGATAAAGATTGAATAAAGCCCATAGGCAATTCCTATTAAGGCGTAATATAAAAGAAGATAATTAAGAATGAAATACGAAAAAACCAAGAAAGAAAAAGAACCATCAACTAAGATATCTGAAAAATCAAAAGAAAAGAGTAAATCCCAATTCTTATTAATTATGATAAAACTAGCTACAACAGCTGAAAATGAGAAAAGATAACCGAATATTTTTAGGGCCTTTGAAACTGCTTTGTTTTTCTCACGTACGGAATAAACCCTGATAATTTGGAAGTTTTTCAGATCTTTTCTGATTTCAGAATCCTCACCTTCTCTGGCTATATAGGCAGATAGCATTGGATTCTTTATATAATAGATAAAACAGCTGATTGAAATAATGAAAATCAAGACATTTAAGGTAATGTCTAAGAGAAACTGAATCTGCTCTATCAGAGATACTTCAGCAGTGAAATCATGATTGATATATATAAATACTAAGGAAAGAGATGATACAAGGAAGGTTATGGTAGTAAATCCAATATAATTATGAGTCTTAGAAAAGTGGAAAGAAATACTAGATAAAATAAGTAAAATCAAAAGAAGTGAAATTTTAACTAAATCTAGCGAGAGTACTCCGTTAAGAGCATAGTTAGTAAGGACTTCTGAAATGATTGGAAAAATAAAAGGGGTTATTTCACCATAAAGAATTATTGTTAATTGAAATAGGAATTCATTGATTTTTCCTTGTTTTAGTTTTATTAATATTTTTATGGAACCAATGATCTCAATTAAGGAAAATATAAGATTGATTGACGAAAGAAGTTCAGAAATGGCCTCTGATATATCAATACTGCCTTCTATTAATAGTTTCAGATAAGGAAGGAAATCAAGGACTGAAAAATAAAATCCCATAGTACCGGAAGCAAAAGCAACGAGAGCGATTAGAAATAAAACAAACGAATTGAAACCCCATTTAATCCTTTTTGTCATAAGCAATTCCTTTTTTGTTTAAAATCAAATCAAATAATTAAAATAATTATATAACATCTTTTTTAATTTTAAAAGAGTTAGTTTGTTTTATTTTTTTGTAAAAAAATCTAATGGATAATTTTTCCGTAAGGGGAAATTTGTTTTCTTGGTTAGATATTCTAATTTAATTATTTTTTCTAGGAACGGAAAATTCAATTGATGTTTCTAATCATCGCTTTTGTTATCATATATTTCTAAGTTGTACATTACAAGGCTTACCCAAAATATTTTCACTCATGTATTACTTTAAGTGACTTTTTCGAATGTCTTATAATAAAACTATAGTGAATAAAAAATGGGTTAACCCGAAAAATATTCAGTTAGGTGCCAATTATGCTTATCAATAGAGACTTTTATCTAAATCAATTAATTTATTCTAAGAGCAATGGAATGATCAAAGTAATTACCGGTCTTAGGCGCTCCGGCAAATCATTCCTGCTTTTTGAAATCTTCAATAACTATCTTTTAAAGGATGGTGTTGATAAATCTCACATCATTAAATTTGCTTTTGATTCACAAGACTATTTAGATTTAATTGGTGAAGACCTGGTTGAAATCAATCTTAAAAAAAGAAAGGTTGATCCTAAGATATTTAATAACTATCTCAAATCAAAAATCATTGACAACAAAATGTATTTCATTCTTCTAGATGAGGTTCAATTACTTGATTCTTTCGAAGCTGTATTGAACGGATATCTAAGAAAAGATAATGTCGATATTTACGTCACTGGTAGTAACGCTAAATTCTTGTCTAAAGATGTCATTACTGAATTCAGAGGTCGTGGGTGGCAAATTCAGGTAAATCCTCTATCCTTTAAAGAATTCAAATCTGTATATGATGGCTCTATTGATGAGGCCTATAATGAGTACATCATTTATGGAGGACTTCCAAAAATTCTTGAATTTAAGACAGATGCTGATAAGGCAAAATATTTAAAAAACATTTTTGAAGAAACCTATTTGAAAGATATTATTGAAAGAAACAAGATTCAAAATATTGAAGAGCTTGGTGAGCTTTTAAACTTTATGGCTTCTTCTATCGGTTCATTAACAAATCCAACAAAGCTTGTAAACACATTTGATAGTGTGAAACACGTAAAGATTCATCACACCACTATTACTAAACACATTGATTGTTTTGCTGATTCCTTTCTTATCTATACCGCCAATAGATATAACATCAATGGCAAGTCCTATATCAATTCTCCGCTTAAATACTACTTTTGTGACATGGGTTTAAGAAATGCCAGACTCAACTTCAGAGAACTTGAACAGCCACGATTAATGGAAAACGTCATCT
>Ga0172378_10006314_pt1 | contig 11078 bp, 10 predicted proteins | sample GrowelOW332metaG_FD_119755 | JGI IMG/M metagenome (GOLD analysis project Ga0172378, IMG submission 119755) | Groundwater microbial communities from an aquifer near a municipal landfill in Southern Ontario, Canada - Pumphouse #3_1 metaG | ecosystem: Environmental > Aquatic > Deep subsurface >... | reverse complement strand
GCGTTGGTCGTTACCAAAAGAAAAGCACAGCCGGGCATACGCATCATGGTCTTTCAGCGAGAAAAAATCCTTGCGCGAAATCCACCTGCGCTCATTGTGAAACTTACCCCGAATGGCATCTTGGAACGCCAGTGCGGAGTCGGTGATGTCGTTGGCGATGACCTGCTTGTATCTGCCCGATACCATCTCGGCAAGGCTCGCGGCACAGCCACCGGCAAACAAATCAACAAAGGTATCTGCACCCGGCAATGAGCTCATCAGCCAACCAATGACACGGTTCTTACTGCCCTGATAAGGTAATCCGTAATTCTTCATGCCGAATAAAATCTTGTGCCATCAACCTCTATCACCAGATAGTCGTTGATGCGGCGTATCTCGCCACTATTGACAAACTTAATCATGTGCTGGCGCACACGGGGAAAGGCTTTCAGACAGATGCAATAACCTTCCTCCAAAACGCCCTGCTGAGTAACATACTTGATATGGAACGGCACCTGCTGCTTGTGTCGTGCATCGGCAGGAGCGTTGTAACCTACGGTGTGATGACCCGTCAGCGGATCATCCCATTCCCATTTCTCGATATAGTTGCGTAGATACTCGAAACTGACTGTTGGATTATTCTTTGGCATAATGATAATGATTAGAAACCGCCCGGCATACAGAGGCCGGTAAGGTTGTTACGATAGAAACGACAACCGATGTAAAGGTCATCGAAAGCGTCGGTACCATCGGTACGCAACTCTGCGGGAACAGACGATCCATCCACATTGTCGGTACTCAGTTTCTCACCCGTCTTGTCTTTCTTGAAAGTGCCCATGACCTGGCGTATGCCGCAATTCTCCATCGCTATCAAGAGACTTTCGTTGTTCTCACGGTTGAAACGAATGGCCGGATAGACATACCCTGCCAATCCCTCGTTGATGTTCTTATACTTCATGTCGTGTTCCATTGCCTGACCCATATAGATAGGGTTGACCGCCCAGCCATGTTTACGGAGCTCGGCAATCACGGTGTCCTTGATGTCGGCATTACCGCTGATGGAATAGACTTTCATCTTGGCCGTATGGTTGTAATAGTAAAAGACGTTGTTGTTCTTATCCTTGTGAGGTGCATAATATTTATCCCACAGAGCGATCAAGTCCTGCAACATCTGACCGTCCTTGACGAACATACTGCTCAGCACGTTCATGGCCTCTACGCTATCACGGCGATACATCTGCGCCGTTACTATCCAGTTGATTTTCGCGTTGTAGTCAAGGGCAATGTGCAAGGGTAGTCCGTCGATGCAATCGCCATCCAACAAACAGTCGTTCTTTAAGCCTAAGTAGTGGAAGTTAGGCGTTTCATATTCCTGCTGCTGTAAGGCACCATTATACACCGTGCTGGCGGTCTTGACACAATAAGCGTTGTCGATGGCCGGGCAATCCTCACAGATATAACCATGCACATTCTCAATGTCAAGGTTGCAATAAAAGCCGTCGCTCAGTCGCTTGGGCTTTTGGTTAAGCACCGATATTTGGAACACGAGCGGGCTAAGGTCTCGCTTCATGCGTGCGATATATTCCTTGCCGAGAAGGTCAACGTTATCAAGCGTGGATCCGCGATAGACGATGAATGCCGCACAACGCAAATCGTTGATGTGGCGTGCGTACTTCTTGCTGCCACGTATAGCCATCATCTCAAAATGCTGCTCCTGGGTAATGAGGAACTCGTAATCAAAGATAAGGTCGGCATCGTCAGCATCTATCAGATGATAGGAAAGACAATAGTCCACCATGCCCTTAGTCATGTTGACATATTGCCGCGGCAAAGCCTTGAACGGTCCCTCGTGGCGCATCATGGAAACGGCAATCTGCTGGATGCGGTCTTTCGTCTCCTTATCGACTTCGTGAATGCGGTGTTTGCTATCCTCTGCACGGCGCATAAGCTCGTTCCAGAAGTCCACTTTGTCGGCATAGTCAAACAACTCCTGCTGAATATCGCGGTAGGTCTTTCCGGCAAACTCACCGGACGGGATTTTCAGGTCGAGTTTCTTTTCCTCCTTTTCAAGCCAGTTGTTTTTATTCGACAAAGAGGCATCCGACGTGAAACATGTACTCTTGTAGAACGGATTGTTGTTGTTGAAACCATTGATAGGCGACGGGGGGACAATACCCGACAGAGCGGGCATCACTTCCTGGTTAAGCTTGGTGTAAGGAATGAACTTACACTCATCGATAATCAGCGAGTTCAGGGTCATGGAGTTCACGGATCCGAACACCGCAAGGGAGGCTGAATACCATAGCCAGCCGTTAGCCATCCACAACATGTTGTCGTAAGATTTTGGTTTCATCACCGGCTTTGGCACCCATTTTGGCGGAATGCCCCAACCGAAATGCACGCCCTCCTTGAAACCATAGAAACTTTCCATAGCAAAGAGCATGGCGGGAATAGTGCGAGCCCACAGCTGCTTGCGCGAAGAACCGCAAATGGCACCCAGACCGCGGGGCATGGTCTGCGCTACCTGCCATAGACGTGCGCCCTGGAACTGCGACTTTCCCCAACGGCGACCACATATCGCACGCAAATCACGAGCCTGCGAATAATAGAGCTTTCGCTGGCCACGGTGCATATAGACATCTCTACGCTTCTGTGCCATTGTCGTTGTCTCCTATGTTCTCATCATCGGGCATGGGCATCTCCATCTCCTTCTTGTTTTCCTCCTCGTCATCGTCGTCATCAGCGGCAAAGGTGCCGTCCTCCTGTTCTTTCAGTTCCTTCACCTCGGTAGGCGTGAGGCCGTAATGCCGTTCAAGACTCTTACGATCCTTTTCAGAAAGGTTACTGCGGCTGTTGTCAATGATGCTGACATCACCCGTAACGTTAAGGTTAGGATTGGCCATACTCTCCTGCGGATTGTCCTTCTCGTTGAAGTTCTGATATATATCCATATAGATTTTTGCTCCCGACGTAACGCTGCGGTCATTACCCATTTTCATGCCGTGCGACATCAGCCAGTCGGCACTGGCCGTTACCTTGATGCGGTCCATCGCACGCGTGGAAACAGTAAGGGTGTTGACAATATAGTTGAGCGTATATACGTCGCTGCTTATCTCGCTCGGCGTGCGTGGCACACCTTCACGGATATTCAGTGCATCGACATATTCCTGTGCCTCACTGTTGCCCTCTTTGGCCTTGTGAAGAAGCATGGCATATTCGCGTTTCGCCAATCGACGAAGCGTATCAGACGGGTCTATGAAATGGTCTTGAAGCCACTCCCAATATGCCTCGTAAACAATACGGGCACGAAAACGCTGTACGGTGGAGAAGTTGATGCGCTGCAAGTCGGCACCCCCGCGGATCCACTGCTCCACACGATGAAGATAGTTGGATGATGGTTGACTCATGGATAAAGATTACTTCTTTTGTTTCTTTGCTGCCTTTTTCTGTTCGTAGGCTTTGTTATCCTCGATGGTCTTGTCAATAAATGGCTGATAGGCTTTTGCCTCTTCGTCGCCTATCAGTGCGGCTAACTCCTTTAGATTTTCCTGCATACCGGCAATACGCGTCTTGGTGGGCTGTTTGTCGGTACGGCGAAGATACTTGATGATGGCATCGGCTTTTGCTTTTCGCTCAGCTGCTGCCTGGCGACGTGCCACGGCTTCGGGATTATTATCATCAATCCACTGGCGTACACTCAGTTCAAAAGCGGGGTCGGCCTCCGTTACCTTGCGATGATAAGACTTCAAGAGCGACAAAAGACGGACTTTTCCGTTTTCGTCTATCTTGAAGCGGTCTTTCATCTCTTTCTGATACTGCTCGTCATAGCGCAAACGAAGCCATACCTTTGCCAGTTCCCTATCTACATGCTCATAGACAGTCTCGTATTGCTTGGTGGCATCGGCGGCTTGCTGTGCATAGACAGCCACTTCCTCAGGCTTACCGCCCTGCTGTGCCATCAGCTTTGCTCGCTCGGCGGCAGCGGTGGCGGTGGCACGCATATTGCGCACGTTATCGACATCGGCTTGCAATGATGCCGGCAACAGCCATTTCACCTGATCAAGATGCAAAGAAGAGGATAACGACATAGCATCAAGAGCGGATGCGCCACCATTTATGGAAACATTAGCATCGTTGCTAACATGCTCGGTAGATTGCTTGTTTACTTCATTCGTTGATGTTCCCTTTTTGTCGTTGGCGACATCAGCGGATAGGGTAGGGGCTTTTGTCTGTGTGGGGGATACCGGCGTGGCGGCATCAAACAAAGATGGTGCAATCTTTGCCTCTTCTGCCTCGCGCTCGGCTCTTTCGGCTGCAAGTTCATCATTGTTTTTCTCACGCGCCTCTTTGTCGGTGATAATTGTCATGCCCAACAATGCGGCTATCTTCTCTTGTGTCCGCGTGTCGGCTGACTGCAATTCTTTCTTGCATTGTTCGCGCTGCATGGCTTCCTCCTTGGTAGGACGACCACGGCGTGCCCTGCGCTGCAAGGCTGTGATATAGGCATAGGTCTCGCCATTCACGCCCTGCATAGTCATACCCTTGCTGATTTCATCTTTTATCTGCTCGACATAATATCGCAAACGACTTACCCGGCGGCTGTAATCACCGAGCATTAATGAAGTCTTGGCAAACTTGTAGGCGAACTGAAAAGCGGTAATAAGCTTTAATCCGGTCTCAATATCCTTACGGTCGGATAATTCCCATACATCCCCCAATCGCTCCAAACGGGGGAGCGTGTCAGTAGTAAAATTAGAAAAATCCGTTACCCATTTTAATTTTTCATCATCTGTCATATCCTTGTATAGCTCCATAATCGCTGTATTTTTGATTCCACACAAAACTTTTCTTTCTACACAAAGATACAAAACGGGGGAATTGACTAAGGGACTGAAAGTAAAGGTATTCTTCCCCTATTCTTAACGCCTTTGCCCATCATCCCGTGCGTCGAATTATAATTCGACCACTATAAACAAAAAAACCGCACCGAAGAAAAATCTCCGGTGCGGTACCCTCTATGCGAGGTATATGCGGGCCTATGAAGCATCTCATTTATGAAACCTTAATGGCTAAGTAATAGCCGGTGCCCGCCTTGGTGATACGTGGTTTAAGCTTTACTTAGGGTGTTGCTGTCGGTGCTGCTGCCTTTGCGCTTGCGAGCAAGCTGTCCCAACCTTCGGTAGGCTCCTCTACGAACAGATGCGGATAGACTACACCGTTGAGCTTTAAGTCCATCTTCATCTGTCGATCAGAGCTTGCGCTGTCGCCGGTATCGGAGTTGATGCCGCCTGAATCGGCCTTCACCTTACGCACCTTATCGTAGAGGATCTGCGAGTTACCGTCAGAGTCGGGGATGATGATAAACACATCGTTGTTGTTCACGGCACGCGCAAACTTACTGGTGGTTGCATCGACGACCTCGGAAACGACGGTAGCGATCAAGTTAAAGCCCTTGCGATAGCCAGCGGAATCGCCGACAATCTTCTGCTTCTCATCAGCGGCCTCGAACTTATACAGTCCCTTACCTGAATTAAAGATAGGGGTGCTGTATGTATTATCGGTACGGGTCAGCGGAGCTGTAAGGTCAGACTTCAAACCGAAGTAGGCCACAGAGCCCATTCCGGCAAAGTTCTCCATACAACTGTTGGCGTTGGTAACGTCCATCATTGTAGGGCATGTTTCTTTAATTGCTGCCATAATTATATGTTTTTATTTGTTGTTACTAAGAATATGTTCTCTTATCAAGAAGCAAGATAGAAGAGAGTAGGAAGGCAAATGCCTGTCCTTGCTCTCTTTATCTGGGGGCTTGTTTACTCCTTAGCGAAGATAGCGGTGATTGCGTCAGGCTGATTCTTCGTGATGTAGGTCAGAGCTGCGTTGGTAGAACCGTTGCTCCAACGGACGAACTTATAACCAGTCTCGGCTGTTGCGGTCAGCGTCAGCGTTGTACCTGGAACGTATGCGCCATTGGCATCAGCACTGCCACCTGTAACGACTACCTTACCACCCTCGGCAGGAGTTGCGGTAACAGCGAGCGTGTTATCGTGATAGTCGCCGCTAATCAACGATGTAGGAGCAACGACAGCTGCGTCAGTCATCGCGAACTTAGAAGGCATGAGCTGCACGATACGCGTACCGATAGTGGTCTGAATCTGGAACTGGATGTCGGTAAGGTCGTCATCGGTGCCCTCCTTGATGCCAACGTAGTTGTCAACGGGATCGCCGTTGTTGACACCAATCTCAAAGTTATTAGGAACAGTGAACACGATGCGGTCGCCAACGCCCCAGTCCTCAACAGGAACAACAGTTAGTCGTGGCATCTCGGTAAACTTGAAGTTGACAGTATTGCCCTGCATGATGACCTCACGGTTGTTGCGGTGAGCATTGCCGTAAGCATCAGAGATAGCAACAGATGTGTCAACATTCATGTAAGCAAAGGTTTCCTGACGTTTCAGGGCATCAGGCAGAGCGTTGTAAGCTGCGCGGAAATTCTTCCATGCGGCTGTATCGCTGTCGTCCTTCGGCGCATCGAGCACATCGCAATGGATAAGGTTTTTATTCTCCTTAGAGATAAGGCCGTTCTCAACCTCGTGTGCTATAACGGTCTGAAAACCGTCAAAGAGGCCAAGAGCTTTCTTGTCATCCTCATTAGCGTCGGCGTTGTCCTTATCACCCCACCACAGGTTAGACATACAGTCGTCAGAGAAGGCTGTTGCAATCTGGGTCAGTGCTAACTCAGAAAGCGGATAGCTGACAGTAGCATCGCCATTAACATTAGCAACAGGCAGCTCGCGATAGTTACCCTTATTGTCTGTGTAATGGTTCCAAACGGTGTAAGTAACCAGCGGACGCTCCTGTAAAAAGCCCATCTGCGAGTTAATCTTATCACCGGCATTCTTGCGACGTGTGGTGCCACCCTTACGATAGAACACATATTTTGTGTTCATGAACTGAATGCCGGTAAGAACGTTGATGCCTAATCGGGCAATCTCATCCTTGGCATAGTAAGCAGGACCCATAAGGATGTTTTGCTCAATCTGATTGGCCAAAGTCTTTAAGGTCTGAATTCCGATAAACGGAACAGTGTTAATTGTATTCATAGTGCTATGAGTTTATATGAATTAATATCTGATGATTTGTCGTTGATTACTTCTTGCCGTTGTCGAACATCTGTGCGGCATAAGGCTTCGACGGGTCGTAAACCTGCTGCACAGCGGCAATACGAACCTGCTTTGCACCTGCGCCATTATCGACGGGAGCGTTTCCGGCTTCGACATTCTTACCGGCACTCTGGCCCATTTCCTTCATCTGTTCGTCGCGGTCTTTCAGGTTCTGCTCCAGTTCGGCGATGCGAGCGGTCTTTGCGTCGATGTCTTTCTGCATCTCGGCCATCTTCGCGTTGAGCTCAGAAACCTGCTTATCGCTTGCGGCCTTTGCGTCGGCAGTAGCCTTCTCGTTTGCAGCTTTCTCATCTGTAAGAGCTTTGTCGCTTGCGGCTTTTGCGTCGGCAGTGGCTTTCTCGTTTGCAGACTTCAACTCGGCAATCTGAGCCTCGTAGTTAGCCTTTGCGTCGGCCAGCTTCTTCTCGTAGTCCTCCTGGGCTTTCTGAGCGGCTGCGGCATTGTCTGCTTTCTGTTTCTCACTTTCCGCCTTGATGTTGCCAATAGCGGACTCAAGCGTATCAAGCTGTGCGATGTTGAGGAACGAACCGTTCTCAATCTCTTTCTCGCTACCAGTCTTTACGGCCAACTGCTCCACGTTGAGCAATGCGGCCACATTCTGATATTTCTTATCCATGTTGCTGTTATTTTGTTGATTAGAATGAGCATTGATTTGTACTGTTGCAGGGGCTTGTGCCTGTGCTGCAATCTGCGTTGGTGCGGACATAGCCACATGCGCTGTTGCGGAAGAAGCGGTAGTGCGTGCGGATGCGGCATCCTGTGCGGCTGGAATACCGGCAGCTTTTGCCAAAGCTATCACACGGTCGAAAGCCTGGCCATAATCACACTGGCCATTCGTCCAGATGCCTTTGGTCTTTTCAGCGTCGTACAAGTTGCCATGTATCATTTCATCCTTGCTCTTCGGGAAACTTTTCATAATGGCCGCGCGGAACTCCACGCCCGACTGAGCCAAATCATCGAGGATGATCTTATCGCCATCACTACCATCAGCCTTGCGGTACCATTCATTCTTATTGTAGCTATCCGGATCGTAAAGCTCGCGATAGGTTTCACCGGTGTAAAGCTTATCCATATCACCCATCTTGTAGAACATGGCCATCACACCAATAGAGCCAAACTGGTCTTTCGGGTGCATGTACCATATTTCATCGCACATGCTGGCTAAGTACATAGCAGCCGACGCACACATACCATCGACCCACATCACTACCGGCTGCTTCTTGCTATGAGCATAATCGATAGCTTGCTGGTAATCGTTGTGCGTCCATGCGGCTCCGCCTGGAGAGTTCACAACAAAGAGATGACCGACGCACTTAGGGTTGTCGGCATTGCTCATAATCATATCGCGGTGGTCGGCACTTCCATAGGAACACAAGTCTCCGGCACGTGTCATTGGACCGTCGATAGTCATCACGTTTATGAATGGATCGTTGATATTGTCTTGATAAGAAGAAATGCTCAACCCCGTTTCCGTAGAGATGTTCACATCCTGAATGACCTCCATTGTCGCGGCGTTGACCAACTGTCCAATCGTCTTTTCCATCGAAATGGGATAATGGCCGTTGAGATTTTGCTCCACCACATTGCGATAAGCTGCGGCGGCACTGGGCTCAATGGCAAATATCTTTTCGGTAAGTAATTCGTGTAATCCTCGCATAATAGATATATTGTTTATTTCGATTTTGATTTCTACACCAAAAGTAAACAATACATTTTTCGTCAGGACGCAAAAATTAGGGGGAAAACCTTTGTTTTCGGGAAAGAGCAAAATAAAAGTGAAAACAAAAAATCCGCATATCCTCACGGACAGCGGATCAACCATTGAATTTATGAAATACAAAAAAAATCAGCAAATGAAAGCGCATCCCTGCGCCATCATTTGCAATGCCTATAGATATGAATGAAACAATCTATTTTCTAACATACAAAACATTTCCGACATTTTTAACCTTTTCAATATACAATCTTACTATTCAATCTTACTATTCAATACTAACAATCCTTGACCTTGACTGCATCACCAGTTCCACGTTCATGGTGTGCGTTAGGTCTGCATAGCTCTCTGATACAGCAAACGAACAGGTGTTTGGCAGTGGGACGAGTGCTTTCTGCTCGCCATTGCGTATTGTCAATAAGACCAAAACGTCCATATTTTCGACGTTATCTGCCTTTTCGCGCACCGTATCGAAGCCACCTGTAACAACACACTGCAAAGTGTGCTGGTGAATACGTCCATAGACAGCATCCTTATCCTCCGTAGCCAGCGATGGTGAAGTGTCCATATCGCCGTCGCCGGTACCATCCATTGCTAACGACAATACCGACGCGCCCAACGTAATATTCGATTTCTCCATGATCACAAGCTTAGGCACCAAATAAAGAATACCCTTACAAGCTTCAAGAGGAATGAAATCAACCTTGGCCACATCCTCTAATATCTGTTCCAAACAACTGTTATCTGCCATCGTTATTTATATATGCGCTGACAACGCAAAAAAACATCAGAAAAATCAATTCTGTTGTATGGTTGCCAAAAATACATTATTAATTATTTCTTTAACGTTTGTTTATAATTAACTTAACATCGTTTTTGCTTATACTTCTGTTTTTACCTTTTCGTCTTTCATTCCGTTGCTGATTTGCTCAGCCTCTTTTGCAGTGATATGCTCGAAGAATCGGTCAGAAAAATCTATGCGGTCGTTAGGCAAAATATTCGCGCGGTCAAGCCATCGGTTTGTCATCCGTCGCAACGACTCGCGTTCTTTCTTGTCTGCTGACACGGGAATACCATACACCATGAAGAAGCGTTCCAACGTCTCCAGCCGTGGCCGGTCTATGCCACGTTGGTTACAGAAACGACGGTCTTGTATCATCCAGTCGAGCAAACACAAGACAAATTCATGTCTGAGCATTCCTTCCAGTCTGGTAACACTGCTGCGGTCGAGCGAATAGCTGTTGTTGACGCGGATAAAACGTCCACCATCGCAAATCTCCTTTGGTGTGGCAATACAAAGATAGTCATAACATTCGTTGAGGAAGTTACCACTTTCCTTTGCCATTGTGCTTATTTCCTGCGCCGACGGCCATTCCTTTGCGTCCCGTTTGATGATTTTGTCCTTACCGTCTGGCGTGCGGCCACGAAGCATATTCTTCCATGCCATCTGCGAATAGCAATGATTGCGTGCCATGTCGCTCTCGCTCATCACGCGCAAGCCCATCGACAACACGACATATTCCTGCGAGAAAGCACAAAACTGCAATGGCTGCTCCGGCGATAAGGGATGATCCGTATCGCGGTTGCGGTAGAACGCGCAAATGTACTGCGGCAATCTAAGATAGATGTTAGCCATAATCAGCACTCCTCCTCGTGAAAGAATATCGGCCCCTGCACCTTGTCAGTGTCCGTATCGTTGTCGGGTTTATCCTCCTTTGTAAACTCTAAACGAAATACACTCAGCACAAAAAACAGCCAATTGAATGTTATGCCATAAACATAACGAAGTCCTGGCTTACCAATGGATTTTTCTTCGTGTGCCAATATAGGCATACAATTACGGTATATATATAGCGAAGGAATAACACAAAAAGTGGCGAATGATCGACGCTGTGCTTTATTACACCAATAACAACGATCCAAAATCTTGAATTTTATCTTCTTCATATAATTAAAGGTTATATTGCCTGACTGATGTCCTTACCCACATGCCAACATTCACAAATGGAACAGCGGTAAATAGTATATCCATCGTGCTTGAGCCACCAGTGGCGGCATAGCCAGTGTTTGGCCTTGTGCTCCGTAGAGAATGGCTGTTTGGGTTTCCATCGTCCTTGTTTCTTACTGTAATGCTCACGTGGCTGCTTACCTTTCGGCTGCATCCGCCGGTCGTGGTAGGGTGTATAATCTTTCATACGCTGCCG